>Ga0209022_1000234_pt1 | contig 74725 bp, 61 predicted proteins | sample PinacodermPK_FD_187300 | JGI IMG/M metagenome (GOLD analysis project Ga0209022, IMG submission 187300) | Host-associated microbial community of the marine sponge Aplysina aerophoba from Gulf of Piran - sponge pinacoderm, lysed by proteinase... | ecosystem: Host-associated > Porifera > Sponge >... | reverse complement strand
CAGCGACTGGTGCCGCTTGCTTGATGAAGTAGGTGTAGTTATCCCAGAGTTCATCTTCACTGAACTCGCGTCCGTGAGAGAGCGGCATCGGGTACAATTTGCCTCCCCAATGTCCTTCCTGTGCTGCGTCAAGGTTGAACCCCCGCGCACTTGCGCCACCGCGGGTTGTCTCACGTTCGGTGCTCCAGATGCCGTTGCCCATGTGTGCATAGGTCGTATACGGAATCCCTGCCTTACCGAGATCGCGAATGTACCTTTTGTACTGTTCGACCTTCGCGTCGCGGTTCTCTAAGTTCAGCACAATCCCGTCCTGATTGTGGACATCGCTGTTGCCGAATCCGTAGATCTTGAGTCCTGCATTCTCGAAAATCTCGCGGCGACTCATGAAATAGTCGTAATTCGCATTTTCGCCGTTTGTCCAGAGGACGACATATTCAACGTCCATCTGCTTGGCGAACTGCAAATCTGCCTCACTCGGTTCCGGCGACATCTGCGCCGTGACTTTCATACCGGGTGCAATGTTTTGTAATGGGGTTTGCGTTGCCATTTTTTGCCTCCATGTTGGTGATGAGGTTGAATGAAAATTAGCAATTTAATCAGTAATTTCCTAACGATGCTTGATGCGGTTAGGAAACCGCACCTTCCGGGCTACCATTTAACCAAATACCTCTTTAACCGACCGACGAGAGGGGTCCCCACTCGTTACTGGGAAGGGGAGCATAGCGAACGCCCCGAGAGACGACAACTACTCTTCATCTCCTGCCTCTGCTTTGAGTCGATACAACTCCGCTGTCAATTCGGTGACGATGTCGGCATACGCTGGATCGTCGTAGACACTGCACATTTCATTCGGATCCTTCTCAAGATCGAAAAGTTCCCATTCGGGTTCTTTCGGTTCATCAACCGAACCCGTTGTGCCCAGTGCCTCGCCGTAGTAATAGATGAGTTTATAGCGATGCGTTCGGATCCCGTAGTGCGCTGGAACATAGTGGTGTGTAAGGTGCATCCAGTAGCGGTAGTACATTGACGTTCGCCAATCGTCCGGCGTTTCGCCATTGAGAAGGGACCGCATACTCGTTCCCTGCATGTCCTCTGGGATCGGAAGCCCCGCATAATCAAGCCAGGTCTCTGCGAAATCTATATTCAGTGCCATTGCGTCGGATGAACTACCGGGTTGGATCTCGCGCGGGTAGCGGACAAGGAAGGGCATCCGCAAGGACTCTTCGTACATGAACCGCTTGTCATACCAGCCGTGGTCGCCTAAGAAAAAGCCTTGATCGGAGGTATAGATGACGAGCGTATCGTCTGCAATGCCTTCCTCATCAAGATAATCGAGCATCCGTCCAACGTTATCGTCGATCGAGGCAACGCAGCGCAGATACTCTTTGATATACCGTTGATACTGCCAGTTTGCTAACTCTTCCTCCGATAATCCTTCAGGCGGCGGACCGAGTGTATCAATCTTGAGGTCTCTTTCGCTCATGTGACCGAAGACCCGCATTTTCGCATCCTTTGCGGCGTTTGAACGGTTGGCGTAATCGTCGAAGAAGTTGTCCGGCATCGGAACATCTTCATCCTCGTACATCTGTGCGTGCTTCTCATCGGAATCCCACGGACGATGTGGTGCCTTGTGGTGACACATCATGAAGAAAGGTCTCTCCGTGTCCCGATTCTGTAACCATTCCAATGAAAAATCGGTGATGATGTCGGTGGTATAGCCTTGATGGGTTTTCTCGCCATCGGGGTCGAGCATCACTGGATCGTGATAGAGTCCTTGTCCCGGTAAGACGTTCCAGTAGTCGAAACCGGTCGGGTCTGCGTTCCCGCCGTGCCCGAGATGCCATTTGCCTACCATTGCCGTCTGATAGCCGTCAGCTTGGAGCATCTTCGCGACATTCGGTATCCTACCGTCAAGCGGATCTGATAGCGTCTTGACGCCGTTGAGGTGGCTGTGTTTGCCGGTCAAAATGTTCGCACGACTCGGTGTGCATATAGAGTTGACACAGAAACAGTTTTGGAGAATCATACCGCCATCAGCAATACGATCGAGGTGCGGTGTTTCGTTAATCCGACTCCCGTAGCTACTAATAGCATGTGAAGCGTGGTCGTCGGACATGATGAATAGAATATTCGGTCTGCTCAACTTTTCCTCCTTTATGGTTTCTTTTTTCCGTGAAAAACCTTAATTATAAGCGTCTAACGGCGGCACTGGAGGTGCCTCTGGGAGGGCGTATCCGTGTGTTTTCGCCCCTTGTTGCCTATCATACCATTTCATCCGCTCCTCATACCACTGTATCCACATCTGCTGCTTTTTGGCAGCCCCTTTTATACGCCCAATTGTCTCTTGGTAGCTGGAAAGAAATGCATGTATAATAGCCATAATAGCAAAGTCAGGAAAGGAATTCACGAGATAATGGAATGTTTCGGTAATTTCGTTGCTGGGTTGTATGATAATAACAAACAGTACAAAAGCAGAAAACCAACATGAAAAATGAACAGTAAAGAACATCAGCAATCGGATCAAGTATAACAAGATGCTTCGCATGTTTACGAAATAAGCGTTGGTTCGCTTATGTTTCGATGAAAGCGGTGATTCTTCAAGCGTCCTTCCTTCTGTGATTGCCTTCTCTTGCTGGTGATACCATGGTATCCAAATCTGACGTTCTTTGGCAATCCCTTTTAGGTGCCCCCGCGCCGCCCGCCAACTGATAATGAACGCGCACGGGACAGCAATCTTATATCCCTCGTATGCGAAATCCCCAACGATTTCTCCGATGATGAGCGAAATGGCTCTCTGAATGGATGCTGCCGCAACTACATTCGGCCATGTACCGTATATGAACGGATCGTCTGAGAGCGTAGCGAGGGCAGAGAATGAAATCCAACTTACGAACAAAGAGACTATAAAGGTTATCGGCTTGGACACTATGAGCACCAAGATTTTTGGGGGTTTCATGATCTATTTTCCTTACATGTGAAACCTTTTTTCATAAGGAGATTCGTTGCCGTAAGGGTCAGAAGGTATCAAATAAAGGTGGTGATACGTCAAAGCGTGTTTCCTGCGTTTTTGCTTCCTGTTGTCGATGGTACCATTCCGTCCACGCCTGTCGCACCTTGACATTCCCTTTTACAGTGCCTCTTGCCTCTTGGTAACTGGAAAGTAGCGCAAGTACGAGAGAAAGAATAGCAAAATGAGTTAATGCCTGCACGAATTCGCCAACAATACCTGGCTCGTCTGTCCCAACGAATAGGAGCTGTGGCACAATGAATAGCAGCGTAAAGAATAGCAGCGTAAAAGCAGAAAACCAGTAGGCAAAATGGGCGATAATAGGCACCGGATTACGAACCATAGATAGTAGTGTTTTTTGTGCCTTTCTGAAATAGGAGTTGATATGCCTGTCCTCCGATGCGGGTGGAGATTCCTCAAAAGCGTTTCTCTGCACTATCGTTTCCTGTTGCCGATGATACCATTCCATCCACACCTGTTGTTCTCTGGCGATCCCTTTTAGATTACCTCTCGCTTCTCGGTAACAGATAAGGAAAGGTGGCATGACAACATAAATCCAAAATCCATTTCTCCATATATCGTCAGTGATTTCGTTGATAATAATTGAAGCGGCTGTGACATAATTCCCAATAGACGCAGGCGGTGATACGATTTGGGCAATATGGGGCCATTTCCCTTCTATAAATGGATCGTCGAATACAACACCTAAAGCCGCAAACAAAAACCACCACGTTAAGTGAACGATGAACGGTATCGGATTCAGAACCATGAAGAACAGCGTTTTTGGAATTTTCATGGCATCCTCAACTGGGACGTGCGATGAATCGCACGACTACAAGCCTTCAATAATCCATCGTAGATGTTGAAGCGTTTTGAACATCATTGATTTCTCCTTATCAACACAAATAAGATGTGAGTCGTGTGTGGGAAGAGAAAGAGATGCTACTTTATTTTGCCTTAATCTCTTCCCATGCCCGGTTATAGTGTCTCGTGAAATCCCCCGGATCTTTCAGCCATTCAAGGGATTCCAATACCTCTGCTGGCGGATAGATGAATTTGTGTTCCCGCAGGTGTTCAGGTAAGTATTCTTTCGCTGTTGGCACACAGGTTCCGTATTTCGTGAAAGCCGTAATTTTCGCATTGACTTCGGGACGAAGCAGGTAATTGATAAACTGCTCGGCGAGTGCCTGATGCGGTGCAGATTCCGGAATGCAGACCGCATCGATAAACTGGCTTGACCCTTCTTTAGGGATCACGTACCGGATCGTCGGACGGGTTTCGGTTGCTCGGAACGCATCGCCACTCCAGCAGTGTGCCATGACGACATCTCCAGCGATGAGGAGTTCTTCCGCCTCACTTTTATACTGTTTGACAAGCGGTTTCTGAACAATTAACTTCTCTTTCGCCGCTTTAATCTCGTTCGGATCGGATGTGTTCAGGCTATATCCGAGCAGTTTAAGTGCGGCACCGATGGTTTCGCGTTGGTCATCCAACATACTGAATTGATTCTTGTATTGCGCATCCCAAAGCACTGTCCAACTGTCAGGTGCTGGTGTAACGACTGACGAATCGTAGGCGATGCCTGCAGTGCCAAATGTGTACGGGACGGAATATCGATTTTCTGCATCGAAGTATTTGCCGAGGAAAAGGGGACTGATGTTCTGGAAATTGGGAATATTGTCGCGGTTGAGTTCGGCTAACAGGTTTTGTTTGATTAAGATTGATACCATGTAGTCGGACGGCATGATGATGTCGTAACCTGTCGCACCTGCTAATAACTTCGCGAGGAGATCCTCGTTGCTGGCGTATGTATCGATGAGGACATTCACCCCGTATTCCTTTTCAAATCCCTCGCGGATGTCGTCGCTGACGTAACCTGCCCACGTAAAGACGTTGAGTTGTTTCTTTTGTCCATCGCTATCGCCGACAAAAAGCGTGAGGAGTATCAGGGCTAAGAGGATGTATCTGTTACGCATGTTTTTCTCCCTTGGTGTCTATTCGATGATTGTTGCTTACGATTAGCCAATTCAACGCTGTATCACAAATGCCCTGTTCGCTGGAATGTTGGGTTTCACTATCGTTCTTCTCTACACGAATCATTATAGGTAAACGGAGGTATCTTTGGATTGATAGGGTTTCGATTTTCCCGTTCAACCCAATCTACGAGGATTGAGCAGGACGATTGCGTTTATGGAAAATGGAATCGTCCCGTCTGCTCAATACCAAGATATTGACAATGTCTGTTATCTATGCTAACTTATATGCATAGGAGGACTTATTCGTCAGCTTTTTCAGTTGGGAGTCCTTCGGTTTTCCAGCCGCGGAAGCCACCTGTCAGTACTGAGACGTTTTCGTAGCCCATGTTTTTTAGGGTCTGTGCAGAAAGTGTCGCACGGGTACCGCCTCCGCAATATGTGACGATATGTGTGTCTGCTTCAGGGGCGATCTCGTCAATATCGAGTTCAATGTAGCCGCGGGGTAGAGAAACTGCTTCCGGTAGATGTTCTTTATCGTAGTCGGGTTCGTCGCGGACATCTAAGAGAATGATTGTCTCCGTCGCTTCTGTGAATTCGGCGGGTGAGATGTGTCCGACATTCGCTTTTGCTTCTGCAACGAGTTCTTCAAGGGTTTTCAGTGGCATTGTTTTCCTCCATTTATAGTTGTCAGTTCTCGGTTAAGAGGCTTTCGTCTAACAGAACCTTCTTGTAACTGATAACTGAAAACCGATAACCGATAATCATACACACTATAGCATAATGTCCGCAGATTCGTCAATGATTTTAGTGAGAATGCAGGCTTGCTGTTTTGCTTTATGGTAAACCTACAAAGTTGAGAAAGGAAAAGAGATGGAATTGCTTAAAAAGTCTGTCCAGTCTGTGCTTGAAAAAGAACGGATTGGGAGTCCAGTGTTCCTACGATGTGTTCTCCACGTAGCGGGTGATGCAGCGAATCTGCTATCATCGGTAGCAGAAATGGCGGCACTCGCAAATGGATGGATGTCCTCATCACCCGAACGGGTCTACGCGCAAGGAGACGCGGAAGCAGCACAGGTTACGGTAATGGTCCACTATGCCGGCGGGCAGATGGCACTGTTGAGTGTCAATCGGGTCGAGCTTGAGACGGCGATTGACATCATGTTGGTTGGTAATAAAGGTGTTATCTATCATGAAACACCTGTGGGCAGGCACTACCTGAATGCTACATCGCCACAATTGGATGATACGGGTGAATTGACAGAGGCTATCGCGCAATCGCTTGAGAGCGGTCAACCTATTCTTTTGGAGGATTAAACATGCAAAAAGATGGAAAATATGGGGTTCTCCTACTCGGTGGGAATCGCACACATCAAGAGAATTACGCTTTGAGTTTTGCGCAGGATGCCCGTTGTCGATTGGTCGCATTTGCTGATGAACCCGATGCTCCACCAGAGCGGATTACGTTGGCACGTTCGCTTGCTGAATCTATGGATTTGCCGTTTATCCCTGATCTCGACACGGCACTCGCACGCGAGGATGTGCATATTGTGAGTCTCTGTACAGACGTAGAGCGTCGCGGGCGTATCGGCGCGAAATGTGCTGAAGCGGGAAAGCATGTCTATCTTGATAAGCCGATGGCATTCACCCCAGAGGGTGCCGAGAAGATCGTTGCAGCGGTTGCGAAGAGTGGCGTGCGGACCCAGATGTTCAGCAATATTCACAGTGCGTGGGCGCGCACCGTACAGCGGGCGTTGACAAGTGGAAGCATCGGCGAACTTCGGGCAGTCCATTGTGATGTTCTGTTCTCCAAAGGGCATCCCGGTAGTGCACCTGTCGGACAAAAAAGAATAGAAAAATCCGAACGCGAACGCTACAGTTTCGTTGAAGCGAAACCTGAGATGTTCGATGTCGGGGTCTACGCCGTGTCTATGGTGAATTGGTTGACACAGAAACGGGCACAGCGTGTGTTCGGTGGGACGGCGAACTATTTCTTTAAGGAACATCTCGGCTGCAATGTTGAAGACTTCGGTGCTTTGGTCCTAACGTTGGAAGATGGAGCCACAGCGACGATTGTCGGAGGACGTTACGGATGGCAGAGTCACGCACAGGGTGGTGTACGGAAAGTACATCTCGTCGGTACCGAAGGGAGTCTGACGTTTGATGCGTCGGCGAACCGATTGGAAGTTTTTGCGGCTGAACCGGCATTTGAACCACCGACCCCGCATCCGCTCGATCCAATGGGGATGTGGAGTAGCACGCAGGCAGGGATTGGGATGCCACCGAAGCAACAGTGGATAGACGTTGGCAGTGATGACGATAGTGCGCGGGAATTCGGTGCGTTTGTCGATTGTATTGAAAACGGTGTAGAGAGTGAGATGAACGCCGAATTTGCGGCACATTCCGTGGAAATTATCTGTGCCGGCTATCGTTCCGCTGCAACCGGAGAGGTTATCGATCTCAACTGATGTGAGATGATCACATCGGAGGGTCATCAGAATATGGCATTGTGATTCTCGCTATGGCAGTGCGGTAATCGTTACGTCGCCATCTGGCACAACATCCAAGGTCAGACGACTTCCGCGAAGCAGTGCCATACCGACCAACGGTTGTTTGTCTGTTTGCAGAACTTCTATGTTGCGTTCTCTGCCGTGCCATATCACTTTTGCAAGATATAGGTTGAGAAATACTGCCCTTCCGTGAGCAATAATCGTGCGCCGAGTACCAATCCGTGGGAGTTTTAAGTGGTCAATTAAGAACCCTGGTAGCGTTAGATGGCTCGTAAATCCAGTATCAAGAATTGCCTCAATTTTCGCTCGTTGATTTAAACCGATAACTTCCATTTCAATGATGGCTGCGCGTTCGGCTCTAATTTTCCCGGTTATCATTATCACAGTCCACATTATATTCCACGAAATTAAAGCCTATGCCGTGGGCTGCCGGATATCCAATTCGCACACCGTAAGTCATAGCACCCGGGTGTTTGGCAAGTAGACGTTCTGTAGCTGCCAAATCCTCCTCGTCAATTTCATAGTCCTCGGTTTCAATATCGAGTACCAGGAACATGCCTTTGTGTTTTGGATCAACTTGATCACGGATTTGCTGCTGATAGATCTCTTCACCGCGGACTCCGATTTCTTCTGCGGTATAATCAGAATATGGCATTGTGATTCTCCTTTTAAGTGATTTTAGAATACCACTCCGTTGTCCTATTTTTCTCACTATTTCGTAACACCAATGGCTTCAAGCTGTGCGATCTCTTTCATCCATGATTCTCGAACCTCAGCGGAATAGTCACCGGGGAGTAGAGATTTTCGTGTGCAGTTGACGAGGGCTTGCAAGGTTTGATAGTGTCGAATCGGACCGATATTCGGTAGGATGCGGTCTTCTGCGACAGCGATGATTTCATCGAGTGTCAGTTTGTCTTGCTTGATGAGACTGGCGGCTTCCAAATCGGAACGTAGCGATGCGAAACTCGCCGCAGAATAGTCTTCTGTCAGTTTCACAAGTCGTTCGATGGTATCTTCCGAGAGCGCATCGGGAAGAACTTTGGCGAGCGTCCAGCGGAGGAACGCCTCACGATCCTCACCCTTCGGATCAAGCACCGGGATCACCATATCCCCGACTCTACCTTCTCGTCGTAGGTCGGGAGAGAGATGATAGATCCGAGCAGTCATGAGGAGCCAGGTGATATTGCCACGAAGTTGCGGATCGGACATCATTGCTTGTATCTTTCCTGTCAAACGTCGTTCTGTGCTGTGTGCGTCTGTCCCGACATTACCGAATTGGGTGTCCGCTTCGTCAACGAAGATGAGCACCTTCACAAGAGCCATCAGTAATCGTCGGAGTCGTTCAAAAATGACATCTGTCTGTCCGAACCACATACTCCGGATGTTCTTGAGGACGAGCACAGGGATATCGAGTTCACCAGCGAGTCCCTCGAAAATGAACGTTTTTCCGCTACCAATGGGACCGCAGACGCTCATACCGGCGATCGCGTCGGGACCGGTTGAGGTGACGCGCGGAATCAATTGCGTCTTCAGAAAATCCACTAATTTTTGGTTGCCAATGATGTCCTTGAGACTGTGTGCAGGCTTTTTAAACTCTACGACATCATCGCCTAACTGCCCTTGGATGAATTCGGACACTTTATTGATGACATCCTCAGGTTGCAATTTCTCACCGGAATAACGCGCGGTAAGGAGCATCTGTCGCAGTGCCTGTATGGATAAACCTGCTGTGAGCATTGCGAGTTGGGCTTGCGTGCCCCAAAGGTTTAGCGGTTTTTCCACCAGTTTCGGTGTGTTGTTAAACCATGAGATGAAATGCTGACGCTCCTCCATCCCCGGTGCCGGTATTTCGACGGTGATAACCTGTGGCAGCCTTGTAATTCGAGAGTTCACGAGACTCGCTGATTCAGCGATGAAGATGACGGTGTCGTTCCCGTCCATAAAACTGGAGTCCGAAATCCAATCTTGAACGATGCTGACCCGGTGTCTGTCCTGTAGCGACAAACTCCGAATTTCGCCTTCCGGTAGCAACATGTCCGTTGCTTCAATCAGGATTATCAATTTTTCCGATAGTAGTTTTTCACCCTGCGCGTCTGTGGTGCGAGAGAGTAAGCAGAACTGCCGTAGGAGTTCAAGTGCCAACGTTGGACTGCCGATTGCATCGTTCATGTACTGCGTGAAAGAGGTATCTGCAGGTTCATCGACTTCTGTAGAGGGCGTGCGTTGAACGACTGCCGGTGTTGGACGAGGGGTGCCGACGCTGGCATTTATGTCGACGTTCGCCTCTGTTGAGCCTCGCCATAGATTGAACGCACGCTTAACTTTTTCGCGCTCAGTCTCTTTTGAAAATCGGATGGGTCCATTGAGTTCGTAAACTATTAAGATGAACCCTGGAATGTCCCAGCTCTGCGTCAAGAAGGAGACGAGTGGAATATAATCCGTGTTATCTCCGTCTCGGACGAAGAAGAGATCGTGGATATTTCCAGATAGGACGAGGCTACGAGAGGTACCCGAATTGATGAGCATTCCGGCTTCTTTCCGGAATGTATAGGTTGGACTTTTAACGGCTATGGCTCATCGCCCCCTTCTGTTCGAGGTGACGCAACTGCGCGTGAGTTACTGCGTTTTTTGTGGCGCGTTATACCGGCAATTCAGAGTCGGAATCGGTAGTCTTCTTGGTAGAGTCCGTTTCTGTTTTTGCGTCAGTCTGCTGTGCTCCGAAAATTAAGGTGTCAAATTCGTCATTGGTAGCAGAGGAACGCGCTGCAGTGAGGAATTCTTCCTCTTCGCTTTTTGAATCCGTTCCAGCCAATTCCTGTGCAACTGTTGAACGCGCTTTCGCTTTCTCACGTATTTCGCGCATCCGACCCAATTCGGCAGAAGTGCCGTCCATGCTAATACCGGAGAGCATATCGGCGATTTCCTCTTGCTCTCGTGCCGTAATCAGATCCGCAACTGCCTCAGACTGCTCGGACTTAATCTTATCTAAATCGCGATGCAGACTGGTAATCTGAAGTTTATGCGACTCAATATCAGTTTGCGCACCTTCAATCTCGTTTTCGAGTTCCGTAATGCGACCGCTTTTCTCCGTCAAGTTGGAATTGAAGTCTTGATAAGCAGTGACGCATCGGGTGTATTCACCGTGCACCTTGATTTCTTCCTGTGATAGTCCGTCGCCTTGTAATTGGGCAGCGGTCTGCTGTGCCTTGGCGATTGCTCCTGATTTAAGTTCTTCGAGTCGCTCGACTTCGTCGGTAAGGCTTTTAACCGCAGATCTTTTCTGTTCAACGAGTGCGATCAGTTGCCCGATCGCGGCCTTGTAGCGTTGGATATTCCCCTTTTTGTCGTTGATGATGTCTTCGTAAGCCCCTCTGACGGCTTCGGGGTTTTCCATCATTTTATCCGCGGATTCGTGTGCCTTTCCTGACAGTGTATACCAGATACCTTTAAAAAATCGTGTGAATCCATTTGCCATTGTCGTTTCTCCTGTTGAGCGTGCGCATTAGCAGCGCAGTCTTCCTGTATTGATTTGCGAGTTATGCAGGTGCCTTCTGCGGTTTTCCACCGCGTCCAGACACTCATAATACGGTAGTTTAACATATTTTCTCTAAAACTGCAAGAAAATTCTATAATCCAGTTTATTTAATAGTAAGTCTACAATTCACAATACATTGGCAGGGAATTAATTTGGAGACAATAGGAAACCGGATGGCTCTGTTTAGGTTTAGCGTTGGGTCCGAGAGATACCATTTTTTGAAGAGAGCTGAGGGCGTTGGCAACTAAACCTGAAAAATAGTAGTCAATAGATAAATAAAGGCATTCAGTTTTCGGTTTCCTGTATCGGTAAACCGAATGTCGCGACTGAGAGGTGTTTCCTCAGGATTCGGAGATCGCTCCTACAAGAGGAATGCGCGTGGAATTCTGCTTGACACAGAGGAGATATCTCAATAAAATAGACACTAAATACGATTGTCGATTTTTTAGAGATGCCTATAATACTTACGGTTCACAGGACATTTTCATATTGGTTATGGTTCATGGCATTCGGTGTATTGGCACTGGTACTTGCCGATGTCCCGTTGTTTAATATTCTTGCTTTTGAGTTTTGCGCCGTAATGGCACTGAGTATCTCTTTCGTAGGTGCACACGTAACACTGACAGTGTTGCGGCAGATGAAACGGAAGCCCGATGTGCTTACGGGTTCACCGAGACAAATTGTCATGCGGTGTTTTTGGGAGGCACTGATATTCAACGTGGGTTTGTTGGGACTCCCACTCGGTATCATTCTGCTGAATGCGTTTCGCGTTGAAAATTGTAACTTCGGTGAAGGTTTCCTCTTCTTTATTCTTTTATCCGTAATTAGTTGTGTGTACACAACGGCGGCAGGCGTGTTTTTCGGGTTCTGGATTAAAAAACGATGGTTGGCATATCTTGCCTATCTTGGTTACCTTTTTGTTTCTTGTATTCCGGTGGTTGTCAATCTAATATTTCATCCACCCGTGTTTGCATATCACGCTACATTCGGATATTTTCCTGGACCGATTTATGATTTCGTCATTCCGATAACAAATACACTGCTGATTGCAAGGGCGGAAACGCTGTTGTGGGCATTGCTGTTTTTGGGACTTACTATCAATTTATGTGAAGTGAGTAGGGATACAGGATTAATGCCACAGTTGAGGTGGCGTAAACTTTTCGATCCGCTCGCAGGACGTGTAGGGTTGTATCTGTTGGTCATCGGTTTGCTTAGCTTCCAACTTTATGCAGGGGCATTAGGAATACGACCGACACGCGACGATATTGCACGCCAACTCGGAGGCTTGCGTGAAACGGCGCATTTTGAAATCTTCTACGCACGTGAACTGGAAGCGGAAATTGAACGAATTGTTGAAGATTGTGAGTTTCAGTACTCGCAATTGTCTGAGTATCTCGATCCTGATGGCACGATGCAATCTCGAAAGGTCCGTGCGTATATCTATGCATCTCCTGAACAGAAAAAGCGATTGATTGGTGCACGCGGCACATCTGTTGAAGACCCGTTCGGACATGGGTTTCACATTCACGCGCAGGGGTTTCCACATCCTGTCCTGAAACATGAGTTGGCACATGTTTTTACTGTGCCGTGGTCCCCAGTGAAAGTGAGTCTGAAGATAGGGCTTCACGAAGGAATTGCGGTTGCCGCTGATTGGGATGAAGGTAAGCTTACGGGGCACCAGTGGACAAAAGCGATGCGTCAGATGGAGATCGCGCCGCCGTTGTCAAGTGTCATGGGGCTTGGATTTTGGGGGCGTGCTGGTTCGCAGAGTTATCTGTTGGCTGGCTCTTTCGTCCGGTTTCTTGTTGATACCTACGGTATAGACAAATTTAAGGGGGCATTTCCGACCGGCAATTTTGTGAAACACTACGCAAAGGACCTGCTTGCTTTGGAAGCCGAATGGATTAAATTTTTGGAGACTGTTCCATTGCGAGACGATGATGTGGCTTACGCGACATACCGTTTGAAACGGCAGAGTGTTTTTGAACAGGTCTGTGCCCACGAAATGGCAGCATTGCGGGATACCGCTTGGCAGGCATATTACCGTAAAAATTTTACCACTGCTATGGAAACCTTTGAGGTGATGCTGTCTGATGAACCTGACAATTTGAGCACGTTGTGGGGTTTGATGTACACCGCATATCGGATGCTGGATTATGATAAAGCATTATCGTTAGCAACCCGTATTGCCAACAAGGGAGACACGAGGTTCAGCCCAGAGGCGATGTTATTGAAGGGCGACATTTATTGGCTGAGAGGTGAATATGAACAGGCGATAAATGCATACACAGCGGTTGAAACAGAGCATGAAACAATTGAGCGACGACGAATCAAGCGGATGGCAGCACTCTCTTATCCCGATGTAGTTCCTGTCGGATGGAATACCCAGTTGAGCGGAATAGTGCGAGAAAATAGGTCTCTACGTGAGTTACTCCGTGTGGTGTTAGTCGAGCCCAAAGATTCTGGGGAGAAAATGGCGTATCTATTGATGTGTATGCAAACGGAACCTGATATGTGGTTGGCACATCTCTTAGCGGGGGAATTGCTTCATGGAGAAGGAGCGCGGCAAAGTAGTAATCAGTATCTGCACCAGGCGGTCGTGCTCTTGGAGAAGGCACAGGCATCGGATAAGGGTTTCCCGGGGACACCATCGGTGCAATTGACACCGCAACAACACCAAAATCTTGCGTTAGAGGCATGGAGAACGATGGGCATCAATGCATATCATCAGAGAGATTATGTGAATGCGACAGAGGCGTTCTCCAGGATAGCAGAAGACGAAATATTACCTCTGGGGACCACACTAAAAGCGGAAGAGTGGAAACAAAGGTGTCAGTGGGCGCAAAACCGAACACCGTGAACTTTGTTAGTGTCTCTATCTGCGTTTTTGCGATGCTCACGAATGAGAAACCGTGTTGACTTACGGATTATTTTCATAATATAATATAAGATGGCTATTGAAGTTTCCTTGCTGGACAACTCTGGCTATGGCACAGTGCTGGACCTGTGTCCATGGCAAGCAACACAGTACCTGTGGAAGGTGTAGTGAGAGTGCAACTTGTATATACACCACCAGAGCATCGAAACAATCGGTACGTAAGCGCGTGCGTTGCCAGTCTCTCAAAGCAAATTCGTGATGAAGAATATCGTTGTATTCTCTATACTGATTTAGGTAATCCGACTTCCAACTCCATCTATCGCCGAATAGGCTATCGTGCTGTTGCCGAAGCAATCCAATATCGATTTGAGTGAGTCTGCTGGTAAGCGGCTTTATTCTGTAAACTTATAAGGACTGACTATGAAACTTTTTGTGCCGGGAAGAATTTGCCTGTTCGGAGAACACAGTGATTGGGCAGGTGGACACCGGCGAAGTAACGCAGAGCTCGAAAGGGGCAATACGTTAATAACAAGCACAAACCAAGGTGTATACGCCGAGGTTAAACCGCATCCGAACCGTCTGATTTTGAAAACGACCCTCAGCGATGGCACCCGCCACGGTCCCTACAGTCTGCCTATGGAGCGAAGTGCTCTTCTCGCTGAAGCTGAAAAAGGCGGCTTTTTTAGTTATGCCGCTGGGGTCGCCTATGAAATTTTAACGAACTATCGGGTGCAAGGATTGGAAATCGACAACTACCTCACGGATTTGCCTGTTAAGAAAGGACTATCTTCGAGTGCCGCTATCAGTGTTCTGGTGGCGCGTGCCTTCAACCGGACCTACGATCTTAAATTAACAACGCGCGGAGAAATGGAATATGCCTATCGAGGGGAAACTGCTACGCCTTCACGCTGTGGACGAATGGACCAAGGGTGTGCATACCAACGCCCTATCCTCATGACCTTCGACGGCGACCATATTGATGTAAAAGAGTTCAGTGTACCTCACGACATGTACCTTGTAATTGTCGATCTCGGTGCCAGTAAAGACACACGACTTATACTGAGCCAATTAAATCACTGTTATCCATTTGCGGAGAACGAATTAGAAAAGAACGTGCAACACTATCTCGGTCCGTTGAGCGCAAAGATTACGCAACTGGCGTATCAGGCACTTCGCGATGGCGATGCAGAGGCAGTCGGTAAACTCATGACGCGAGCGCAGACAGAGTTCGACAACCATTTAATACCTGCATGCCCGTCACAATTGACAGCACCTGTTCTCCACAAAGTCCTGAATTATGAACCGATTCAACCGTATATCTGGGGTGGTAAAGGTGTCGGTTCGCAAGGCGACGGTTCCGCCCAATTCATTGTAAAAGATGAAGAGAGTCAACAGCGGGTCATTGAGATTATCGAAGGGGATTTGCAAATGTCGTGTCTGAAACTGGTTATTGAGGCGGGTAAACATGTCCGCAAAGCAGTTATTCCTGCCGCTGGCTTCGGAACGCGACTATTTCCAGCGTCAAAGGCGATGAAGAAGGAACTCTTTCCTGTGATTGACAAATCTGGACGCGCAAAACCAGCAATCATGGCTATCGTTGAGGAAGCGATCAACGCTGGTATTGAGGAGGTTTGTCTTATCGTGCAACCCGGAGATACCGGGCTTTTTGAATCATTTTTCAAAACGCCGCCGCGGATTGAACACTATAACAAACTCAGCAAGGAGAACCAGTCATATTGCGATGCTCTGCTGGAATTAGGGAGTCGAGTTACGTTCGTCACACAGGACGTTCAAGAGGGTTTCGGGCATGCTGTCTATTGTGCAAGAGAATGGGTTGGAAACGAACCGTTTCTGCTCATGCTCGGTGACCATCTCTACGGTTCTGATGAGGAAAAATGTTGTGCCCGACAGGTCGTAGAGGCTTATGAACAGGTAGGTCATAGTGTTGTCGGTCTCAAAGTTACACCGATTGAGCAGTTGTCGAACTTCGGTTGTGTCACCGGTACGTGGAGAGAGGAGAACTCCCTGCTTTCGCTAACGGAGATTTATGAAAAGCCGGATCCTGAGTATGCAATGGAACATTTGCACGTAGATGGGATGGATATAGACCAATTCTTGACGGTGTTCGGCATCTATGTACTTCAACCTCAGATTTTCGATTTTCTGGAACGAAATATCACCCATAATCTTCGTGATCGAGGCGAATTTCAACTTACGTCCTGTTTAGACGAATTACGGAAGACGGATGGATTTTCAGGATATATCGTCAAAGGGCGACGGTTTGACATCGGTCTTCCAGAGGAGTATCGTCAAACGGTTATTGATTTCATGGGAGCATAGGCGAACTGATACCCTTATAAGAATAGAACATTAAACCAAAGAGGTAGCCTGCAACAACGGCGCGGGTTTTGCTTGGGGTTTTTGATAGGGCGTTTCCCCAATTTCCTCAAATTTCCCTTTCTTCAAGATTTGAGAAACCCGCATGATTGACATAACGACCGTTGTTTTTCCGCAAGGTAAAATTAAAAGGGGATTTTGATAGCAACGATTGTCATATCGTCGTATTGTTCCGCTTCGCCGACGAAGATACTGATATCTTCGACGATGCTTTGAATTACTTCCGTTGCGGTGAAGCTATCAGGGATTTTTGAAACGGATTCCTTTAAACGTTCCGTTCCATACATATCTTCGTTTATATTGAGTGCCTCGATAAGACCATCCGTATGAAAAATTAGGATATCACCCTCATTTAAATCGAAAGTGACGGATTCATACTCTACCCTTTTCATACTGCCAAGTGGAAGGTCGCTGCTTTCAATTTCAATGATCTCCGCACCTCGTTTAAGAACAGGATACGGTTGTCCTCCATTCGCATAATCAACCCGTTTCTTATCTTCATCAAGAATAGCAAGGTTGAGCGCGATGAAACTCGGTCCGTACATGCGTGGTGATAGCCCAGCATTGAGGTCGGTGAGAATGATGTCCGCTTCGGATTTGAAACGCGAGACTTCATAGAGCATCCCATTCGTTAGCACGGCATTCATCGCACCTCGCAACCCTTTTCCGGCAGCATCTGCTACCGCAATGGCGGTGTGTCCGTTCGCTACGGTGAGATAATCGTAAAAATCGCCGCCCACCTGCGTTGCGGGGACGGATAATCCCGCGATATCAAACCCTTTCGTATCAGGTGCTTCGGTGGGTAGAAGTCCCATCTGAATATTCTGCGCTTCGCTCAACTCGGCACGGATACGCTGCATCTCCGCTTCTTCCCTTTGACGCACTTCGTTACTTAGCTGTAGGGTATGGCGTCGATTTACAACCAGGCGACCAATTAAAGTAAAGACGACAGTCATAAAGATGAGGGTTGGGAGATATGTTCGCCAGCGCGTCCAGAGGGGTGGCGAAATACTAAAGTCCACCACTGCTGGTGTGTGTGTGTAGGGCCAGTCTTTGCGGAATGCCGTGACGAGGAAACTGTAATTACCCGCTTTGAGCCCTGTATATCGGATACGCAGAATCCCGTTCTGGTTTTGGAGTTCTTGGATAATGCTACTGTCGCGCATGGGTTGTTGAGTTGCTTGCCCGGATGTAGTGGAAAGTGTCCACTCGTCGGATGGAGACCCAGAGCCTGTTGCCAGAAGAGAGAACTCCTCTGCCGAAACATTCGTCCATGTAGGGGAGTCCAGCCCGATTAATTTAAATCGATAAGAGAGACCTTCTCGGAGTGGACTGATACCTTGAATATTAAATATCTTAGTTCCATGTGACGGTAGCGTTAAACTGGATGAGAGGTCGGTGTAAGTTTTATCCGATTCAAGAGCGGTGAGTCGACATTCTGGAAGTCCGCCACGCGTAGGTGTATATTGCGTGACGCCTCCTTCAGTTGTGAACCAAATATCTTTATTTGCAGATTGGTGAATTTTTGAGATATTGTTATGGGCGAGACCGTCTTTTGTTGTGAGGTTATAAAAGGTTTCACCGTCATATCGGACAGTGCCACCGCCCCATGTCGCGAACCATATATTTCCACGGCTATCCTCCATAACATCTTTCACGTTGTCAACGAGAAAGCCATCCTCTTTTGTTGTATAGATTCTGGCTTTTTTCCCATCATAGCGGACAACCCCGCGAGATGTTGCTAACCAGAGAACCCCTTCTTGAGTGGTTAGAGAGTCTTGGAGTTCAGCAAGCTCAATCTCCTCAAGAGAAATGAGTGCTATGCCGTGATATGTTTTGAGGGCATCCGAGAAAAGAAAAGTTATTCGGTTATTTTGCTGTTTCGGATCTTTCCAAACAGCAAGCGGGACTGATCTGGACTCCCCGTCCATCAGAATCGGTCTACCGAGTTCAGTATCACTCCAAAGTGTCAATTTTCCTGTGGCTGCGTTGAAAAACCATTTGCTTCCCGAAGCGGTTTTTAACAGCTTCGTTGCTTTAAGGGGAAGGGTTTCAGGTTTACCAATGCGAGTTATAGACGTTGTGGTGTTAATTTCTTTCGGATAGCGCAGAACCGTTCCGTTATCAAAGTGCACCCATAATCTGTCGTTGACATCTCTGTATAGGTCGGTGATAGCGGCTGTGCCGAACTCTATTGGAGCTATTGAAGTAGGGGTAGTGTTCGGACCGATTTCTTGAAAGGGAATTCTCTGAAAGCCGGTGGCTGTAAACTGTAATAATCCTGTTGCGTCCGCTTTAAAGATGTGCCCTCCGAAAGCCATCCAAGTATGTTTTCCTTCGTGAATGAGAACATTAGTGCTGGTATCTGAGCGTTCCCCGCCAGGACCAATTATTGTTCGGATGGGAATAGAAACTTGACCGAATTTTCCATTTGCGTACCGAAAGAACGTATATCGTAATCGCGTGGAACTGCCGCTCGTCCCCGGTTCGTCAATAAACCAGACGTGCCCACCAACTTCAAATATTTTTTCGATCTCAGTCCGAGTTAACCGAACGCGCTCCCTGTTTCTCGGATCAGTTTGGGAGACAGACGATGGATCAGTTTGAACTGAACTTGCTCTGAAAATATGTGTGGTAAGTTCTTCTGATTCTGCATCATAACGTGCAACACCTCCAGGCACACTGAACCAGAGGTAACCTCGACTGTCCTCAAATATCATCCGCACTCTGTTGGTGCCGAGTCCAGCATGTGTGCTAATGGCAGGTGTCGGGTCAAATGCTGTTACCCCATTATCGTGTCCAAACCACAATTTACCGTCTATGGCTTCAAAGATCATATGAATCCCCTCAACGCCAAGTCCACTATTGATTCTATCGGGCATTGGGGTGAGGTCGCTGTGGTACTGATGCGCTCCACTTTCGTCGGTAAACCATAGATTCCCCCATTCATCCTCGAGTTCAAGAAAGCCTGATAGGTTTCCGTGCCGAGAGCCATCCCACCATCTTGTAGTGCGTCCATCGCTGAACCAGACTCGATCTTTCGTATCATTCCGAATTGATGCCAGCCTCTGAATTGATGAAGGTCTGATTCCTGAAGATTCGCTGGGTCCCCAAACTAAAGGGAGGATCTGCTCAAATGTTTCCCCGTCAAACCGCAAAAGAAGATTGTAGCCGCCGAACCAAAGGTTTCCAGAGGGATCTTCGCCTATGGTTTCTATGGTACTCACAGCGTTAAAGCTTGATGTGTCATAACGCGTGAATCCAGCATTGGGGTGAATACGCGGTGTTTTCTCTTCTGTTTTGTCGCTTGCGTCATCACTATCTTGGATTTTTAAGGGGTCCTGTACCCAACGATTCTCTCGAAAACTCAGTATTACACCGTGCTGCTGTTCTTCTCCTTCGCTTCCGCCGATCCAAATCGTTCCGTCTTCGCTTTGAAAGATAACGTTTATCGTCAAATCCGTTGAGCGGAGCAGATCTTCACCTATAATTTCGTTTGGATGTGCTTGTGGTAGGCGTTGAACGCCTGGGGTGATGTACTTCGTTAGTTGCTGATTCTCACCAACCCATATATCGCCATGTTCGTCAACGATCAGCGAATTCCCTGTGCCGATGAGGTTAATCGAAGAGCCATCAAACCAACTTACCCGCCCTGAGTTTTCTGAACGTAAGTGTGTGAGAAACCAGATATGTCCCCATTTATCTTCAACGATTTGTTGGGTTTGTCCGAGTAGCGCGCCTGGTCCAACGTTGGATGTAGGCGCGTTCTCAGAAGTGTCCAAAGATCCAACATAGGATTCAAACCTGTTCCCATCAAATCGACTCACGCCACCCCGATCGGAACCGAACCAGAGGCCGCCCCGACTGTCCTGAAAAATGACAGGAACAACTGGACCTACCAATCCATCTGCAACGGTGTAGGTATGGATTTGCTCAGACTTCGTCTCGATACAGACAAGAACCGTAAAAAAAACTATGCTAAAAATTAAAATGGCGTTTTTCATATTTTAATTTTACCTTGCAGAGTAATGAGGTGAATGTGGAACTTTGATGCCTATTCCTCAAATCCGCCCTCCACTACGTTACGGGCTTACGGTTTGGTTTTATCTTTAATTTTCTGTCCGAAGACAGCAGTTTGCAACAACGGCACAGGTTTTTGCTTGGGCGTTTCCCTTGGATATACGAAAAGGCACATGAAATCATTAACCCACCTGACCGAACCGCAAGGTAAAATTAAAAATCGCGAATACGCGAAATTGCTTCCGTAATCACTGCGTCTGGATACGTAAGGGATATCCTGAAGTAGCCTTCGCTCCATTGTCCATATCCGAGACCTGGTGTTACCACAACCCCTGTTTCCTCAAGCAGTGCCGTTGCAAAGGCACGACTTGAACCGTTGAAGCGCTCGGGGACTGGTGCCCAGACATAGATTGTCGCTTTCGGTTTCTCGATTGCCCAGCCGCTGTCTGTGAGGGCATCCACTACCATATCTCGGCGTTTTTGATAAACTACATTTATCGCTGGTGTAATCTCGTCTGCTATTGAGAGTGCCTTTGCACCTGCGAATTGAAGCGAGCGGAGTGAGCCGTTATCGATATTGTCTTTCACCGCTTTGACTGCACCAACAACCGTTGGGTTGCCAACGACAAATCCCAAGCGCCATCCTGTCATATTGAACGCTTTGCTTAATGAGAAAAACTCAACGGCTACTTCAGCGGCACCTTCTACCTGCAATATGCTTGGTGAACGATAACCGTCGTAGGTATTTTCACTATAGGCGTTGTCGTGTGCAATGAGGATGTTATTTTGTCTGCCAAATTCCACAGCACGCTCGAAAAAATCGAGGTCGGCAGTGGCTGTTGTTGGGTTGTTTGGATAGTTGATCCAGAGGACTTTTGCCAGTCGTTTCACTTCATCAGGGATAGCGTCAAAGTCGACGTAGAAATCGTTTTCTCGCAGAAGCGGGGCATAGTAGGTCGTCGCACTGGCAAAGACGTGTCCGATGTTGTAGGTAGGATAACCTGGACTCGCCGCTATACCAATATCACCCGGATTGAGTATACCGAGTGCCATTTTGACGATCGCGTCTTTACTACCGAGCGTTGTCACTACCTGATCATCAGATAGCGTAATTCCGTAACGGTGTTGATAAAAGTCGAGCACTGCCTGTGGAAAATCGTCAACAGGGTTATCGCACCCGTAACGGTGGCGATCGGAGTCTTCAGGGTTTTGGATCGTGCTACACAAAGTTTCGACGACTGGATCCGGTGTTGGGATATCCGGGTCACCGATGCCGAGGCTAATCACGTCTACGCCTCGTGCTTGTGCCGACTGCATTTTTTGGCGCAAATCTACAAAGAGATAGGGTGGAAGTTTCTGTAACCGTTCTGCGATTGTGATCATATTTTTAATTATAAACTCCTAAGTTAATAAATTATTTCAGATGAAGGATTGACTGCTGGGTTTCGTTGAGGCTTTCCATAACGTTTGGACTGAAGTGCAAACCTTGACCGCCCCAATCTGGCATATAGCCGATGCTATAGCAGTAATAGAGCGTACGACGCGGTTTGTCGGAAACATTGATAACAGATCCGTGTGTGAGTGCCTCCGTAAAAATAATGGCATCTCCTGCTTTCGCTGGAATCGGGGTCAACACAGGGTTTTCATCGGGATGGCTTCCCCAAGGCTTAGGGAAATTGCTCTTATGTGCACCCGGTATAACAGCAAAACACCCGTCCTCAACATCACAATCCAGCATCGGAAAAACAGCTTTTGTTAAAGTTGATACCATCTCTCCGTTCTTGCAATGGTACTGACATTTCGGGATAATCGGTGTGCCGTGCATGTGCAACCCCGTATAGCCACCACCCCACCGGTAAATTGTGTAGGTATGGTTGAGTCGATACGGACCACCGGTTACACCATAAATTACGTCGAGTACCTCCGGAATATCGATCAGCGCGTTAAAGGTACTGTCCGCCTCCAAAATGTTGGAGATATAGAGTTCTTTCTCGGTTCGCTGTGTGCCAAGGCACAGTGGGGGCGGATAGTCGTCCGGTGGCATATTCTCGTACTGATCTAACACAGCGTTACACGCGTCGACGACTGTTTGTGGGATAACACCCTTCAGAACGATGAAGCCTTGCAGATCAAATAGATATTTTTGTTCGTCTGTCATTTTTTTACTCTAAGCCTCCGAGTTGCCCTCCACTACGTGTCGGACAGGTGTCTGGTACAGTTCACACTGGGATTGTCTGTTCGGACTTAATCGAGAACTACCGTGAAACGAAGTGGAACGGTTTAACCATCAACTCGACTTCGTTATAAATGTTAAAGCACGAGTTGATGATTAACAGATTTAATAGTTTAAAAAATCTATTCACGGAACAGCTTCATATCTGAGAATTGTTCCGTTTTGTCCAACCACCCATCCGCTACGTGTGCTGCTTATGTGGATAGCTTTCAGATCCGTTCTGGTATCTGTGTGCTGAGGTCTCCAATTTTGTCCGCTGTCCTTTGTGTGAAGAACGAGTCCCTCTTTTCCAACGATCCAACCTTCTGTTGCTGAGATAAAAAATACGTCGTCAAGGAAATTGCCGGTATAACTCTCTTGACGTTGCCATGTTTTTCCACCGTTCTCAGTATGCAGGATCAACCCATCCATACCCAAACTGCGTAAATCTAATCCTACAACCCACCCGATTTCTGGCGTGACGAAGGTGACAGCGTCTAAGAAAAAAGATGGGTAACGCCTACTGACAGATGACAACTTCCAATTGGCACCACCGTCAATTGTAGAGAGCATTGTCCCGTTCATGCCGACTGCCCAGCCACGCTGTATGGAGGTGAAATGGACGTCAAAGAGGTTCCAGCTCGTTCCACTCTTTTGCTGTCGCCATGTTTTTCCTCCATTATCCGTGTGGATGATTTCGCCGCCGCTTCCGACACACCATCCATTTTTTTCGTCTGCAAAGAAAACACCGAGTAGGTCCTGCTGTGTCCCCGAAATTTGCCGTTGCCAGACGCTTCCGCCGTTTGTGGTATGCAGAACGACACCGGCTTCTGCAACCGCCCATCCTATTTGTGCGGACACGAAATACGTTGCACCGAAACACTCAGTCGTACGGCTATCTTGCGCGCTCCATACAACCCCGCCATCTTCGGTTCGTAGAATCGCACCCCGGTCACCGACAACGTATCCTTCATCCGGTGAAATAGCACATACACCCACCAGAAGATGACTCGGACTTGATTGTGATTCCCATGTCACACCAGCGTTGCGAGTGTGCAGAATTGTGCCGTTTTCACCGACTGCCCAACCGATTTGCTGAGAGATGAAGTCAACACCCAACAGGACAGCGTCTGCACTGTTGTGAAAGCGGGGACCGCCGCGTTGATGTTTCCATTTTTCTTTTCCACCAGACGAAGTGTGGAGAATCACCCCTAAGTCACCGACAATCCAGCCGTTTTGGGCATCTACAAAGTCAATATCGTAAAGTGTAAAGGTATGCAGTGGTTCATTGCCGAGGTAATCCGGTTGTCCGTAGTCACTTTTGTGGCGTTCGTTGGTTCCGCGAGTAACGAATTTCCACGTGTGCCCACCATCGGTTGTTATGAAGACGCTCCGTCGGTCGCCGACAACCCAACCCGTCTGTGAGTCTATGAAATGGAGGTTGAACAGGGCAACTTCCGTCTCAAATTGGACTTCCCAAGTTTCTCCGCCATTGGTTGTCCGATAGATGGAACCGGCGTTTCCCGAATTTGCTGATGTCGGTGTGTTATAGGTGACGATCCATCCCTGATTTTCGTCTACAAAATGAACCCCTTTCAATGACTTTCCATCGAACACCATTCTATCAGTCTTTGTGAAAGTCTGTCCGCTGTCGGTCGTTTTTAGAACTGTGCCCCAGTCGCCGACGATCCAACCTGTTCCTTCGCCAATAAAAAGATCATGCAGATTATTTTCCGTACCGGTTTCAATATGCTGCCATGTCTGCCCCGCGTCGATTGTATGGATCAGAACACCGCCTTCGCCTATACACCAGCCTTCTAATGCCGAATGAAAGTACACGTTTCGCAGAGGTTTGCTGAAAACGCCACTGTGCTGCCGGTGCCATGTTCGTCCGCCGTCGTCTGTATAAATAATGAGGCTCTCCGGGCCTTCTCCAGGATCGGCTCCAGGCGTTACGTCTACAGAGTTACCAACTGCCCACCCCTGCTTTTCAGAAATGAAATGTACATCGTATAGGTGTGAACTCCAATCGCCTTCCATGACAGTTTTCCATTCGTACCGGACCTGTCTCTTGGACGCTGTTTGTTCACAGCCAACCAAAAATAGAATACCGATGAATAGCAGAATAAAATAGTTGTGAGTTATCAGTAGTCGGTTTTGACCATCAACTCGCCTCTGTTCATAAGTGTTAAAGCGCGACTTAATGGTCAAAGTTAATTTTTGCAGCAGTTGCGTATTGTACGCATACCACAAACATCTCTTTAACTGAAAACTGAAAACTGAAAACTGAAAACCATTAAAAAAGGACTTCGCTAACATCGTGTAACCCTTTAGGGGCATCGATTACCCATTTCGCAGCGCGGATTGTACCTTTTGCGAATGCCTCTGGGCTGTGTGCTCGGTGCACGACACTTAATTGCTCACCCTCTGTTGCGAACAGCACCGTATGATCACCAGAAATGTCGCCACCTCGAACTGCATGAATGCAGATCTGTTTCTTCGGTCTCGCGCCAACGATGCCGTGGCGACCATAGACACCCACCTCATCTAAATTTTGTTCAAGTGCCCTGGTGATAGTTTCCGCTACACGGAGTGCTGTACCACTCGGTGAATCTGCTTTGTGGTTGTGGTGTGCTTCTATCACTTCAATATTATAATCATTTCCGAGGGCTTTGGCAATTAATTCTAATGCTTGGAGCATCACATTGACACCGAGGCTCATGTTTGGTGACATTACACAACGAATCCGTGATGCGAGCACTTTGATGGTCGCGAGTTCCTCGTCGGTAAAACCGGTTGTTCCAAGAACCATGGCTTTATCTGCATCGACAACTTGTTGGAGGTGGTCCAGGGATGCTTTCGGTTTTGAAAATTCGATGACAACATCTGAACGATGAACCACATCCTCAAGTTTGCCTGTAATGGCTACTCCGATGTCACTGATACCGGCGACAACCCCCGCATCGCTTCCGATCTGTGGATGCGACGGATATTGGACAGCCCCAACGAGTTGCATATCGGTGTGTTGGGCAATACCTCGCGTGATACACCGGCCCATGCGACCGCAAACACCAGTGATAACTACACGAATCATATTTTTAATGTTCCTTGCGGTTACATGACGTGGATTTGAGCTTTAACGGTTTATGATATAGATCTGAAGAAACACCAAATTTAGTCTGCGGATAGACTAAATCCCGTGTTGATTCGCAAAAACCCTTTACATGTTTCACACTTTCCCAGTATCCCATCCCTGTAACGGGTGTGAAACATGGGAAGACCTTGGTTTCTGATGAAACCAGTAAGGTTAATGCTAAGAGGTATTCTTGAGGTTAAAGGTCGTGTCTATTACTTCTGAAAAAGGACTTCGCTGATATCGTGTAATCCTTTAGGAGCGTTGACCACCCATCTCGCAGCGCGGATTGCACCTTTTGCGAATGCCTCTGGGCTGTGTGCTCGGTGAACGACACTTAATTGCTCACCTTCAGTTGCGAACAGCACTGTATGATCGCCAGCAATGTCACCACCTCGCACCGCGTGGATACCGATCTGCTTCTTCGGTCTCGCACCAACGATGCCGTGTCTACCGTAGACACCTACTTCATCTAAATCACGCTCCAATGCTGTTGCAACTGTTTCCGCTAAGCGAAGGGCAGTGCCGCTCGGCGAATCTGCTTTATGATTGTGGTGTGCCTCTACCACCTCAATATCGTAATCATCCCCGAGGGCTTTAGCGATTAACTCCAGGGCTTGGATCATCACGTTGACACCGAGACTCATGTTTGGTGCCATTACACAACGGATCTGCGATGCGAGTTCATGCACAGTAGCGAGTTCATCGGAATCGAACCCAGTTGTTGCGATTATCATTGCTTTGTCGGCATTGGCGACTTCTCCGAGGTGTTGCAGGGTTGCCTCAGGTTTCGAGAATTCGATGACAACATCTGCGCTTTCAAGTACATCTTTAAGGTTGCCTGTGACGGCGACCCCTATTTCTCCAATACCCGCAACAACTCCCGCATCACTGCCGATCTGTGGGTGTTCCGGGAACTCAATCGCTCCAACAATTTTCATATCGGCTTGCTCAGAAATGCCTCGGATGATGAGCCGTCCCATACGGCCACATGCCCCATTAATAATTACACCAACCATATTTTTAATATTCCTTGCGGTTAAATGACATCGGTTTGAACTTTGACGGTTTTTTGAGATAGATTTCCCCTACTAAACGAAATCCTCTTTGTTGAAAACCAAGAGCGAAGCGACCTAATTGCTGACGGCTATTTTAGTGTGAATAGGTATGCCAGAAGGTCGTGCATCTGCTGGACTGAAAGGATATCTGCGAAGTTTTCAGGCATGATGCCTGCTTGTGGGACGCTGGTACTCCTTATATCCTTAATGAGGTAAGTTGTCCACAACTTCCCAGAATCGTCGAGTATTTGCACTGTTTCAGGGTCTATTCTGCCTCTGTGATCATACTGATAACGTTTCCTACCAGTGATCTCGTTTCCATCCTTAGTGAAGATGGTAAGCATCTCATATTCGGGCGCGATATAGGAGCGCGGATTGAGGATGGACTCGACAATGAATTGCGGTGAGCGGGTGCGAGCAACATAAGTCATATCTGGACCTATTTCGCTGCCGGTGCCAGTGGCACCTCTCCCGTGAACTGTGTGGCACTTACCGCAAGCGTACCCTTCTGAGAAGAAGATGGCTTCTCCTGCTTTGATGTCGCCCTTCATGTAAGGGGTCCAATCCTCAGTAGATTTTATCTCTTCCAAAGAGACCCCTGCCGCTTTCGCTTGTTCCGAGCGGACGTAGCCAACAATCATGTTGATCGCCTCATCAGAAAGTTTGCCACCAAACTTTTGCATTTGGGTCCCTGGAAGTCCATTAAATACGGTCTGGAAGATGCCATCATCGGTCCATCCGTAAAGCCATTGGGGTTTAAAGAGATCGGGGGCTTTGCCACCGCGTGTTTGTGCGGCGTGGCAATTCCAACACATCAAACGGAAGTAGAACGCGCCGTCGATAACGTCTTCGTCATAATTAACATCTCTTGGTGCTGCAGGGGCAATATCCACCTCTAAATCCTGGGCATTTACGGTCGGAAAAAAGAAGAGACTTACACCCAGAAAGAGGAGAAAAATGCACCACGTTATTCGGACGGTAGGAGTTGTAACGTGGGTAGAATACATCATTTCTCTTCGTCCTCCTGAAACGGAGCGAAGTAAGGTAAATAATACTTCTCACAGAGTTCTTTGAGTTCTTCTTCACTCCATTTCTGTTCGATAATTGTGTTAACAACATTTTGAAGTTCGCGTGTTTTTTGTGTTGGTGTCTCTTTGCTAAAAGCAATAGCGATATTCCAACGGAGACGCGCTTCAGGAATGTATTCTTTGACAATCTCTAATTCAGGGTAAGCAGTGTCTGTCTGTTCTGGCTGCTGAATTCGGGAACCCTTTTCAATCAGCCATCCAATATTTGACCAGACATATCCGTAAGCAATTTGACCTTTCTTGAGAGCGTCAAGGACAGCGATTTGTGAGCGATACACGCGGCGATTATATCCCATCTGTCGAAGAACGTCGCTTGCGATAGAACCCGCTTCTGTCCCAATCGTTTCTAACTTAATGTCCTCCAGCGTTTTCGGGGACGCTGGGTTGCTTTTCTGTTTTACCAATATGTAGCCGGTACCAAAGATGGGGTTAGAGAAATCAACGTTTTTTCCCAATTGAATTGCTTCACTCATGGCGCGCTCCTCAATGGGCACTCCGATCACGCAGTCGCAATGTCCACGTATCATGTCAGCGAGCAGACTGTCACGAAGGGTGTTAAGCCAGTGGAGGTCCAACTTAACGCCGAGTTCCTCTGCCAGTAAGTGTGCTATCTCAACATATAATCCAGGAAGTTCGGGATCCGCATTGGAGTAGGGCAGATTTCGGACATCCATACAGACCGTTAAAACGCCCTTTGCCCGAACCTCTTCCAAAGCACTGTCAGCGTTGGCAGTACGTAGCATTAAAATGGGCAATATGAGAAGCGCGATCCACAAAGTGATATAGTGTTTCACGTGGAAACCTCCTTGTGCCGATGGTAACATTATTCAAAGAGCGCGAACACAAAGAGAGTTCCGCCTTGACGAGCATTAACTTCAGCATATTTCACAGCACCTGACGCTATCACAACGTATTGGACACCGTCAAGTTGATAGGTAATTGGGGGGGCGAGAACCCCGGAGCCGGTCTGGAAATCCCAAAGCACTTCACCGCTTTCTGCTGACAATGCCATAAATCTTCCTTCTAAATCGCCAGCAAAAACGAGACCGCCCGCTGTCGTGAGGCATCCGCCCCATTGTGGGAAGTTCGTTTTGTGTCGCCATTTAATCTCACCCGTAGAAACTTCGATCGCACTGATATGTCCCCACATCATCATATCACCGTCTTCGTCTTTCTCCGCTGTCATACCGCTTCCGACGTAGGGCAATCCTTTTATGTAGAAGACGCGCCCTTGATGATAGGAGCCACAGAGTTCCAGTGAAGGAACATAGAGGTAATTTGTGAGTGGATTGTAGGCTGAAGGGGGCCAGTTCTTTCCACCTTCAACACCCGGACAGACGCGGATCGTGCCTTCTTCTGAGGTAGACACGCCGGGTAGGACAGTAGGACGACCATTTTCATCGAGTCCCCCGGTCCAGTTCTGTTCGCAGTAAGTGCTTGCATATAGAAATTTTCCGTTGGTCCTATCAAGCACATAAAAATAACCGTTCCGATTCGCTTGCATCAACGCTTTTACCGGTGCACCATCTATCTCCATATCGATTAGAACCGGTTCGCTCACGCCGTCCCAATCCCAGAGATCGTGGGGTGTAGCCTGAAAATACCATTTGAGTTTTCCTGTATCGGCATCCAATGCAACGATACAGTCAGTATAGAGGTTATCGCCTCTCCGGACAGCACCGTTCCAGTCTGGCGCGGGGTTGCCCGTTCCCCAATAGACGAGATTCAATTCAGGATCATACGAACCGGTAACCCAAGCGGATCCGCCACCAGTCATCCATGAATCGCCTTCCCATGTATCACCGCCGGGTTCGTCTTTTGAAGGGACAGTGTAAAATCGCCACGCCTGTTCACCTGTTTCAGCGTAGTAGGCATCAATGTAGCCTCGGATCCCGTATTCCGCACCTGATATACCAACAATCACTTTATCTTTGACGACTAACGGAGCGACAGTGAGGGATTCAGCATTCGTTGGATCACCGACAACTCTGTCCCATAGGACCCTGCCGGTTTTTGCATCGAGGGCAAGAAGATGGGCATCAAGCGTTACCCAAAAGATTTTATCGCCCAAGATGGCAGCCCCTCGGTTCACCATACCGCAGCAGATCGCTAAATCGTCGGGGAGTTCATAATCATACCGCCATATCTCCTTACCAGTTCTCGCGTCCACAGCATAAATGGTACTATAGGGGGTCGTGATGAACATCACACCATTGACGACAAGTGGAGTACATTCAAACTTGTCGAAGGGTGTGCCAATTTGAAACGCCCATTTCGGGACGAGTTTTTTGACGTTTTCAGTGTTAACTTGTGTGAGTTGACTATATCGCCAACTTCTGTAGTCCCGTCCATACATCAGCCAACTCTCAGAGTCGTCTTGTGATGAGAGTAACATCTCGTTCGTGACAGGTTGGATATCCGGTGTAGTGCCAGCTGTGATTGTACTTGGCATCATAACAAGTGCTAAACTTACTACAAAAATAACTAAACTTACGTGCTTTACCTGTAAACAGTAGCTTGCTGCTCCAGAAAAAATGTGCCTATTCATATTCCCGCTCCTTGTTCTGATAGTGAGACAATCCCAATTTCTTACTCCTTTAAAAACCGTGTCCTGAAGGAAACGCGAGGCATTTCGCATTTTGCAAAAATAGATACTTCAGACAGTAGTTTACCAAAAATTGGATTTAATGTAAAGCATGGAAAATTTTTGGCGATGTGTGGATCGCGCGATCGGAGGTAGGATGGACGTTAAATGCTATAATGGTGGTTAGTTTTGGTCTAACCGTGCTTGTTCACCAGCATGATAGGAGCTCCGCACTAATGGACCTGACTCTACATGTCGAAACCCCATTTCGATGCCTGCTTCTTTGATTTCTTCAAATTCTTCGGGAGTATAATAGCGTTGAATCGGCAAATGGCGTGAGGATGGGGAGAGGTATTGACCGACAGTGAGAATATCACAGTTGGTATTGCGGAGGTCTTCCATTGTCTCTAAGAGTTCTGTAACGGTTTCACCTAAGCCGACCATAAGTCCAGATTTTGTGAGCATCTGTGCATCCAGTTGTTTGCTGGTGCGGAGGAGATTCAGCGTTTGTTGGTAATTAGCATACGGACGGACGCGGCGGTAAAGGCGCGGTACTGTTTCCGTGTTATGATTGAGCACTTCAGGACGTGCTTCAACGATGACGGCGAGGGCATCCCAATTCCCTTCGAGGTCAGGGATGAGGACTTCCACGGTACATCCAGGACGATGTTTCCGTGCTTCGGCGATGCATTTCGCAAAGATGCCCGCACCACCGTCTGTAAGGTCGTCTCGATTGACTGAGGTGATAACGACGTGTTCGAGTTTTAAGTGACCAACGGCTTCACCGAGCCTGCGCGGTTCATCGACATCGACGATACCTCCGGGCGCGCCTTTTTTCACAGCGCAAAACATGCAGCGACGCGTACAGACATCGCCTAATATCATAAAGGTAGCGGTGCGGCTGTTCCAGCACTCACCGATATTCGGACATCTTGCCTCTTCGCAGACCGTGTGAAGTTGCAGATTCCGCATGAGTCTTTTGAGTTCAGCATAGTTATCACCACTCGGCATCCGGGCTTTAATCCATGTTGGGTGCCGTCTTTGTGGTGTTCTGTGCTCAACTAATGGAAGCGTTTTTAGCATTTTTTAATTTATCCCTAACGGGAGTGATTCATGCGTTCAGGACATCGCAAATGCGTTTAAGTTTGTAGTAGGGTGATTCATCACCCGTTACAAGGCACAATCGCGCACTGCCCCGCAAGTCCACGCGCAACTTGCACAATGCGCTACAATAAATAAAATGATGATTATCCTAATTTGCTACACTGATGGCGGGAGAGGGTGGGAGTCGAACCCACCTATCCATTTGCATGGACAAGCCGGTTTTGAAGACCGGTAGGGCCACCGGACCCTATCCTCCCCCACAATTTTTAAACTATCAAATGGTGATGTGTTTATGTTTCTATGTGCCGAGGATGCAATCTTCGGACGTTGCCATCTCGGATCGTGAGGCTCTGACTGTCGCAATATTCCAAGAACGGCACCGCATATTTTCGTGAGGTATGTGCTGTTTCTCGGAATTCGGCAACGGTTATTGTATCATTTTTACGGAGGTAAGTCGCTAATAATTCTTGTATTTCTTCAAAAACGGTTTTGTGGATAAAGAAATTATCCGCTATTTTGATAAACTGTCCCAAGTTCAGAAGCGCGAAAAACGTGGATTCCAGTAGTTGCGGTGTATATTCCGGAAATCGCGCGTTGAGTTCGTTGAGAGTGGGTGTATTGATGCCTGCTTCCAAGAACAGTTTCTCAAGTGTTTCCTTCGCAGTTTCTTCCTCTTGGGAAAACTGGATTTCATGGGATGCCAACCGGAGAAGATTTCCCTCTTTGGCGAGCTGACCCTCAGTGATAAGGCGATTTTCGAGTTTCTCAAAACCGATTTCGTCCAAATTGAGTTCTCGGCGTAGTTGCGAAGAATTTTGACCGGCAAGAAGAGGTTCTGCCGAATGGAACGCTTTCAACGCTTCTATGATTTTTTCTTTGGTGTTTGCCGTTCGTGCTGCATCAGAAACGAGCGGTGACCTACCCGATTTATCCCAGCGTACTATTTTTCCATCGGTTTCCAGACTGTTCAAGATGGCATTTACGTTCGTCTGTGACTGCGGTAGGTAATAGTGAAGGAAGGACTCTGGCATGCAAAGGGTCTCGCTATTTGCTAATACAGTGTTCACGATCTGGGCATCATCGGCTTCTTCCCATTGTGCTAAAGTGGCGATAGTTTCTGGCGTGAACCGCTTGTGTTTGGGGGCAAATGGGTTAATAACTTCACCACCGCCTACTGTATATTGCGCTGAAAAATCACGTAAGATAATTCTGTCGCCTCTGAACGTTAGAATGGGTTCTTCTAAGCGAAGTTGAACCTGTACGGTATCCCCCGGTAGAATTGCTTCGTCAACAAGTAGAATTAATCTGCAAAATATTTCGCGGGTACCGAGATACGCGCGGAGACGCGTCCAATGTTCAAGTATCCTTGGAAATGAAGACAGAACTTGCATCGACACGTCAATGTTGTCAGTCACTTGTGAAAAATCAATTGGACAGAGGACATCGCCGCGTTGGAGCTCCTGTGCCGAGATGCCGGAAAGATTTAATGCTGTCCTCTGCCCGGCTTGTGCTACGGGTGCGGTTTCATTGTGCACCTGTATGCCTCGGACCCGTACGGCATTACCTTGCGGGAGAATCACCATCCGCTGTTCTCGATTAATCAATCCGCCGATGAGAGTGCCTGTCACAACAACGCCAAACCCTTGGACAGTGAAAACCCTGTCAACGTATAACCGCGGGATACCATCATTCTCCTCGGTTTCCGTCGCGAGTGCTACCTGCTTGACGATTGTTTCTTTCAGTGTTTCAATACCTGCCCCGGTTATTGAGGAAACACTAACGGTTGGGATGCCTTCAAGGCTTGTGCCGATGAGCATTTCCTGCGTCATTTCAGCCGCTTCTGACAATTCATCAACGGTTGCCAAGTCCGATTTTGTCATGACGAGGATGCCGTTTGAGATGCCGAGCAAATCCAAGATTGCCAGATGTTCGAGCGTCTGTTCCTGAACACCTTCTTTCGCATCGACGACAAAGAGGACTATATCCATGCCGTAAGCACCGGAAAGCATACTTCGGATGAATTTCTCGTGCCCTGGAACATCAACGATACCCGCACGCGAGTTATCTGGGAGATCGAAGTAGGCGAAGCCTAACTCAATAGACAAACCACGTTCTTGCTCTTCCTTGAGCCGATCTGTCTCCATACCGGTAAGTACGCCCACGAGCGCGGTTTTCCCGTGGTCAACGTGTCCTGCTGTTCCAATGATGAGGTGTCGTCTGTCTTGGTGCATTGGTTTTAAGGATAAGCACGGATGAGTTTGCCGATTCGATTGAAGCGGACGTTACCTACCATTTTCCACACTTCCCACAATTTTGCCGGACGAGCATTAAATGACCAGTACACCATAAATGCTTGTCCTTTGATGTCGTTTACATCCACAGGTCCCCACGAACGGCTATCACTACTCTGATCGCGATTATCACCCATTGCGAACACCATGCCTTTCGGCACAGTGAACGGTTTACCTTCAGGGAACTTACGTTTGAATTGACTTGTCGTTAAGCCAAAATCAGAAAAAGCATTGCTTTCTGGCAAATATTCTGGTTGACGGAACGGTGGAAAATTGCCTCTTCTGAAATGGCTAAAGGTCATGTGTTTCGTGTAAGAGCCATCATCGACTGCTTCACCGTTTACATAAAGGGTGTCGCCGCTCGTTTCGATTGTATCCCCTTCAATGGCTACGATACGCTTGATGAAATTTCGTTCTCGATCGTGAGGCGGGATGAAAACGAAAACATCTCCCCGGGTAGGCTTATGGAAATTAAAAACCTTGATGTCTGTGCCGGGGATTTTAATACCGTAGATAAATTTGCACACCAAAATCCGATCTCCGATGAGTAGCGTGTCTTCCATTGAACCGGAGGGAATTTTAAATGCCTCAACAACAAAAGGACGTATGAACCCGAAAACGAGAATGAGTGCTACAACAATGACTTGAGTATATTCCCATACAATAGTCTTCCGAAATTTTTGCCATTTGGACAATTGAATATCGTTGTTATTCATGGTATTGTGGTGCCATCATCGGTAAAAGGCGTTTTCCTTTCCTTATTCTATCTCGGTGTTTAATGCGTGTCGGTGATGATAAGGTGCATATAAGGTTTAACTGTTTTGGAGTATCAGGTCTCCAGAGAAAATAAGTATGCTCCAGTCTATTCGGAGAACGAATCTGATTCTGAAAGGATGCGTTTACCGATTCGGTTGAACCGGATATTGTCTACCATCTTCCACACTTCCCATAACTTCACCGGACGATTGGCAACCGAAAACATGACCATGAAGGCTTGTCCTTTAATGTTATCTACAGCAACAGGTCCCCAGAAGCGACTATCGCTACTCTGGTCGCGATTATCGCCCATAGCAAACACCATGCCTTTTGGCACAGTGAATGGATTTCCTTGAGGAAACTCACGCCTAAACTGGCTTTCCGTCAAGGTGTAGTCGTCATAACTCTCACCAGTAGGAAGATATTCTGGTTTTCGGAAGGGTGGAAAATCTCTTCTAAAATGGCTGAACCTCAGGTGCTTTGTATAACGACTATCTTCAACTGCTTCGCCGTTGACATAGAGGGTATCATCACGCGTTTCAACTGTATCTCCTTCTACGGCTACGATACGCTTAATAAAATGGCGATCGTCGTGTGGTGGAATAAAAACGAAAACATCCCCACGTGCCGGTTTATGGAAATCGAAAACTTTGATGTCTGTGCCGGGGACTTTGACCCCGTAGATAAACTTGCATACCAAAATCTGGTCTCCGACAAGCAGTGTATCTTCCATGGATCCGGATGGAATTCTATACGCTTCAACAATAAATGGACGGATGAGACCAAAAATAAGGATTAATGAAACAATGATAAATTTAGCATGCTCTCGAAACCCGCTTTTTTGTAATTTTCGCTGTTTAGATGATGTCGTTTCAGGTAGCTGCCTGTGGTGCTGCGTGTTGTTATTCATTGTGAAAGCCATCGGATAGAGTGGCATCCTCCTTTCTCCAATGTGAGTCAGTTTTTGACCCGTGAACGATTATTTGTTCATTCTATATTACTCATCAGTCGCGAGCATCGCCGTGAATGCTTCTTGCGGAACATCAACGTTACCGATCTGCTTGAGCCGCTTTTTACCTTCTTTCTGTCTCTCCAACAACTTCCGTTTTCGCGATACATCGCCACCGTAGCATTTCGCAGTAACGTTTTTTCGGAGGGCTCGGACTGTTTCACGGGCAACAATCTTGTTACCGATTGCGGCTTGAATCGGGACTTCAAACATTTGACGCGGAATTAACTCTTTCAGCTTGGTTACCAATGTCTTGCCCCGTGTTTCTGCATTGTCTCGTGGCAAAATTGTCGAGAGCGCGTCTACGGGGTTACCGTTCAGTAGTACATCTAATTTGACGAGCTTCTCAGTTCTATATTCCCCGATGTCATATTCTAACGAACCGTAACCGCGTGTCAATGATTTAAGTTTCGGGTAGAAGTCCATGAGCATTTCGCTGAGTGGGAGTTCGTAAAGCAGTTGCACGCGACTCGCGTCCAATTGGTTCATTCGCTTATATATACCCCGACGCTTCTGACAAAGTTCCATCGCATTTCCAATATAGTCACGCGGAACGATAATGTCAATATTGACATACGGTTCTTCAATGCGTTCGATGTCATTGGGTTCTGGGAGATGTGCTGGATTATCGACCGACACGTAACCACCGGTTTTCAGGTAAACTCGGTACATCACGCTCGGTGCAGTACGTACAAGCGCAAGCCCGAATTCCCGTTCGAGGCGTTCATGGATAATCTCCATGTGAAGCAAACCGAGAAAACCGCACCGGAACCCGAAGCCGAGGGCAACGGAGGTCTCAGGTTCAAAATTGAAGGAAGAGTCGTTGAGGCGTAGTTTATCGAGTGCCTCGCGGAGCGCATGAAACTGATTTGTGTCCGCTGGATAGAGACCGCTGAATACGAGCGGTTTCATCTCTCGATAACCCGGAAGTGCGGTCGCTGTCGGTTTTGTATGGTGTGTAATTGTATCCCCAATTTTCGCTTTGTCGATTTCTCGGATGCCCGCGATAAGATAGCCGACAGCACCCGTGTGGAGTTCAGATGCGGGTTGCATTTCTGGTGTAAAAATGCCGACCTCCTCAACCTCATAAGAGCGTTTCGTCTCCATCAGTTGAATCTTTTCGCCTGGCTTCACACTCCCCTCGAAGATTCGTGTGTACATGATGACACCGCGATAGTTATTATACACAGAGTCAAGCACGAGAGCCTTTAAGGAGGCTTCAGGTTCGCCTGTAGGAGCAGGGATTCCCTTGACAATTGCTTCCAATATGGCGGGAATACCGATCCCCATTTTCGCGCTGACGAGGAGGGCATCGTCGGCAGGAATACCGATGACTTCTTCTATCTGCCGTCTGGCTTCATCGGGTTGTGCAGTGGGTAAATCAATTTTATTGACGACGGGGATGATTTCAAGGTCATTGTCGATAGCGAGATAAGCGTTTGCTAAGGTCTGTGCTTCGACCCCTTGCGCGGCATCAACGATGAGGATAGCACCTTCGCACGCAGCGAGGCTACGGGAGACCTCGTACGTGAAATCGACATGTCCGGGTGTATCGATCAGATTGAGCTCGTAGCGATTTCCGTCAGCGGCGGGGTAATGGAGTTTGACGGCAGTTGCTTTAATGGTAATACCGCGTTCACGCTCTAAATCCATCAAATCGAGCACCTGTTCGCGCATATCCCGTTCAGCGAGCGTGTTTGTATGCTCGAGGAGTCTATCGCTCAGCGTGCTTTTTCCGTGGTCGATGTGCCCTAAAATGCAGAAATTCCGTATGTTTTCAAGATTCGTTGGCATAGTATAGATAGTATATCACAACTTCTGTCGGATTGTCCATAGAATTTCACTGATAGCGATATACTACAAAGCATAAGTCCTACTATGCATCGAGTGCTTGTAAGAACGCTTCAAAGGTGGGGGTAAGTGCTGCAGTTTGTAGTAATTGTGTCAGTCGGTCGGTATCAGGGATCGCTTCAAGCGCATACTTGACAGGCTGCAGGTCACGCTGACAGAATCGCGCCGTGAGGACGGCGAGAATGTTATTGATAGAGGTCTCGCGCGCACCTTGCTCAATGCCTTGCTCAATGCCTTGCTCAATGCCGCGTTGCATCACAACTTCGTAAAAAGGAGATTCTCGCATGATTTCCTCCGATATAAACGCCTGAAAGAGTTCAGGGCTATGGGCTAAACTCCCGAAAATAGATAACGCAAACAGTAACGTCGCACGCGTCTGATCGTCAACGCGTGCTGAGACGGTGGTCTCTACACATTTCTCAACCCACGCCTCACTCGTCATACCCACAGGCGGACGCATCAACGGCGTGAAAGGCAATAAGCCAACAGATGCCGCATCCAAGAACGAGGTGCCCTCTAACTCCGCCAACCGAATCACGGTATACTTAAACCACAAGCCACCCCGTGTCGCATTGCCATATTCGTAATACCCCATATCCGTGCGTCCTGCACCGGGACGCAGATACAACACTGTGGAATACACTGGTAACTCATACTGGAGCCCCAGAAAACTCGCATACGCCAACATCCGTAAGGACATCGGTTTGTCTCGGCTATCGTCTGTTTGTACCTCTATATGGAGGATGGCTTCCTCATCGGGAAGACGGACCCGAAACGTCATATCACTGTGATGCATCTTGATCGTTGATTGCTCGGTGGTGAGTTTTTCTTCAACTTCAACGTCTATGGACGCGAGGGCTAAAGCTGCGAACGCATCGGGAAATCGATCCATCAAGTGCTTCACAATCTCGTCATAATATGGCATATAAACATTGTACTTCTATTTGTAGCAAATGTCAATAAGAAACATATGTAAGTCCTACTATGTAGCGACCTATTTTTCGGTACTGGGTGCCTATAGGGACTTGACCTTAATGTTTCTGCACCAGATTTTTCCACCGTGGTCTTGAATACCGATATGTCCATTCCGGGGGAAATCTTTGAGTGCAATACCGAATTTGTTCCGACTTCCGTCTGGGTTTTGGTGGGGTGTGTCCCACTCGTCCAAATCTGCGCGGACAATTTCTTCACCGTTGAGTGTTACAGCAATGATACTTCCATCGCAGGTGATGCTCATCTGGTTCCACTCACCAGCGGGTTTACAAGTGTTCCGTGTCGGTCCCAAAGCATCGTAGAGTGCACCGCAGTCGTGGCTATCGGTAGGTTCCTTGCCGTGTGTATCTAAAATCTGGATTTCGAGTCCGCTCTGAACGGCATCTTCCAAATCTGCCCACCGGACAAAAATTCCGCTGTTGACTTTCGGCTCGGTTTTGAAATCGAGTGCCAGTATGAAGTTATCGTAGTGTTGTTCGGTATAGAGGTATTTTCCGCCCTGAACGGTACAGAGAATACTGCCCTCATCAAGTACCCAACCTTCGGCACTTCCAGTGGCCCCCCAACCGTTGAGTGTTTCCCCATCAAACAGGGATATCCATCCTTCAGCTTTCTCTTTTTCTGTTAGCATAATTTCTCCTTTTATAGTAGATATTACTATAGTATGGACAACTTTGAGATGTCCATAATGTTTTTGATTGGCTGCCATCTTCCGTAGCACAGGAAACCGTTAGCCTGTGCGATCTTCCGTAGCAAGAGATAACTCACGGAAAATAAGTTTCAGGTGCCAATAAGAGCAGCCCCAGCGGGGCGACATCTTTATAGAAAAAAGTCTCACCCCCGGGGCTAAGCCCCAGCGGGGCGACATTTCTCTCAGTTTCAGGACGCTATTGAGATTAGTTATTTGCGGCACCCTGATTAATCCAGTGGATGAAAAGTAGAATCTGATCAGTCGTCAGGGGTGGGGGTATAGGTGGCATGCCGCCGCCATCAATGCGTTTGACGACAAGGCTTCCTTTACCGTCACCAGCGACAAATCCGGGACCTGTGCTTCCGCCCTTCTTGAAGGTATCGTACTGGGTGAGGTCCAATCCTGCAACACCGGGCGCAGCGTGGCACCCTGGAATGGCACACCGTTCGGCGAGAATCGGTTGAATATCGTTCTTAAAAGAGATCTCTTGCGCCGCGACATTTGACTCCCGGTTCTTCATCGCATTTGCAACTAATACCATATCCATTATATTCACAACGCCATCGCTGTTTACGTCCGCTCTGAATTCCCCCGCACGCGCTTTCCCGAACCTACTGCTGACGTAAATTAAATCCTGTATGTTAATAACACCATCTTGAAAAGTATCTTCAGGCATAACGCCATCTTGAAAAGTATCTTCAGCAAAGGATTTGTCGGGCATAAAAGGTGCTGCGGGATCGGGTTGCGATGCTGAGAACCTCGGAATATCCCACAGAAGCACCGTGCCATCGTATCCACTGCTGGCGAGGGTTTCGCCATCAGGCGTAAATGCTAAACTTGTGACCACTCCGCCTTTATGCACTTCTTTGTAGGTGTGTAAATGCTCGCCGGTCTCCATATCATAGAAATGAACCGAACCCGGATAATCGCCACTAACGATTGTTTTTCCGTTGGGATGGATAGCTATACTCTGCGTATCCCATATACGTATTGTCCTGAGTAGTTTACCCGTATCGACATCCCATAAATAGATGCCATCACCCACAGGAGGGGGCCAGTCGTCTCTATCCCATTCACCCATATCATGTTCAAATGTGCTTGCGATTGTCTTCCCATTTGGGCTAAAGGCGATACTCCGACCACCGAAAAGATAATCGCCTCTTTTCAGGCTATGTATGAGTCTGCCGGTATTGACATCCCACAAACGAATCGCACCCACAAGATAACCACTTGCGAGTATTTCTCCATCGGGGCTGAAGGATACACTATGAACGCCTCCGCTACCCATTATTGGAAATGTGTGCAAATGCGCGCCTGTGTTGACATCCCACAAGCGTGTCGTTCCATCATTACTACCGCTTGCCAGCATTTTCCCATCTGGACTGAACGCGATCGCATTGAGGACCCGTTTATGTCCCGTATTTATCACGGCACCTCCACCAAAGCCTCCAAAGGAAATGAGTACCTTATCGTATTCCCACAACCGAATCGTCCGATCATAACTGCCACTGGCAAGTTTTTTTCCCGTTGGACTGAATGCCACGCTAACGACGTTGCTTCCATGACCGATAAATTCTCGCCTGAAATCACCTGTATCTGCGTCCCATAAGCGGACACGCGCATCATCGTGACCACTTGCGATCGTCTTTCCATCAGGACTAAACGCGACACTGTTGCAAATATTTGCATGGCGTGTAATATTGGTTGCGCGTAACAGTCTGAAAGTCTTCGCATCCCACAACTCGACGTAACCCGCATAACTGGCAAGTGCAAGGGTTTCGCCGTCAGGCGTAAATGCCCAACCACTAATCCCCAGTGCGACGCCACTTGATTCGCCCGCCCAGAATGTATCGACGAGTTGACCTGTATTTACGTTGAAAACACGAATGCCAGAGTTAAAAGATGACGCAAGGAGGCGTTCTCCATTTGGACTGAATATGAGATGTGAAAGCCAACCGCTACGAAAAAACGCGCGAACATCAATCGTGCGTTGAAGCTCACCAGTGTCCACATCCCAGAGATAAATGAAACTTTCATGGCTATTCTCACCGGGGCGTTTCCTAATAGCACTTGCGAGCAGCTTCCCATCGGGGCTGACTGCTAAACGATGTAAGTCGTCCGAATTCGGGACCGCAAGTGTCCGAAACGCCGTTTGGGTCTTTACCTCCCAAAATATAATCTTATCCCCACTTTGACTGATAAGTATTTCACCATCGGGGCTAAAAACAAGGTTTCGGGGATTATGGTTGAGAGATCCGATGCGGCTGCCTGTCTCAGTGTCCCATAAATTGATAGTGTCGTCCAGACTCCCGCAACTCGCGAGCATTTGACCATCGGGCGAAAACACGACACTCATTATAGAATTGTGAACTTTATCGTGGGCAAGGGTATGCAAAAGCCGATGCGTTTGTATATCCCAGACATAGAAACTATTATCTAAGTTCCCGTGGCTCGCGAGTTTTCTGCCATCGGGCGAAAATACCACACCCGTAACCCATGCTTTTTGCCCCGTGAGAAGTGTGAGTGCTTCATCGGTTTGAGCATCATAAATCCAAACACCAATGCTACTCGCCACGGCAAGCTGCTCACCATCAGGGGAGTAGGATATAGCACTGATCAGCCCCTTACCCAGTCGGGCTTTCGCACCTTCGGGTAAATTCCATTGTGTAAATTGTTCGGAAATTGCTTGGCTCGGTGTCAAAACGATCACAATGAGAGAGATGACAACGATACAATTTTGGCGGATATACATAATAGCCCCTTCTCTATTTCCTTTCAATCTGCATCCACCGATTGCTCCCAATCTCCCATTCGTAGTCGCGAAGATCAATGTAGAAGATAGTTTCCGCTGGATCAATGGGCTGTGGGGGATGACCTCGCGTCCCCAAGACAGAGAGTTGACCAGTTTCGACAGTGTCCGTCGATAGCCATGCAGTGCCTCCGTCGTCTCACCGGCGTTATACAAGTGCGTCATCGTGAAATAGCGGGCAAAACGTCTATCAAACGCCGATAACGAGTTGACATGCCTCTCAATACGCCCAAGCATGTCTGCCGGTGTGATGAAGCTACTCTCTCGTTGGGGTGTCTCCCAATCTGCTTCGCCGGTTTTTATCCAATCGCCAATCGTTAGAATTGCATTGGCAGGGAGGGGCGGTTGACCCAATGGCATCCGTTTCGCCGGATCCTGCAACAGTGTTTGACTTGCACGTAAGAATCTCCACTAACGCAAACTCTCTAAAAAGAGTCTTCCGACATCGACATTATATTCAAAATCTGTTGCCGACCAAGGGCTATTGTAGCCGATGATTGGCACATAACTTTCGTGTCGTGATCCGTGTGAACGCACCGCGGTCGGTTCTACAGCTGATTCCAACTCACCGAAAACAGTCGTTTTGTCTGCCAAAACAAAGATGTCCCCAATCCGTTCATGATGGAGCCGAAAGGTGCCTGCGGCATCTTCCGCAGAATGCGCCTCTTCAATACCGGGCGTATTCAGAAGGACCTGGATTGCTTGCGTTATGTTGGCGCGATCCTTGAGGAACACATAAGCGGCACCCCCCAAATTGCCGTGATGCGCGACGTACCGATCCTTAATAATAGGGATAGCACTTGCAGGGATACCGTGTTCTCTGAGGACACGTCCCGGATCAATCGCAGTCGTTTTCGCCAACATCCCGTGGTCGGCTGTAATATAGATTTCACGTTCCGGTTCATCATCAATGATGTCCCCAATAATCCGATCTAACTCTGCGAGATGTTGTTGGGACAGATCGTCATCGGGCGCGTATTTGTGTTGAACCCAATCCGTTGTTGAGCAGTAGACGAGTTCTGGATTGTCCGTACGCAGTATTTCGCGCACGGCGCGGAGTAGCCACCAATTGATTTCGACTGAATAAATCGGTTCAACTCGTCCTACTGTGCGAATGTATTCAGGGGGTGGTGATTCTGCAGCGACCGCTATATCGGTGCCTGCTTCGAGCATCCGTAGTAATTTTTTCTTGGTCACAAAGAGTGCGGTTTTGTCTGCGAATTTGCAGGCTTTTGCGGCCTCAAAGAGTGTCGGCTCGAGAAGGAAGCGGTTGTCCTCAATAAATTCCCCTTTGCCGGTTATCCGATCTACATGGTAATTCGTTGTGATACCGTGCCTTTCCGGGAATGTTCCAGTTGCGATGCTGACGTTATTTACATTCGTGACTGAGGGGATAACAGCGTTGGCGTGGACGTAGAATCCAGATTTTGCCAACTCGTTGATGTTAGGAAGGTCGCTCGCGGCGAGATAATCGTGGCTACCCGCGTCGATACAGAGGATGAGGATTTTTCGTCTTTTCACGCTTTGTATATTGCTCCGCTATCTTATATTCTGTCAGATTACTTTGCCTGTTTGCCCAAAAATTATAGCAGGTATGTGTTTGGATTGCAAACTTTTTTGCATGGACTGGGATTTAAGGTTGTTATTCTGGCAGAAATCTGATATAATTTGTTCTAAATCGGTAGCATACGGAGATCTGATCATGCACATGAACAACGGATCTTCCGAATTAGCGAAGCTGATATTCAAAAATTCGGCGGACGAGAAGAAGCTCAAACAACTTCTAATTTCTAACTATTCAGAAGCCGATCTTGCTTCCTATCTTCATAGCAAAGAACCATTACTCGGACGCGCCGCGGGGTTTGCACTTCGGTTAATTGGCAGTTCAAATGCGATTCCTGCCTTGGTAGACGCTCTGAAAGATAAGGACCGTGGAACCCGCTTCAATGCGGAATACGCCTTGTGGGAAATTTGGTCTCATTCTGGTGATGACGCTGTCGACGCGATGCTTGCGGATGGTAAAAATTTACTCAAAAATGAGTCGTATCAACAAGCTGTTGAATGTTTTACTACCGTAATTGAGACGGATCCGAAATTTGCTGAGGGGTATAACCAACGCGCAATCGCTTATTTCATGCTTGAGGAATGGAGTCAGGCGATCCGGGATTGCAAACGGACCATCTCTCTGAACCCAAATCACTTCGGTGCGTTTGCTGGAATGGGACACGTATATGTCAGACTCGGTAAGATTGATGAGGCACTTGAGGCATATAAGCAAGCATTAGTGATTAACCCGAACCTCATCTCTATCGCTGAAGCAGTATTACGGCTTCGTGATCAGATGCAAAGCGAATGAAGCAGGGTATGGATACGACTCTGGGCGATCGAAACTACTTCCTGAGAACGCTTACAACTTGGTTTGTCATCGCGAGTTTTTTGCTCTATCTTATCTATCGGGTCTTGATGCAAGTAAAACTCGGTTTACCGATAGAGTGTTTTTTTATGGCGCAGGTGTTCGTCGTACTTTTGGTAGCACCTTATCTTGCCGCCTGTACTGTTCATTACGACTTCCTAAGCACAAGTGTTGACTCACAGTACGCACTCAGTGCGTTCTCTTCTGGGCGACGGTTATTGAAACTACTTCTGGTAAGTCAGATACCAATATTGTGCTGGGTATTTTTATCAACGGGTGCCGCTCTGTTCGTTACTCGCGTCCCCTTCATGAAGGCGTTCCAGATGGTCGTTATACTGGGGATTTATAGTGTGTCGGCAGCGGCGGTCGGGGCATGGGGTGCTCAGGTCTTCCGGGATGCCCTCTTCAGTGCAGAGTTTGCCACGCTGTTATGGTGTGTTTTGATTGGTGGCGCGTTTCTGCTCAACCCTTTAAAACGGTATGTGGACGATCTTCAACCTTTCATTCCACCGGTCTTACACCTGAATCCACTTATCGTTGTGTGTTGTATCTTTGAAGGGTTGGACATCTTTAGAAATCCGCTTCTCTATGAACTAACACCCGTGCCCTCATATATTTTCGTCTATCCGAAGCCGTGGTATCTTGTGGGAATATGGCAGATAGTGATTGGTGGATGCTGTTTTTTGGGAGCATGGCAAATAAGCATATCTCGTAGATATGTCGCATAAAGGTTACAGAAAGGGATGGCATGGGCAAAGTAGGAAAACCGATTGTGAGTGTTTCAGGTGTGCGTGCGGAGGTTGGCGTTTCGCTCGATGTCCGAATCATTACGCAATTTGCAATGGCATTCGGCACTTTTGTTGGTAGTAGAACAGTTGTTATTGGCAGAGATTCCCGCACCTCAAGCCCGACAGTCCGGCATGCGGTACTTGCTGGGCTTTTCACCACAGGATGTCACGTTATTGATGTAGGGCTTTGTCCTACACCGACGATACTTCTCATAGCGAAAGCATTGCGTGCGCAAGGAAGTATTACCATTACAGCCAGCCATAATCCTGTTACCTGGAACGGAATCGAATTTGCCTCTGCATCGGGACGCCTTCTGACACAGGCAGAACGGGACGAATTGATGCGGATTTACGAAACAGAGGATTTCGCGCTTGCCCCTTGGAATGAACAAGGAACTCTTGAAACCTATGCGGGCGCAGTCGATTATCACCTCGATCAGATTCTGGGTTCCTCTTGGCTGGCACCGGAATTAATCCAAAAAACTGGATTGAAAGTCGTAATTGATTGTGGCAACGGTGCGGGAAGTGTAGTGAGTCCGTCCCTCTTACGAAAACTTGGCTGTAGGGTTGTAGAACTTAATTGCGTCGTAGATGGGCACTTTCGCCGTCCTGCCGAACCGACACCTGAGGCGTTGGATGAACTTTGTAAGACTGTTCTTGCCGCTGGTGCTGATATTGGCTTTGCCCACGATGGCGATGCCGACAGACTTGTCATTGTTACAGAGAGCGGTGTTCCATTGAGTGGTGAATGGACGCTCGCCTTTATCGCTGATTTTATTCTTGGTAAAACGACCGGCGATGTCGTTGCCACGGTATCAACGAGTCGAATGTTGGATGATATTACGGCAAAGCATGGGGGCGCGCTCCATCGAACGAAAGTCGGTGTCGGTTGGGTCGTTGAGAAGATGCACGAGGTTGGTGCAGTTATCGGTGGTGAAGGCACTGGCGGCGTTATCTATCCTGATATCCACTATACGACAGATGGCATCGCTTCTATTGCTGCGATTGCGCAATATCTTGCTGAATCTGGTGCAACGGTAACGCAACTTGTGGAGAACATGCCGCAGTATCAGATGTGCCGAAAGAAATTGGAAATTTCGTCACAAGAACTCGCGACACGTCTCGTGAATCTCGCTTTGGCAGTTTATAAAGAAGCGTGTGACGCTGGAACAGAACCGCAGCTTGAACTAACGGACGGTGTTAAACGGGTCTGGAACGACCGGTGGGTGAACATCCGTCCATCCGGGACAGAGCCTGTAATTCGGGTTTTTAGTGAGGCACCGACTTTCACTGTGGCGGAGCAGTTGTGTGACGAAACGATTGAAACACTAAAGATGTTAATGAAACAAAATTCGCATTAACTGCGTTATTTAGTATGATTTATCGTAAAGCCTTGTAGGGAGAATATATTCCGCGGAAACCTTGAGGTGTTACCAGTTAATTGTTAAGATGTCCGCAATTCAGTATGGAGAAATTATGGCTTTGAAACTTGCCTGCATCGGAGGCGGAAGTGGTTTATCCGCTCTGCTTAGCGGCATCAAACATTATGCCGATCTGGAGAAGGGGAGAGACCACCTTATTGATTTGGATAGTTTGGCGGCAATTGTTACCGTTTCTGATGATGGTGGAAGTTCAGGGCGGCTCGTTGAAGAATTTGACATGCTCCCACCCGGGGATATCCGTAGGCTCCTGTTCACGTTATCCGATGCTGATGAACTCGCGGGGCTTTTTGAATATCGTTTTTCAAGCAATGGTGAACTCGGTGGGCATACTGTCGGAAATCTCTTGTTAACAGCACTGACAGAAAAGTTTGAGGGAAACTTCCCAAAGGCGATTCAGGCGGCATCCAGATTACTCTCTGTTCGTGGGCAGATTATTCCTGTTACATTGGATTATACCGTCTTGTGTGCTGAACTCGCGGATGGAGAGATTGTTCGAGGTGAATCCACGATACCCGTGCGGGAAAATCGAGAGCCGATCAAACGCGTCTTTTTTGAACCCCGCGAGAATGGAAAGACGCATCATTCCCCCGATGAAATTTATGAATGCCAGGCGCATGAAGGTGCTGTGGAGGCACTGATTAACGCCGACGTTATTCTTATCGGTCCTGGAAGTCTTTACACCAGCATTATGCCAAATCTGGTTATCAAAGGTGTCGTCGAAACGATTCAGCGTTCAGACGCGATTAAAATCTATGTCTGTAACGTTATGACACAACCCGGTGAAACCGATGGTTATGCGGTTACGGATCATGTTAACGCTATTTTGGACCACGCCAAGATTCCGCTCAATTACGTCGTGGTTAATAACCAACCCGCTCCAACTGAAATCATGCAAGAGTATGTTCGGAAGGAATTGGTCTCGCAGTTGACTCGGATTCGCTCACTTGCCGAGGAAGGGCTTTCGATGCTCTATGAAGATACTCAGCTCCTCATGGACGTGCTGAACCTGGCGAAAGATATTTCGTCATTGTCTGTTGAGACAATGCAGGTGGCAGACGCGTCAAAAGTGCAAGTCTCTTATAATCGTGAGCAGGAAACTCTTGAGGCACAGGGAATTAGTGTGATTGAGGCGGACCTCATTCGGGATATGGTCGTCACTGAATTTGGCACATGGTTAGGCGGCGTTCAGATGAACGTTATTCGCCACGATCCCGAAAAGTTAGTTCGCTCTCTTGTGAAGATCTTTCGGAACCATCCAAAACTCCAAGAGTCGGTTTGATTAAAGACAGTTCCGGCAGCAATACGGAAACGGATTAGTGCTGTGATTGCTTAGATTGCTTAGAAAGGGCAGTGCCTTTGGTTTCAATCTGGTAGGCGAATGTATCACAAATCTGGGACAAATTATCAATGAAAAGTTCCCAGCGTAATTCATCTTGACGTGCTTTCGCAATCGCGATGCACAAAGCTGTTTCGTATAAGGATGGATGATTCTTGCGTACATCAGTGGATTTCATAATTCTACCCCTTTCTAAAGTCGTTAGTATAAATAGATTATCAAAAAAATTGAATATATATTCCAACATAGCATGTAAACGGGCATTCTACCGAAAAAGTTACACTTTTTAGCAAAGAAGGAATAATTTAATTTCGTGTTCCAGTGAATGAGACATCTTTAGAACCTTGTTGTAAGGTTCTTTTTGCTTTAACAACCCGCAAGAACAATGCCACACTCATAAATTCGCTTGTTATGAGCGTTGTGTAGCGGAAATCCTTGAATAGTGCGTGCATCTGCCTGTTTTTTACGCGGACTTGGTGTGTTTTTCAGACACTGCACAACGTGAGTTTGATGGAAGAAACGTAGTTTTAACATCAGAAAGGAACACTTTCTATCTATTAGATACAACTGAAGAGTAAAAAGGTTGCATAATTTTTCAAATAGTCGTCTGAATCGGGATTGTTGGCGGTCAGCAGTCGGTTTCCATCAGTGGTCAGGAAGTTGAGAAGTGTCCGAAAGTTCGGAAATTGTCTGAACCGATATTTGCAGGATTCAAGGATTTGCAGGACTATAGCGATCAGCAAAAGTCGGGAATCGGGGTGTTTTTGCTTGGGCGTTTCCCCCTCCTACAGAAAAACTATAGTAAAGTTTAGAATTATGTAGACACCTATCCCTTAACAAACACCCGTTCGTAGTCGTGCGATGAATCGCACGTCGTACCGAGAAGGGGCTACTTATCTAACTTCGGTGTCAAAACCCAATCCTTTAGGTTTGGGATGTAGACACCGCCCTCTTGGAAAGGACCAAAACGTTCATTTTTTCCTTGACATTCGGTCTGAAATGTGGTTTAATATGAATGTATTCGGCATTGGTTGTGAGTTGTTGCACTGGTATATTGCTTGATATTGAGACAACTACGTAAAAGCCTCATACACCTCATAAATATCTAAAATATGCTCGTCACGTGTTCGGGAAATCCAAGTCATGTTGTATCCCACGAGAATGTAAAGAGGTTAATAGTTTCCTCTCGTAGCACGTTAAATTGTTCATAAGGCACTTCGGTGCGGGGTCGGGATAGTGTCCCTTGTGCTTAGGCATCGTAAGACTTTCGTTTTTGACATTCTCAAAACAAAAGCAATGTCGTTTGAGGTCCACAAATGCTTCTGCTTAACTTTTGCAGAAGCCCAAGTCTTTAGGCTTGGGTCTATCACTTAAAGAAGACGTTCCAACCTCTATAAACATATCGCTTCTTGAGAGCGGTAGTCTCTGTAACACGCCCAAAACAGGATATATTGTATGGTATTATAGATATGAAGCATTCAGATCCCCATTTAAAAGAAAACACTAACAACTCCTTCGACACAAATTTTATCCGTCAAGCGATTGAAGAAGATCTCAAGGTAAACAGATATGACGGTAGGGTGCATACCCGATTTCCCCCAGAACCGAGCGGCTACCTCCATATCGGACATGCCAAGGCTATCTGTATTAGTTTCGGTATTGCAGAAGATTTTGGCGGACTTTACAACTTGAGATTTGACGACAGCAACCCACTCACAGAAGAGAGTGAGTACGTAGAAGGAATCAAGCGAGATGTCCGTTGGCTCGGATTTGATTGGAAAGATCGGGAGTATCACGCTTCGGACTATTTTGAGACACTCTACGGGTATGCCGTCAAACTGATAGAGAAAGGGAAAGCGTATGTCTGTGATTTGACACCAGACGAGACACGCGCCTATCGTGGGACTTTAATCGAACCGGGGAAAGACAGTCCTTATCGCGACAGATCCATTGAGGAAAATCTGACTTTGTTCCGTGGCATGCGAGATGGCGAATTCCCCGACGGTTCCCGTACGCTCCGCGCAAAAATTGATATGTCGAGTCCGAATTTAAATATGCGCGATCCGGTGATGTATCGTATTCTCCGGGCACATCACTATCGCCACGGCAATGACTGGTGCATCTACCCCACCTACGATTTCACCCATGGTCAATCCGATTCGATAGAAGGCGTAACGCACTCACTCTGTGATGTCCAGTTTGAAGACCATCGTCCGCTTTACGACTGGTTCTTAGAGTCGTTGGAAATTTACCAACCTCGACAGATTGAATTCGCACGACTGAATCTCACTTATACCGTGTTGGGCAAGCGGAACCTCAAAGTCCTCGTTGAGGAGGGACATGTCAGTGGATGGGACGATCCGAGATTGCCTACGCTCTCTGGGATGCGTCGCCGCGGATATACGCCTGAAGCTATCCGAGATTTTTGTAATCGCATCGGCGTTTCAAAGGCGGATAATCTCATTGAGATGGGACAACTTGAATACTCTATCCGAGATGATTTGAACCGCCGCGCACCGCGCGTCATGGCAGTCCTCAATCCGGTTAAGGTTATTATTGACAATTACCCAGACGGACAGGTCGAGATGCTTGACGCTGAAAATAATCCTGAAGACGAGAACGCCGGGACACGGCAGGTCCCATTTTCGCGGGAAATCTATATCGAGCGAGAGGATTTTATGGAGGATCCACCCCGGAAATTCTTCAGGTTGGCTCCCGGACGAGAGGTGCGACTTAAGCATGCCTATTATATCCAGTGTGAACGGGTCGTTAAAGACGAAAACGGCGAAATCGTTGAAATTCACTGCACCTATGATCCAGAGACGCGTGGCGGTTGGTCAGAAGACGGACGCAGGGTGAGAGGCACACTGCATTGGGTTTCTACTGAGCATGCTGTTGATGCCGAAGTCCGTCTTTACGATTCGCTCTTTACGGAACGTGAACCGGAAAGTGCCGCGGATGGCGCAGACTGGATGCAATTCCTCAATCCAAACTCTTTAGAGATTCTAAGCGACTGCAAAGTTGAGCCGAGCCTTGTTGAGGCGACCCCTGAAGATCGGTATCAATTCCTCCGGATGGGCTATTTTTGCCTCGATCCAGATACAACGTCTGAAAAATTAGTGTTCAATCGCACGGTGCCACTACGGGATAGCTGGGCGAAGATTCAAAGGGGGCAGAGATGAAAAAAGTAGCAGGCACACTCCGTTGTGCCGTAGCATCAGAGACCGTCCGCGTCCGAATGGCACCTTCACCCACCGGTTACTTACACATCGGTGGTGCACGAACGGCTCTTTTCAACTATCTGTTCGCCAGACACCACAACGGCAAATTCATCCTCCGAATTGACGATACGGATACGGCGCGTTCCACTGACGAATCCATGCATGAGATTTACGATGCCTTGAAATGGCTGGGCATCAATTGGGACGAGCACTATGTCCAGTCAGAGCGGAGAGGCACCTACGACGGTTATATTGCACAGTTGCTTGAGAGTGGAAACGCATACCACTGTTATTGCACGCCGGAAGAATTAGAGGAGATTCGCGCACAGGCGCGTGCCGACAAACAGACCCGTTCCTACGATGGAAGATGCCGCAATTTAACTTCAGGAGATGTAGAACGCTTTGTAGCAGAGGGTAGAAAACCAACCGTGCGAATAAAGATGCCTGACACACCGATCCGTGTTGATGACATCATTCTCGGTTCTCGAAACATTGATCCCGCTACTTTAGAGGATGAGGTGATCGTGCGTTCAAACGGGATGCCGAACTACAATCTCACCTCAATTATCGACGATGCGGAGATGCAGATAACGCACGTAATTCGGGGAACAGAGCACCTCAACAATACGCCAAAGCAGATTGTGATCGCGAATGCTCTCGGTTTAAGCGTTCCACAGTTTGCGCATATTCCCCTTGTGTTGGATAGTGGTGGAAGGAAGATGAGCAAACGTCACCACGGCGACCTTGTCGCTGTTAACCGCTACCGTGAACACGGGTATCTCCCTGAAGCCATGCTGAATTTTGTTGTCCGACTCGGTTGGTCCTACGATGACAAGCAGGAGATTTTCTCTGTTGAGGAACTCATAGAGAAATTCGATCTTGCACGGGTTGGGAAGAGTGGCAGTGTTTTTGATATTAAGAAACTGGAGTGGCTCAACTCACACTATATTAATCAGCTTGATGTTCCGGCACGGACGGAGGCGGTCATCCCATTCTGGCAGGAAGAAGGTTTACTGCTGAATTCTACCGAAGATCGGAATTGGTTAGAAGGCATTGTGGAAGCGGTGGGTGAACGTCTGACAACTCTTCAGGACATTGTTCCACAGACCTCCTATTTCTTTACCGATGAATTTGAGTATGAACCGAAAGCAGTCAAGAAATGGTGGGGAAACTCAGAAGAGAAGAAAAAGAAAACCCGCGAGATTCTGACGAATATCTTACAGATTTTAGAAGAGATTCCTACGTTTGATATAGAAACAATTGAAGCGTCAATTTGGCAATACACAGATGAGAACAACATCAAACGCGTCGCGGCGATGCAGGCATTGCGTATCGCACTGACAGGGACATCGTTCGGTCCGAGTCTCTTTGATATTGTTGTGTTGCTCGGTAAGAACGAGGTTTTAAAGCGAATCCCTAAGGCGATAGAATACTGCACTTAGGAAGCACTATGGGGTGTAAAACAGGGTAGTTCTAAGAAACTCTGATGGAAATTGTCCGGCAAGACCGCCTCATTGAATTTGCACAAAGGCATCCAAATACACGACCATCACTCACTCGTTGGTATCATTTGGTGCGGGAAAGAAGTTTCAGTTCGTTTGTAGAATTGCGTTCTGTATTTCCTCAGGTCTCTCGGGTAGGAAAATTTACAATTTTCAATATTGCTGGTAACAACGCACGCCTCATTGTTTCTATGAGATATGATGAAGAGAGAATCTACATTCGGCATGTGTTAACGCATGCCGAGTATGATAAGGGAAAGTGGAAGGAGTAGACTATGGTTCCCAAAACAGAAACCACGCAAGAGGTATCTCCAATTGAAACCCCTGTTGCTTTTCACTCGCGAGGCAAATGCAAATTGCAACCGACTGTTGCGATGTTATGTGATTTAATTGACTTCGTAAGCCGAAACGAGACTCATCTACTTGTTTCATTAACAGAAATTGAATATCGACAGCTCGCAGCGCGACTCGACGATTTGCTTGATATAGTAGGGGAGGAAAATCACCCTGTGGCTCCCTTACTGCATTTTGTTGGCACGCTCATTAAGAACTATGAGGATGAACACGTTCCCAAATTAACAGAGCTCTAACTATTGGATAACATAGGTAGTTCACAAAGAGGTAAATCCGCTCTCTACTTTCTTGTTTTGGGAAGCGATAGTATCCGCTACCGCGGTTTCGTGAGGTAAATAAATAGTAAAGCGTTAAAGATTTTAGATGCCCAGCGAGTATTACGCGCAATTCCCTTCCACAAGAAGATACTGCCTTCAAAACCTTAGAAGGAGGTCGCTCATGGCAGCAAAACTCGCTATATATGGTGGCAAACAGACTGTTCCCGATGGATTAATTCAACCGTGGCCAGAGGTTACGCAATCCGACAGAGACGCGATTGCCGAGGTTATCGCCTCCGAAAAAATTACGGAACAGCAACGGATCCAATCCGAAGGTCTCGCAAACGAATGGGCGGAATACATGGGGGTCGAGTATTGTATCCCTGTCAACAGTGGGACGGCGGCGTTGCATCTGTGTGTCGCTGGTGTCGGCATTGAGCCGGGCGATGAAGTCCTTGTTCCCGCCTTTACTTTCTGGGCAACAGCAGCCGCTGTTCTCCAGCACAACGCTATTCCCGTCTTTGTTGATATTGATCCCATAACTTACTGTATTGACCCAAACGAAATCGAAGCGAAAATCACGGAGCGGACTCGTGCGATTATGCCGGTTCATATCCACGGCATGCCCGCCGATATGGATCCGATTTTGGAGATTGCGAAGAAGCATAACCTGAAAGTTATTGAGGATGTCGCTCAGGCGCATGGGGCGTATTATAACGGCAAGCTTTGTGGTTCCTTTGGCGATGCCGCGGGTTACAGCACGCAAGCCTCGAAAACGCTGAGTAGTGGATGTCAAGGCGGTTTGTTCACAACGAATGACGAACAAATCTACGAGCGCGCGGCATTGTTACAGTATTTCGGGGAAATCGTCGTGCCGGGTAGTGAACGCGAGGAGCAGGAGTACAATGCTTACGGGCTTGGGTGGATGTATCGTGGGGATATGTTCAGTCAAGCGTTCATCCGTAGCCAGCTCAAACGGCTTGACCTGAACAACGCCATGCGGATCAGAAATTGCCACTATCTTACAGAGTGTCTCGATGAAATTGACGGCATCGAAACGCCAGTTACGCCAGAAGCGTGTGAACCGGTGTATTACAACTATGTCGTCGGTTTCGATCCAGAAGCGTTGGGATTAGATATTCCTGCAAGAACTTTGCGTGAGAAAGTGCAAGCGGCATTGCAGGCTGAGGGGGTGCCAACAGGACAGTGGCAACGACTCCCCGTGCCGTCTCAAGAAATTTTTCAGAACCGAATCGGTTATGGAACAGGCTGTCCGTGGCGATGTAACCAATCAACCGTCGAGTATAAGACAGAGGACTATCCTCGAGCCGTTGAATTCATTGATTCGCACTGTTATATCTTTGATGTCAATCCCCCCAACGATATCGAGTTGATGTCCTTTTACGTCGACGCGTTCCATAAGGTAATGGATCAGCTGGATGCCGTGCTTGACGCACCTGATACGACTTGATCGCAAAATCGTGGTTAAGCGTGAGTGCGACTTAAGAATTTTGAAAACTCAACGTGCCGCATCACACCTCTCGCGATTTGATGACGAATGAGTTCCCGCGCTCCAGCGGAGTGCTATTGCTTGGCAGTGAGAATAGAAAACGGGATGCCAAGTTCTTGCTCCAGTAGATATGCGTTGCAATATGCAGAGAGGCTTTAGGTAAAAGTACCCTAAAGCCTCTTTTTAATTCCGGCTTGTAAATTGCCTATTCATCTGAATCGTCAGGATAGTCGATCGACCACTTACCGCGTCCATCGCCAGTGGGTTCTTCCTTCCAGAGATCGAGGAACTTCTCAGGAGCGTTATGCTCCGTGAGATGCGCCATAAACATCTCATGCAACGCCTTAACAAGTTCCATGTTGTCCGCCGCAATGTTGTTCTCTGCTATCGGGTCTGCGGGCAGGTCGAAGAGTTCCGGTCTGCCGTATTCACCGACGGGGGCGTATCCCCAGCGGTCAGTTACGAGGAAGGGTACTGTTGCTCGACGTGGTACAGTTCCGTCCGGTGCACCGATATTGCAACCCGTTACGGCGTATTCTCTGTGTTGTGTCCCGCCATTACGGAGAGCCTCGGCGAAGGAACGTCCCTCGAACGGTTTCGGTGGATCCAAGTTAACACCAGCCAATTCACAGAGCGTCGGCATAATATCCATCGGTTGTGCGATGAGATCGAGGCGTTGTCCGCTCGGTACATCTCCACCGGCAATCAGGAACATCTCATGATTGATTTCAGGGTATGTGGGCCAGTAACGGGAATCTTCTGGGTCGATATTGGATTTACCCGTTCTACTGTGTTCACCGATAGACATGCCGTGATCTGACAGCACAACGACGAGGGTATCATCCCATAACTCTAAGTCTTCCACTTTCTGCAGAACCCGTCCGATGTGTCGGTCGATGAGTTCGGACTCACCGGCGTAGTGTGCCCAAAGGTTGTGAAGTTCGGCTTCCGTGAAAAGTGACGATAGACCGTAATTCGGATGTAACATCGGTGGACCGGTGTAATCCGGATCGTAGCGTTTGACGAGATATTCGGGTGGATCCCACGGTTCGTGCGGATCGAAGAAGTCTACCCAGAGAAAGAACGGACCCGAACGGTGGTTTTCCTCCAACCATCGAATCGTGGTCTCGGAAGTCCTACCGGAGAACGTCTCTGACTCGTATTGGTAGTAGCGATTCGTCCAGCGGTGTGTGTTCGGCAGCGTGTGTCCGCGGAATGACGGGTGCGGTCGTGTCTTCTCATTCGGCATAACGATTTTTATTTCATCGTTGTGGTGGAGAAGCGGTTTGTCTCCTTCTTGTCCACGATGTTGGAAGGCGGCATCAAAACAGTGCTGGAACCGCACGTTGAACAGGTGCGGCGTGTCACAGATAAGCTGCGTTGCGTATCCTTGCTCACTGAGGAGTTGCGAGATGATGCTCCGTCCACTCAGATCGATCGGCTGCCACGGGTAGTGAGGCCAACCGACTGTCGCTGTCATAATATCTGTGCGGTGTGGCACCGTTGGAAAACTGCTCATATAGAATTTGTCGATAGCAGTGGCGCGTTCTGCCTCGAATTTATCGAGCATTGGCGTGCGAATCGGACGGCTTGCCCGTTCACCGAGATTGTCATACCGGAAGGTATCCGTAATAAGTAAAACAATATTTTTCATTTTTTAACGGTTCACCTCGTTGCGATTGCACATTACGCAATCATCGGTTTGTGATTAGGTTTACCTTTTAGTAATAACGTTACGTAAAACTCTCTTACATAAAGTCGTGCCTTAAACCTCTTGGCGCGTTGTTCTTAACAAAAGTAGTGTCACTAACAGCAACGGCACGATGACTGCAGCGGAAACAACAATCGGGACCAGTGCCCCGATGAGACACGGAAAAAAGAGGATTGAGCCAATCATTGAGCCTTTCAACGCCAGATAGCCATTTTTCTCATTCGGTTGGAGGTAGAGTGAAATACGGGTGGCAACGGTGGCGATGATGCTTAAAATCACCCAAACAATATAAGATTTATGGATATCTGGTTCCAACCAATATGGCAAAAAGGCGATGGCAAAAGCGAGAACAGTAGCAACTGCCGAGAGCAGGAGTGCCGGGCGGATACCAATCTGAAGCGGAGTCGTTACAATGCCGAGTTCTTTATCACGCGAGATGTCTTTGAAGGTGGTGGTAATATGTGTGCCGAAGTCGTAGAGCGTTGTAGCGGCAAAGGCATACCATACCAACCGTGGCACCGTCCCACTTACTGCTAATGCTCCGAAGACGCTCAGTAACCCAATTCCAAGAGGCAGTGTGAGGCTTCCTAAAATACCTTTCGCTTTGAAAATCGCGTTGTAGAGATGTGAGATTGCAACTAAACCTATCACCAGCAGACCCGCTTTAATATTGAGCCAGAAACCACCAATCACACATAACCCGTAGATGACACTCGCCGGGACAATTGCCTGACGCGGTGTCAGTCGCTGTGAGGGAAGCGGACGTTCTGGGTTCGTATGTGTATCGGTTTCGTGGTGAAAATAGTCGTTCTTTATCATTCCAGCAAAGTAACCACAGAGTGCAACGAACAGTGCCGCCACGACACGCCATGTAAAGTGTCCCTCGCTGGCGATGAGGGCACCGGGCAGTGTTGCAACAATCGGTATTGCAAAAAGCGGATAGCGGATGAGTTCGAGATAGGCTTTGAAGCGGTTCATCTATCGACTTCCTATTAGAAATTTTCGCGTGGCACACCTGCTTCTGTTACCGGAGAATTTCTCGGCTCATACGCTTCATCTACACCGTAAAACTGATCGCTTTGGTTTCCAATACCGAGTTCGGTGATGTTGGGTCCAACCTGTTTATTTCCTTGAATGAAATTGTCTCGGAGCCTACCACCGTCGTAGACTGCCCAACCGACGTTCAGCATTATATTGTTGGAGACTATCTCTGGTGAGGCGGTGGAATAACAGACAATAGCGTTTTCGTAATTGGCGCGGAGAATGTTATACTGAATACGCGGTCGAGCGTCATCTTCGCATATTATTCCGTAATTGTTAGCAGTGAACTCGTTGTATTCTACATCTGGTGATGCGCTTCCTCGGAATTGTGTGCCTGTGCCGTTCCTATTAAATTCGTTGCTGGTAATAGTAGGGCTGGTGTTATCAGAAAGGACCCCTATTTTGTTTTCACTGAAGAGGCATCTCTCAATTTGGACGGCATCTGTTCGGCATGTGATACCAGCAGTTGCATGTTGGATACGGCAATATGTGAGGCGACTGTTCGGACTCGCTGTTTCAATCTGAATTCCTGCCCAGTCTCCCGCTTTTGGTGGATCGGCGGCTAGAGTTATCTGCGTTTCGGTATCCATGTTTTCTTCCATACCCATCGTACCGAAGTCTGATGCCGTTGATGTGAAAGGGGTTTCTGTCTCAGGGGCGGGTTCCTGTTCGCGCTGCCTTCCTAAAGAGCCAAAGACGATCATCCTGTCAGGCGATCCTTCTGCATAGAGTTCACCGTGCACGATGAGTTGACTCGGCGTATCCATCGGTTCAAAACCGACGATGGTTCCTGATCGGATCGTCAACGTGATACCTTCCGGGACAACAAGCGTGTCGGTAATATAGACGCGTCCGTCCCAAACCTCATTTTCTGTCAGTTCACCGGATTTCTCTATGATCTCTGAAATGCCACCCACGTCGAGATTGAATGTTTCGCCTTGGCATCCGCAATAGAGAGCAGTTAAAGCACAGATAAGAGGGATTAGGAGGTAGCGGAACGAGAATTTATGCTGCTGTGTGGAGATTGCTATTTCCATAACCATAATTTTAGCATAGACATGGGTTTAGATCAAGGATGAAAAAAAGTATTGGAAATCGGAGTTCCCCTATAAAGGAACTGAGTGCCTCTATGAAAAAAAGTTTGACATCAGGCATAAAATTTGCTATAATTGTATAATTAGGTATAGGCTTGTCATTGTGCGACTTTACATATTAGAACTTATGTGGATTAGATAACGCAATTTGATCGCTTTATATTACGGAATTGATAATTACACATTTTAAGCACCGAGTACGGGGCGCAAGCACATCTCACTCCTACAACAAAGGACGCGAAAACAATGTTTGAAAGTTTGGGCGATAGGTTACAAAGCACTTTCAAAAAACTCAAGGGACAGGGGAAGTTAACAGAGAACAATATCTCAGATACGCTGCGTGAAGTGCGTCGTGCATTTCTGGAAGCGGATGTTAACTATAAAGTCACTCGTGAGTTTATAGAACAGATTAGAACGCGCGCCCTCGGTCAAGAAGTACTCGGGAGTCTTACACCCGAACTGCAAATCGCTCGGATTATTGGTGAGGAACTCACCCAATTAATGGGTGAAAAGGCAGAGAAGATACGCGTCGCACCGAGTGGTCCAACGGTAGTCGTGCTTGTCGGATTGCAAGGTGCAGGTAAAACGACTGTCGCGGCGAAGTTAGCCCTTAGATTTCGCAAAGAGGGGCGTAAACCCTTACTTGTTGCCGCTGATGTGTATCGACCTGCCGCCATTAAGCAGTTACAGGTCCTCGGCGAACAGACTGAAACCCCGGTATTTTCAATGGGGACAGAGGTCTCGCCTGTTGACATCGCTGAGGCATCTGTCAAGGAAGCTTTAGCACACGGACATAACTGCGTTATTATTGACACTGCTGGGCGTTTGCACATTGATGGGACGTTAATGAATGAACTTCGGCAGATCAAAGAACGGGTTGAACCTACAGAAATTCTGCTTATCGTTGATGCGATGACGGGGCAGGATGCCGTGAATGTCGCCGAAAATTTTAACAATGATTTGGAGATTGATGGCGTTATCCTCACAAAAATGGATGGCGATGCTCGCGGCGGTGCCGCCCTCTCTATTCGACATGTCACACAGAAACCGATTAAGTTCATCGGGGTCGGTGAAAAAATTGAGGCAGCGGCGTTAGAGGAATTCCATCCAGAGCGGATGTCTTCGCGCATCCTTGGACAAGGCGATTTCCAAACTTTGCTTGAAAGAGCAGAGGATGTTTTTAGCGAAGATCAGGCAAAAGAACTTGAACGTAAACTCATAGAGAACAAAGGGTTAGATTTTGACGATTTCCTGACGCAACTGGAGCAGCTTAAGAATATGGGACCCTTGGATCAATTGATGGATCTAATGCCCTTTAAGAATCAGTTGCCAGTTAATAACCTGACACCAGATGAAAGTCACTTGCGGACTGCGAAAGCGATCATCCATTCAATGACCCTTGAGGAGCGCAAGAATCCTCGCCTATTGGATAGAAGTCGAAGACTCCGTATTTCCAAAGGTAGTGGAACGACAGTAAATCAGATAAACATGCTGGTCTCGCAGTTGCAGATGATGAATCGTATGTTAAATCAGCAGACGGCGATGGCGATGCCACAGATGGGACGAAAAATGGGGGCTCTGCCGGGTTTGAAACGGCAGACTTCGAGAAAGCCCCGAAAACGGAAACGCCGCAAATCACGATAGGGCGACTCAGTAATGGGTGCCTTGTATGCAGGCAGCGTAAATACCAAGGAGGTATTTTTTGGCAGTTAGAATTAGATTACAACGACACGGTAGAAAGAAACGTCCTTTTTATCGACTTGTCGCGGCTGACGCACGCTCCCAAAGGGATGGCGTGTTTTTAGAACGCCTCGGTCATTACAATCCTATGACGGAGCCGGCAGATGTTTTGATTGATGAGGAGAAAGCCTTAAAGTGGTTAAGACGAGGCGCACAACCTTCCGATACCGCAAAGCGACTGCTCACTCAAAACGGGATTTTGATGAAATTCGAGTACGAAAAATTAGGGAAACCGATGCCGGGGGATGAAGCCGTCGAAGAGGTCGAAAAAACGGAAGAGGTCGAGCCTACCGAGACACAGGACGCAGAATCTGAGACGGACACCTCGTCCGAAGAAGCAACACCTGACGAAGAAACGCCTGAGTCCGTTGAAGAAGAGTAACTCCTGCTTCAACGGGTTCTCGGAACACAGGCGGTAGAATAGCAGTTAGCGGTCAGCACGAGGGTGTAATTTCACCAGAAAACCTCTTAACTGACTGTTTCCGGAGACTGACAGCCGATAGCCATTCTTCTGAAATCCGAAAGTCAACTATGTTTAAAGATTTGATTGAATACATCGTAAAATCTCTCGTCGATTATCCCGACCAGGTGGTGGTTCATGAAGTAACTGGCGAAACGGTCGTTATCGTTGAGTTGACTGTCACAGAGGAAGATCTGGGAAAGATCATCGGTAGATATGGGCGGACGCTTAAAGCGATAAGAAGTGTTCTCTATACCGCGGGGTTGCAAGCCAACAAAAAGGTTATACTTGAGTTAATTGAACACCCGAAATCAGACGCGTAGATTGAAGAATAGCAGTCAGGACGGAAAAGCTTTCAGGTTTTTCTTTCAGCAGTCAGCAGTTAGAAAAAACATTAGAACTATCATATCCTTCTTTAACTGATGGCTGATGGTTTCCGAAAGCCAATAAAAATGAGAGTTGATGTTCTTGCCCTGTTTCCAGAGATACTCGCGCCAGCCTTGAAGACGGGGATCCTCAAGCGTGTTCAGGATGCCGATAAACTCATCGTCAATCTCCATAACCTCCGGGATTGGGCGACCGACAAACATAAGTCGGTTGATGATTATCCTTATGGCGGTGGCGCGGGAATGATTCTTAAACCGGAGCCTATTTTCGCAGCAATCGCCGCTTTGAATCCGGAAACTAACGCACACGTTATCTATTTGACACCGCAAGGAATACCCTTGACCCAAGGGGTCGTGGAATCGCTTTCCTTGGAATCGCATCTCATTCTTTTGTGTGGGCGTTACAAGGGGGTTGATGAACGGGTACGCCATCGATTGGTGACGACTGAGGTTTCTATTGGCGACTATGTATTGAGCGGTGGGGAAATCGCCGCGCTTGTTTTAATTGATGCTATTGGGCGTGTCCTTCCAGGTGCCCTCGGTGATTATGAATCAGCACATGTCGATTCGTTCAGTCATGAGTTGTTGGACCATCCGCACTATACGCGACCCGTTGAGTTCGCTGATAGTGGTGTCCCTGAGGTGCTTTTGAGTGGACATCATGAGAATATTGAGAAATGGCGGTATGCGGAGGCACTCAAACGTACCGCGAAATGCCGTCCTGATCTACTTCAGAAACTGGAGCTGAGCGAGGAGGATGTGGAAATTCTCAAAGCGGCAGGATTAATGGAGTAAACGAAAGAATAGGGTATTGGGTCTGTGAGGGATATGTAAGTCTACGCTAAATATATATCAGCACTTATACTACATTAGGAGGAATAAAGGATGAATTTGATTGAATCTGTTGAAAGTCAATATATGAAGGGCGATATTCCAAAGTTTGGTCCCGGAGATATAGTCAAGGTGAACACGCGTATCCGTGAAGGGCAGAAGGAGCGCATTCAGGCGTACGAAGGAACTGTGATCCGCCGCGCACATGGTGGATTAAGCGAGACATTTACGGTTCGGCGTGTCGCATTCGGTGCCGGAAGTGAGAGAACCTTCCCGCTCCATTCACCCAATATTGAGAGTATTCAGGTGGTTCGATACGGCGCAGTTCGCCGCGCAAAGTTATATTACTTACGCGAACGCACCGGAAGATCTGCCCGCGTCAAAGAACGTAGAAGATAACCTGATGGAGATGAACGTATTTGAGCTCGCTTGCCAACAAAGCGGCTACAAACAGATTGCTGGCATTGACGAGGCAGGGCGAGGTGCATTGGCAGGTCCCGTCATTGCCGCCGCAGTCATTTTACCGGCGCATTGCAATATTAAGGGTTTGCGAGATTCAAAGCAGTTGTCTCCGAAACAACGTGCCTACCTGTTTGACGAAATTCACAACGTCGCTGTGTCCATAGGTATCGGTTCCACTGATCATCGGATTGTTGATCGTTTGAATGTGCTTCAAGCGACGCTTTTGGCGATGCAGAAAGCGGTTGAAAAACTAACACCCGCACCCGATTATTTACTCGTTGATGGCTTGGATTTACCTGAGGTAAGTATTGCGGGTGAAGCCATTCCGAAGGGTGATAGCCGAAGTTATTCTATTGCGGCTGCCTCAATTGTTGCCAAAATCACACGCGACCGACTCATGGTTGAATTGGATCCGATCTACCCCAACTACGGATTCTCGCGGCACAAAGGGTATCCCACATCCCAACATCGACAAGCGATTGCCCAGTTTGGTGCCTCCGATATTCATCGCCGCACCTTTAAACTCCTTCCAGATACTTAAACCGTTTACCGAATTTTATACTAAAACCCGAAAATATGTAGGCATCTCAGGAGGCACCGACCCTACGCCACTGGCGATGTGTTTTGGCTGGGGTTTTTGCTTGGGCGTTTCCCTTTCTTCAATTTCTTCAACTTGTGAATAAAGCTCGTCAAAGTTCTAACTCGCGTCCTTTCTCCGCAAGGTAAAATTATAAAATGGATCGTTCACGTTTGAACATTGCAAAAATTGGTGAGTCGCTGGCACTAAAACATCTTAAGGCGCGTGGGTGTAAAATCCTTGCACAGAATTATAGAGCAAGACGCGGCGAAATTGATGTGATCGTACAGGATGGCGAATTCACCGTTTTTGTGGAAGTCAAAACACGACGGAGCCTCAGATTTGGCTTACCACAAGCGGCTGTAACGCTACAGAAACAGCGACAAATCTCCAAGGTCGCTTTGGCATATTTGCAATCCCAAAATCTCTTAGACGCGCCTTGCCGTTTTGACGTTATTGCGATTCACTTATCCCCGCAGCTGGAATTGTTAAACCTTGAGCAAATTGAGAGCGCGTTTGATTTTCAAGCCTAAACCGAATTTTAAACTACTGCTTTATCAAGTTTCACAGTATAGGTGATCCTGTTTGTAGTAGGGAAACTATTCATGGTCTCCCGTTCTTGCCCCCAGACGTGCGATAAATCACACGACTACGAACCGACCCTAAAATTAAAACTGCACAGGACACTACCTTCTGTGAATCTCAATACCTACAGGTCAGGAAACCGTAAAATCCGTTTCGCATTCCCGCCCATAATGTCCGCCAGTTCCGCTTCAGACAAATCTGGTAGTAATTCTTCTATAACTGTGGTAAGTTGCCCATACCCCGGTTCTTCCAAAATCCATGGAAAATCGGTTGCCCACATCAATCGTTTTGTCCCAAAGGCAGTCAAAAGACCCCGGTGCCATCCTGCCAAATCTTTATACGGAAATTCTTCCCTGCTGAAGGCGTACTGACCGGAAAGATGCACATTAACATTTTCATAGCGCGCGAGTCGGTAGGTAGTGTGCATAGTAAGGTTGTAGCCTGTCACCTGTATCTGAGGTCTCCCGAATTCATCCCAGCTGAATTTGCCTTTTCCCGGGCATACAGCAAGATGATTTAGCACAACCCGAACCTGTGGGAATTCTTGAATCAGGTATGGCAGGAGATGTGCATTGATCGCGTTCGGATAGAGCCACAAGACATAATCACGTTCTGCGGCACACTTCCAGATCGGATACGCTCCAAACTCGCGGACATCCATCTTCGCAAAAATATCACGCGGTCCCCCGAAATCAGAGAATCGGAACCCGATAATTCCAGTATTATCTGTGAGTTCTGCCATGTGATCAGTGGGGTTTGGATGCCCCTCTGGAACCAGTCCGATTCCTAAAAACCGATTCGGGTGCTCTTTGAGGCAATGGAGTAGATAGCGATGCTGTTCTATACTCGTGCCAGCCATCTGGACGAGAACTGCTTGATCGATCTGGTGTTTCTCCATTTCACCTAATAGTTTTTCGACAGGCTCTTCCCGTTCGGCGGGCCAAACGTCTGATATCTCCCTCGGAAACTCGGTGGAGGCTTTTGTGAAGACGTGTAGATGCGCGTCAATTCGTGGCATACGATACCCTCCTTTGATTAGCCATCCAAACTAAACAATTTGCGACGTTCCGGGGTCTGACAGTATTCTGAGATGGAGGCATACTGTTCGGGTCCAATGCGTCCCGGTGTGCGCTTTTCGTAGATTAGGATAATTGATTTACGCGGTCCGTCGGAGTGATTGTCCATTGAAACATGCCATCCGCATGAATTGAACATAATCGCTGTGCCTGCTTTGCCTGGGAAGGTTTTATGTCCCGGCATACTCTCTTGTCGCATCGGGCGCGTGTAGGGACCAGCATCCGGTTTATGACTGCCCGGCACAAAACCGAATTCCCCGCCTCCCCGTTCGACATCATTGACGTAGATTTGCACCTTAATATGGAGCGGATTGCTCTGTGACACGTCGGGGTGCCATCCCGTATAACTCACGGGCCACGGAGCCACCGTCCGAACCTGTGGACCCAATAGGATGAGGTCGTGATCCGTGAACTCCATCAACGCGCCATAGTAGCTTGGATAGTCAATAATATCAATGAAAATTGGATCCTTTTCAAGCGGACTTGGGATGTCATAGAAGGTTGCGACAGATTCTCCCGCTTCGACTCTGTCCAACCATTCTGCCTTGCAGTCATCTGCCCAGTAATCGAACGCGGTTTGGAGTCGCTTGAGGTCTTCGCCTTGAATAGCGTTTTCAAAAACGAGATACCCTTCTTCTTCCCACTGTTCTTTCTGTTCGGATGTCGGTAGAATCATGATCTCCCTCTCTTGACGTATTAGGGTGATGTGAGTAGGCGACAACGGCACCTGCGGATCTTCAAAGTACACCGTTATTGGACTAAAAACTGTGTTTACACGCTTGCAGCAAATTAAAATAACCCAAGTTTTTATCTAATAGGTTTTGGGTGTTTAGACACAAATTTTTTACGGAAAAGCGTATCTTCACACCCCGTAGGGGTGTTATTGCTTCGCAGTGAGAATAGAAAATCGGACGTTCAAGAAGTTGCACCCCGTAGGGGGTTTTTGCTTGGGGTTTTTGATAGGGTATTTCCTCAATTTCTTCACTATGTGAATCAAAAAGTGGCTTAAGTTAAAAAACTTTACCTCTACCAGCAATGCACCAAGTTGTTTCAACTGCATCGCCTCGAATACCTACCAGTTTGTCGTGCAGATTGCTCGTCATTCCTTGGTGTAGCGGGATAACGGAGAGTTGCTCACCGACCTTAAAGCGGTGGGAACACTCACTGACATCAACATGCCCGTGTTCGACCGACATACCGTAAATCTTCGCATCGGGATGTTCAATAATGTGTCCATAAGGTGTTGGTGGATAACTCGTGAAAGTCTTCATCCCACCATCAATAATAATCCGTTCCGGTGTGGGTGTGCTGACAACCGTTACGATGACACGCAGGACACACCTCTCAGGCGCGAGCATTTCCGAGTTCCCGATCCGAGTCATACCCTCGTAGACATAAGAACCACTTCGTGTCTCCGTACAACCGAGTTCTTTCGATGCGGCTTCCGATCCTGTACCGCCACCACTGATGATATTCACGGGAATACCGTCCTGTGTCAGGAGGTCGAGTGTTTCTGTGAGAAACGGTTTAGCTCGGAGGTTGCTCGGATACGTCATCACGCCTTGGAAGTCGATGCCGGGCATTTTCATGATTTGTCGTGCGAGGTCTTGCGCTTTTCGAGGTGACTGTACACCACAACGTCCACTTCCGGTATCGAGTTCCACAACAACCGGAACAGTACAGGTATCGGCGTGTGCCTGCTCGGAAATTCCGTTCGCTGTCTCCTCTGAATCGAGAGCGACGATAATCTTGGCACGTTTCACGAGTGCTGTTAATCGCTTCAGTTTCGGAGTTCCGACGATGTTATAGGGGATAAGGATATTATCGATGCCAGCATCCACCATGACCTCGGCTTCGCCTAATTTCTGGCAGGTAATGCCTTGAGAACCGGCGGCGATCTGCAATTGAGCGATTTCTGGCACTTTGTGAGTTTTGGTATGAACGCGTAGCGGAATGCCAAGTTGATCGCAATGTGTTGCCATTCCGTTGATATTCCGTTCAAGCACGTCTAAATCTGCGGTAAGTGCGGGTGTGTCTAAGGCAGCAATGTTCATAATGGTCCTCGTGGTGGGGGTAACAAGCAACGCCTTACGTCAAATAGGTTTCTGCGCTTAGTTTACCCGTTCTACATTTTTCTGTCAAGCGACTGGCTACGGTCAGAGCCAGTCAGTTTTTACATTTACTATAAGTTTATTATATTTTCACGTTCGTTTTTCACGGAAAAGGGACATATTGCGTTTTGGCGACCCACGGCGCACCTACGTCCGTAATAACATCCGTGAAGCCTCCGTGAAAATGCATGTTCCTAAGACCATTTCTGATTGAAATTGTAGCATGATGCACATCGCATCTGGGCGATTACGCCGCAAAACTTTTAGTTTGGGTTCCCCTTTGTAGCATAGACTGTGAGTCTGTGCGCACAGGTGCGGTTAATGCAATATAAACTTTTAGAAATAGTATAATAAGGGTTTATCGTAAAGTCAGTAATGACTGACTTAATCTTCATTTTCAGAGTAACTTTTTTGAAACCGACTCTCAACGCCTCCGAAAACCCAGTCACCGTCTATGTTTGCGACTTTTTTAAATCCCGCCCTTTTTCAGATTTACTCTGAATACTCTGAAACTTACAACAGTTTCTTTTCTATACTACTGAGCTGTGTCTCCGTGACTGCAACCTTACTGACCATTAACTACTGGTTGCTGGGTCCTGACAACTGAATGATTCTGACTACGATGGTTTCGTCTTGCAATTTCCACAGAAATAAATATAATAGGTACACTTCGCAAGCGTCCACCGTTTGGAGGAATGGTTCTCAGTTGTCGGTTTTAACCATCAACTCGTGCTTTATAGTAAAGCCCGAAAATATCTGCACACCCTCGGTAGGGTCTTTCACCTAACCGCACCGAGTTTGGTGTAAAATTAATTACAGAATTCACTATAAAAGGGAGATTTTAATAAGTTGAAACGATTGATTGTCGGGATAACCGGTGCGAGCGCAGGAGTGTATGGCGTTCGTCTGCTTCAAGTGCTCACGAAGCAGGAGGATATAGAGGTTCATCTAACGATTTCTTCATCTGGAGCGCGCGCCTTGTTTGAAGAACTTCAGCTTGAAATTGACCTTGACAATTTCGAGTTGGAATCGCTCATTGGTGTTTCTTCATCCCAAGTTATCTATCACCATGAATCGGACATCGCAGCACCGATTGCCAGTGGTTCTTTCCGGACTGAGGGGATGATTGTTGTGCCGTGTAGTATGGGTAGCATTGCCTCTATCGCTGGCGGTATGTCGCGCAACCTGATCCAACGCGCAGCGGATGTGTGTATCAAGGAAAATCGCAAACTCGTGGTTGTCCCGCGCGAAACCCCTTTAAGTCCCATCCATTTGGAAAACATGCTCAAATTGTCGCGCTTGGGAGTCTGTGTATTACCAGCGATGCCCGGGTTTTATCACTTCCCAAAAAACGTAGATGACCTACTCAACTTCATCGTCACAAAAATCTTAGATCAATTTGGAATAGATACAGAACTGATTCAGCGATGGAAAGAGTAAGTTTTTAATTTTACCTTGCGGGTGAATAACGTGGGTGTTTTGCTTGGGTGTTTCCGCTTGAGCTTTAGCGTGTTTTTCTCAGGAGTCGCCTGCGCCTGCTTCGCAGTGAGAATGCTGGCTTACTTTTCGGTTGTAGACATCTATTTCTGTCCCGCCCGACTGTAATGTCTATGCCATAACCCCCATAGCAGTGCTGGTATCAGGTTGAGTGCTGCCATTCCCCACAAGATCATCTCTATCTGAAACCGATCTAACAGCATACCGATAATCAGTGAGCTGGCACCGCCCATGAGTGTAAAAAGGGCGAACTCAGTGCCGAAGATACGTCCACGAATTTCGTTCGGGGCGCGTTGCAGCAGCAATTGTGTTGAAAACACCCATACGATTCCGCCTCCAATGCTCCTCACAAGCCCACCGAAAAGCAAAACACCAAAATTAGAAACAGGAGCCATGATAGCTATTCCGATCACCGCAATTAAGTAGCCGAGGGTGATGCATATTCGGAGCGGTTTATCCCGATCGCCGCTCCAACGCCGTGCGAGAATGGGTCCAATGCCACTTCCGATGCCGTTTATGCAGTATATCATCCCTAAACTCAATGCACCACCGACCCCAATAACGAAATAACTATTGGAGATTTCAACCAACACGACCTGAAGACCGGTAGACATTAAAAAAGATATCGCTGCCTTATGCAGTGCGATGATAAGGACGTCGGGGTGCTGAAACATGTAGCGGAGTGCTGTGAACTTTGCGCGCCCCACGGCTTCTCCGCCAGTGGATGACGAGCCTGGCAGTCTAATCTTAAGCAAGAGTCCAGCCGATATAGCAAAGGTGAATCCGTCAATAATGAAAGCCGTCTGACTCCCAAAGAGTCCTGTTGTTAAACCACCGATGGCGGCACCGACGGCAAGCATCACCGACCAAGAGGCCGCCCCAAGCGTATTGGCAGTGCCGAGTTCTTGTGGAGAGGTAATGTCTGGTAGGATGGCACTCCGGGCAGGACTGAAGAAACCGCTTACACCGAACAGAAGGACCGTGAGAACATAAAGCAACCAGATATCGTTTGCATCTCGGACGAAAAGGAATCCAAGAACGACGACAGCACGCACGAGATCGGTGATGATTAAGAGATGTTTCCGGTTGTATCTGTCAGCGAATATCCCCGCAATCGGGGCAACGGCAAATGGTGCCAACATTCGGATTGTAAACAGAATGCCTAACGCCAGGCCAGAGTCAGTGAGTTCAGCAATGAGTATTGCTGACGCGATGAGGTTAAACCAATCCCCCAGCAGACTGACGATCTGTCCGCCCCAGAGCCAGCGGAAGTTAGCATTCTGTAGAACTAGTTCAAAATAGCCGACCGGTTTCCCGATGTGCCGTTGTTCTTCCGCTGGCTTTGCTGAGGGACGTTCCTGTTTAGACAATTAGAGGTTCCACCGCTCGTTAATCGGTTTCTGGTAGACTTCGATATCGCCTGCGACTACCGCTTCATAGTCAACTGCCTGTCCGCAGGCATTTGACTCGTAAATCGCTTCACAGATCGATTTAGCACGAAGTCCTACCTCTGCATCAAGTTCGGGTGGACGGTTGTTCTCGATTGCATCCGCAAAATCGTAGCATTCAAGGACCACGCCATCGGTGAAATTGTGTGGAAAGAGCCGCGCTTCTTCTTCATCCGAAAGGCTTGCCCTATATTCAGCGATAAGGCTTTCCATGCTATGGCGAGTGCCATCTTTAAGAATCACTTCCGCGCCATCGAACGGACCGTGGAATACATCACCGTCATCGAGCAGACAACCTTCGCTACCATAGTAAACAACATGATGCAAATCGTGTCCGACCGCCGCCCATGTACACGTCCAGAGTCCGATGACACCATTTTTGAAGTTAATCGTTGCGACCCAAGTATCCTCTTGTTCGTTTTTGACGAGTTCTCCGGCTTTGGTAACTTGTAAGTCCTCAAATTGACAAACGCGCCCGTACACGGTGCTCGGGTCCCCGAAGAGAAAGCGGAGTGTATCACAATAGTGCGCGCCAGAATCCATCACCATGCCCCCACCACCGAGCGTTAGGTCGAGTCGCCAGTGCCAATCACTTTGCGGGTCTGGTGCCCGATATGAGGCGTGTTGTGCGGAAAACATCCGTAAATCTCCGAGCATCTGTTTCTCGTTCATTAACCATTCCGCAGTGCGTCGGCTCGGCATTCGACGGATATTCTCAGCTGTTGCCGCGATTTTGTTATTCGCTTTCGCTGCCGCAATAATTGCATGGCTTGCCTTGACGGTGACGCCCATCGGTTTCTCCACCATAACGTTGACCCCGCTGTTGAGGCACTTTATCGCGTTGATATGGTGATGGGCATGCGACGTGCAGATGTCTGCGCCGTCTAAATCCGCTGTTGCAAGCATCGTATCGGTGTCATCAAATACCGCTGGCTTTTTACCTGTTACTTCTTTAACTCGGTTCGCGAACCCGTCTGCTCGGTCTTTGACTTCATCGCACATCGCGACGAGTTCCACTTTACCCGGTGCCGCTTGGTGTATTGTGAGATACGCATTGAGATGCCCGTTTGCCATCCCACCGCATCCGATAATCGCAATTTGGACCGCCATAATTTTCCCCTTTTTGCCAAAAGTGTCTGATAAGTTATAGTAGCATGGATGTGCTTTTTGGGCAAATTGAAAACTATCTCATTTACCCATTTTTCTATAAGATTTACGGTCAAAGATTTTCGTGGAAAAAATGTGGAAAAGTTTGCCATCTTATGGTAAAATGCTTTCTTACAGACAGATACTAAAAAGGATGTGGCGAAGATCACAAGAGAAGAATTCTTAAAATACTATGATTCAGCCGTTTATTTAGCGAGGTTAAGGGCACCTATGGCGGGACCTAACTTGGCTGTGATAAATACTGCCCGCATTAATGATGATGTTCCTTATGGACAAAACGTTCGGGCAATCGCGCTGGATCTTTTAGTTGACAGAAACGCTGCGAATTTGGTGCGACATGAAGTGTTTTGTCGAGCCATCACACAGACTTATAATTTCTCCGTTACCGATGTTTGGGAGGGTAATGCACAGTGGGAAGGGCTCCAAAACTTGACAATGGAGGTCATCTTTGATATTTTGTGTCTGCCTGAACCGAACAATCCGCTTTCGCGTCCTTTGATTGGCGGTATGCAGTTGGTTGAGGAAATAGAGTGTAAGTGGTGGGGAATACTCGCGCTCACCTTGCGTCTCAGCGGTTTGTTTGAACTTCAGGTAGGGTGCTTCACTGTTTTGAAAACACCTATCCATGAAATAGCGCAACGGCTCTCTAAGACGGAATCCGAAATTGAGCCTCTCTACCAAACAACCATCAGTGAAATAAGGGCCGCCATTGACCAATGGGGTCATACAGAGATCGCAGCAGCAAACGCACGTCTTGCCGAAGTAGAGGATCTGAAGGAGCATTACAATTACGAGGGAGTCCTATGAGAATAGGTGTTGTTTACTCTGGAGAGCAGATACAACCGTGGCTTTTTCGGGCTTTATACCCCCTTCAATTACGTGTAAGTTGCGTCGCAGATGCCAGTGTCGTCCCTGAAAACCGTGTTCGTGTTGAGGAGTTTGCTTCGTTTTTTGAGTGTGATTTCTTTCCAGATCCTGAAGAGATGTTTAACACCGCGAACCCGAAACTTGATGGTGTGATCATCGTCTCAGAGGAGATAGCAAGTGTGCCACGCCTCCAACTCATTGAATCCGCACTTGCGGCTGGTATCAGTGTTTTGTCTCCGCCATCTCTTAATTCTTTGGAAGAGGGCATACATCTGACTGCGCTGTCTGAAAAATACGAAAGACTCGTTATGACAGGCACCCGGTTCATATTTGGTAGATGCGTTCAGGAAATTTTACGTATTATCAGTGACCCAGTGTTCGGTGGAATTCAAGACATGCGATTCTTACTCGGGACCGGGCGTGTGCCGTATATAAACGACTTATTGAAATTTGGTGACTCCCATTTCCAAATTGCCTTTGCGATCATCCGACGGCTTTTTGCAGAATCTGCCCTTCTACCTGAGGAGATAATAGCGATGGCTACCAAGAACGGGGCACCAAATGTAACTTGCGTCGTTAGATTCCCACAGGGACCCCTTTGTACGTTTTGCCAAACCTCCAATCGCCAATGGGGGAATGATGCGTATCATAAAATCGAGATTACAGGAGAAGCATCTTATATTTGGAGCGACCTGCAGACCTGGAAGCGTTTCTCCAGTGAGAATACTTTCAGGATGGGCGGAGGGGATGAGGAAATCTCCGCAAATGTGCAGGGAGCTTCTGGCCAACTTCAAGAGTTCTATTCAGCGATTCAGAGCGATCGTGAACCTTATGCGGGGACACTCCGCAGTATTTTACCGACCTTATGGCTTCGAGAGAGACTACAAGACTGTATTGAACACGGACAGCCGAGCCTAAAAATGAGTGAGTTTCGCAACGGTTTAGACGACGAGATTCAACGACTGGAATCCAAAAGTCATGTCAATACTCAAGACAAGAAACACCGACGTGAGAAAGCACAACTCTTAGGGAAAAAAGGCGATTTCTCGCAAGCCCTCATAGCGTATCGTGAAACTTTGTAACGCCACCTATTATCTTGGCAAACAAGTGATTTCTGCAACCAGTAATGCTTATTGAAGTGAGTCCTTATCAAAAAAGCACGGGAAACAAGATGACTGACAAAACGGCAATTCAGAAATATCGTGTTACAAGGAATATCATCTCTGAATCCGCGCAGATGCAAGCAATCTTCCGACATGTGAAGCGAGTTGCTCCCACAAAAGCCACTGTCCTCATCACAGGTGAAACCGGAGTTGGTAAAGAAATCGTCGCGCAAGCAATTCATGAGAGTAGTCCGCGCAGAGGGGCTCCCTTCAAAATAATCAACTGTGGTGCAATTCCTAAAGAACTCATTCAAAGCGAACTCTTCGGACATGAAAAAGGAGCCTTTACCACCGCTATTAGGCAACATCGCGGTATATTTGAACAAGCGAGTCGGGGCACGTTGTTCTTGGATGAAGTGCCTGAAATGCCCCTTGATGCCCAGGCGAATCTTCTCCGGGTCTTGGAAAGACATGAATTCTCTCGGGTGGGTGGGGAAGAAATATTCAAAGTGGATGTCCGAATTATAGCCGCGACAAACGTTAACCTCAAAACTGCAGTCAATGAAAAAAGATTTAGAGAGGATCTCTACTATCGGTTGAACCTGTTTCGCATTCAAATTCCGCCCCTCCGCAATCGACGTTCAGACATAGGACCTTTGGCTTTGAATTTTGTCTCGCAATTCAGCGAAGAGTATAGCAAATCAATTACCAGTATCACTCCGGAGGCAATTAATTACCTCCAAAATGTTGATTGGTACGGGAATGTTCGCGAACTCAGAAATGTAATAGAAACCGCAATTATTTTGACCGACGGTGAAAAACTGAAAAAAGAGGACGTGCAAATGGTGGTAGAAAACTTAAATGAGCGTGATGAAAACTCGGCAGAATTATCAGACGCAATCCGTGTCGAAGCAGAAACTTCAAAAGAATTTAATGGTGACTCGCATATAACATCCGAAAATAAGAAAAATAGACTCTGGGAATTAGTCCAAGCTGGAACAATGTCCGAGATAACTGCTTATACCGCCCTTATGAGATACCAAGCAGAAAGTTCTCACCACTCCAAACAGGATATTGCAAAAACTCTCAAAATATCTGTGCCTACCTTGGACAAGTATTGTGCTTTAGCCAAGGAAACATTCAAAAAAGATAGTTAAAAATAAAAATCAAACCGAAATATAGGTATCTCCCGATACGCCCTGTTTGAATCCCTCCAAAAATCCGATGGATTCCCCTCAAAGCGCACTGATCTTCCTTCCCTCTTTTTCGTAAAAAATAGCCTATCCAAAACTCTAATATTGTATCAATGTTGAGTTTATGAGTCGTAGATCGGGTAGAGCGGCAGCGAAACCCGACAGGTTCACTCGGTATTCATATTTTTTGTGAATATGTCAATGCTTCGGCGAAGCAAAAATCTTTTGTAAAAACGAAAAAAATTGGCAATGTCCAAAAATTTTTGCGTCTTTGCATAGATCGGCAGAAGAACAGCACCTCCATGTTTAAAGTCAACGTGGTGTTAGAAACGCTGACGTTACAAGGGAATACGATATGTAAAACGTAAAATACCGAATGATGGTTCAAAATCTTTAGGAAATTGGCACGGTTCTTGCTAAATATATCTTGTCAAAAAGTAACCAACTCTCGTTAATCTCTCAATTGGTGTTTGATTTTTATAGTAAAGCCCAAAAATATCTGCACACCCCCGGTAGGTGCGGTTTCTAACCGCACCATAGGTGTCAATTTAGTAGAAATAAGTATGCTTTTGCTGTGAAAAAATGCTGTAAAACAGAAATACCTCTTGTATAATGTAGAAAAGATTTTAGGTGTTTATTCTACAAAAAAAGAGG
>Ga0209022_1000229_pt1 | contig 75301 bp, 71 predicted proteins | sample PinacodermPK_FD_187300 | JGI IMG/M metagenome (GOLD analysis project Ga0209022, IMG submission 187300) | Host-associated microbial community of the marine sponge Aplysina aerophoba from Gulf of Piran - sponge pinacoderm, lysed by proteinase... | ecosystem: Host-associated > Porifera > Sponge >... | reverse complement strand
GGTTTTTTACTCGTTGTTTGACAGGAAAATTCCTGACGTGTTAAAGTCTGTTTTGAAGAAAGAAAAAAGAGAGATTCGGGTGTCCGAATTCAATGAGAATCGGTGTCCGAAAAAATGAGAATACGCAAGGATATCATTCTCAATATTGTCCAAAGTCAGGTCCTGACCGACCACTCTGGCATGGACTTCATTCCAAGGACCTGAGCATTCCGAACCCGGAGCACGGTTTCTGCATATGTCGCGTATGGAATCAACCGGGAAGGCCTCCACCACCAATTTCACGGTCAGGGCATTATAGAAATTGATCCAGTAAGCTTTCTGCTCCGCCCGGGAATAGGTCCTAGGGTCAACTCCCTGCAGGTAGTTTAAGTACTTGACCAGCTTCGAGGTGTGTTTTGCGTTTGCCTTAAGCGCAGCGTAGTCAAACTTGTTAATACCGGAGCTGTGGGTACGCAGATAAGCGGTCAGGATATCTTGCCAGGCGCTGTGATCGACCTGCTTTACGCTGGTTTCATCGCTGGTTTCCCAGAACGAAATCGGTTTCAACTTGGCGGACCTAGCATTCGCGTTGCCGACGAACAGCACTGCGGCAATTATAATTACGGCAATAAAAATCACCCGCATTCTGTATCCGGTTTCAATGCGAACTGTATTTTCTCGTTGTACCATAGGGATGTTCTACAGCAAGCCATTCACCACAACAAATATGGAAAAAGGCCATTTCCCATGTTATAAATTCTTATATTATAGCAGGTTACAACTTCACCGCGTTAGAACCAAGTCGCCCAGCTCGTCCAAGGGCACTGTTCTCTACGTTCTGCGCACTTCCAGAAGAACAACCGCTTACTTCTAACCCAAAACCTGCTCTGGTAACTCTTCGGTGTCTGAGATGACATCCACGCTAAGCGCGCGCAGGCAGTCCGGTACCACAGTGCGACGATGGGTGGACATAGTAGGATTCTGGTGCGCGTTGGGTTACGGCGCCCTGGCATTCCTTGCCCGGCAGCCCGGAGAGCCCGAGCTGTCTTTGTTTTTTCTCTTGGTTGCATGGACTGGCCTTCCGGTATTCGGTCTCTACCTCTATATTTCCCGGAGCGGAGAGCGGTTCCCGCTTGGTCGTATCCTCCTCTGGGCGGCGGTGTTCAGGATTTGCGGCCTGATCGGCGGGCCCTTTTTCGAGGATGATTTCTATAGATACCTTTGGGACGGCTACCGTTTTGCGACAACCGGAACGCCTTACGGCGTCGCGCCGGAAGCATTTTTTGTTGACTCCGGAGTTCCGGCAGTTTTTCACGGGGTGCTTGACCGTATTAACAATCCCGAATTACAGACCATCTACGCCCCGACTACTCAGTTCGTCTTTCTGTTCGGTTACTGGCTGTATCCCGGTAGCGTCGCAGCGCTGCAATCAATTCTGATTGTCGTTGATCTAGCAACCGTAGCACTGCTTCTGCGTCTGGCACCTGCTAGAAACGTCATGCTCTACGCGTGGTGTCCGCTGGTCATAAAGGAGATTGCCTTCACCGCGCACCCCGACGGGGTCGGTGTCTGTCTGCTCTTAGCGGCAATCGTGCTTGCCAGAAACCAGCGATGGCGAAGCACCGCCCTATGCTTGGGTCTGGCAATGGGTGCCAAGGTGTTTGCGCTGGTGCTGGTACCGCTGATATTGCTTCGTGCCCGGATTAGGTACTGGGTTCTGTCCGTAGCCGTGGTTTTGGCATTGTACGCACCGTTTGTCTTGAGCGGGGGCACGGATATGGAGTCACTTGGAGTGTTCGCAAGGGAGTGGGAGTTCAATTCGGCGTTATTTGGCCTGCTTACAACCGCATTGGGAGCCTTTGAGAGCAAACTGATACTCGGTCTGGCATTCGCTGCCTTCTGGATATTCTACAGCGTGCGTTACCGTAAAAGTGGCGCAACCGGCATACCGCGGGGCGACTGGCTTTATGGAATGCTGCTCTTAGTGTCGCCGGTTATTAATCCGTGGTACCTGCTTTGGCTTCTGCCTTTTGCGGCGATATTTCCGAGCACCTGGGCGTGGACGGCTTCGCTTGCGGTTCTGATCAGCTACGTTACGGGACTTAACCTAAATGAATACACCATGCAACCGTACCAGCAGGCAATGTGGTTACGGCCGTTGGAATTTCTCTTGATTCTGCTGGCTCTGGGCTACGACCTGTTTCGGTACCGGAAATCTCCAAACCTTGACGGCACAGTTCCGAGTCGCCGAAATTAAGTGTCGCCATAGTTATTAACCACCCCTCATAACGCCTCAAGCATCTGAGTGAACAGGGGATTTCTTAATTACTTATTTATATGCTTTAATGAATAAACGGATATAAGTCTCGCGACAAGGAAGGCGAGGAAAAGCTGCCCGGTCATTGCCTCAAAAACAGCTATTAGTCTTCCCACAGGAGTTACAGACGTTATATCTCCATATCCCAAGGTCGTTAACGTCGTGTAGCTGAAGTAAATGAATTCATTTATCTCCTTGTGGTGGTGGTATGCGTCCGGGAGCATGCCCGAAAAAATGGACCCGGGAAAAATTTCGTTGATAAATCCATATAATGTAGCCCACATAAGTCCGAGTAGAAGATAAATGCAGACTGCCCCGTACAGGGTGTTTGACGTTATTTCATCTGAGTTGATGACCATCCTGACCAGAAGTACAATCAAGTAAAAAAAGAAGAAAAAATTCAGATAAACAAGCATGCTGGACGGAAAAAACCATTCGCAAAGTAGCCACGGTACGGCGAGGGTAACCAGTATCTTTAATGATCTTCTGCTTGTACACGCTGCGTAACCGCCAGCGGCAAATACAACCATGCCAAAAGTGCTCAGCAGCGAATGCGCGTAGGAATAGCCTTCCAAAACGGCCGTAAGAATCAGCAGAATCAATAACGCGCACATGAAGTTGAACATCCTGTAGTTTTCAAGCAGGCGTAAGATTTTCTCTGATGCATTTAAATTGCTTTTACTGTCCATGTTCTTCTCCCAAAAATCTGAGATTAAACCACGAAGAGACAAGTCCCGGCGGTTTCTGTTTTCAAGATTGTCTTTAAGATCTTTACGATATTAAACTAAATAGAATAAACCAAAAATACGCGTATAGGGCAAGCAAATTTTAGACTTAGTTATGACTCTCCCATGAACCTAGATCCTCCATTAACAAGCATAGACGCGGATCCCAAGAAATTATTCGAAAAATATTGTACAATTTCCTTTTGGCGGAGATAAGAATGGAACTCTATATATCAATGAAGGCTGAGAACATAAATCCAACTATGTTTAAGCATGTAACAATGGATATGCCTTCACCCCAGAATAACGGCTATTTCATCGCGGAATACAGGGAGGCCCAAGAAGAAAAAATACTCATCCTACACCGGTATTCTTCAATACTTGAAAAAAAACTCCAAAAAGTCGGGTATTTTCTTGTGGAAAAATTCAACAACGGGATAATCGTCAAGAAAAAAGTTGATGAATCAAGAGACTACATGGACGAATGGGAAGAATGGGTAGAGTTTTCAAATGCCCTGCTTGAAGAATTCGAATCTTTTTTCGATGACGTCTGATAACCGAAGCAAGAAGAGTTGACCGGAAATCCCGAATTCCCGAACCGCAGCGCAAACGCAAACACTTCCGTCAAATAAAAATGCAGGAAAAAATAAACTACAAAGACACCCTTAACCTTCCCAGAACCAATTTCCCGATGAAGGCCAACCTGCAGCAGAAAGAGCCTGTAATCCAGAAATCATGGGAGAAGGAAAACCTCTTCGCAAAAATCCGCGAAAAAAGCCGCAACCGCGAAAAGTTCCTTTTCCACGATGGGCCCCCTTACGCAAACGGCCCCATTCATCTGGGACACCTGCTTAACAAGGTCCTGAAAGACCTGGTCGTAAGATCAAAGATAATGGAAGGGTTTAACGTGGAGTTTGTTCCCGGCTGGGATTGCCACGGTCTTCCGATAGAGCACAAGGTCTTAAAGGAACTCGGAGAAGACGCGGCTTCCATGCCGGCACTTTCAATCAGGCGCAACTGCAGCAAATACGCGAGAAAATACGTAAAAACGCAGTCAAAGCAGATGATCCGTCTCGGCACAATTGGAGATTACGAAAAACCCTATCTGACCATGACCCCCGATTATGAAGCCGGGGTGCTGGAAGCGTTCTCGCAACTGCTTGAGAAAGGACTTGTCTACAGGGATCTGAAACCTGTCCACTGGTCAATCGAAAACCGCACCGCCCTTGCCGAAGCTGAACTTGAATACCACGAAAGAGAGGATAAAAGCGTCTACGTGCTGTTTGAAATTGACGACCCGACGGCGCTGCCCCCGTCCCTTAACGTGGAACAAGTCGAGAGGGTATGCCTTATGATATGGACTACAACGCCCTGGACCCTTCCGGCGAACCTTGCCGTCGCCGTGGCCTCGAAGGGGAAATACGGTCTTTACAGGTCCCCGGAAGGTGAAAATCTAATTATCGGCGAGGCACTTTGCGAAGAAGTTTTCGAGAAATCGGGAAGAAAAGATTACGAAAAAATCGGTTCCTGTCTGGGGGAAGAGTTGTCGGAACGGGGCATATCATGCAACCACCCGTTTATTGAAAGAAAATCAGTCGTAGTAACGGCTGATTACGTGACTTTCTCAACTGGCACCGGGTGTGTCCATACAGCCCCTGGTCACGGCGATGAGGACTACAGAACCGGTCTTCAGGAAGGACTTGATATTTACTGCCCCGTTAGAGAAGACGGCACTTTTGACGATACGGTACCGGAATGGCTGAGAGGGAAGGGGGTCTGGGAAAGTAATAAATTAATAACCCAGATACTTACAGATACCGGAAACCTTTTTCATTCAGAACCCTATATTCACAGTTATCCGCATGACTGGCGAAGCAAGACCCCTACCATATTCAGAGCAACAGATCAGTGGTTCATACACATGGACAAACCCTTTGGCGAGGCCGGAAAGACCCTCAGAGAAATCGCCATTGACGCAGTCGGGAAAAACGTTGACTTCTATCCCGATTGGGGCAGAAGCCGCCTCGGCGGAATGCTTGAGTCAAGGCCAGACTGGTGCATATCGAGACAGAGATCATGGGGGCTTCCGCTTCCGTACTTCACGGACGGAGAGGGAAGGGCGGTCATGACGGTGAAAATGGTTGTTGCTGTAGCCGAAAAGATAAGAGAGAAGGGTTCTGACGTTTGGTTTTTCTCCGAACCGCACCAGCTTCTTGATAACTATGATCCGCAAGACGATCCCGAAGCCCCGGATTGGCTTACCTCAAAAGAGGGCTTAGAAAACCTCTTAAAAGGCGGTGATGTCTTTGACGTGTGGTTTGAATCGGGGTCGTCCTGGAACTCGGTCCTCAACGCAAGAGATCTCGGGTACCCGGCGGATATGTACCTTGAGGGTTCGGACCAGCACAGGGGATGGTTCCAGTCCTCGCTTCTTGTAGCTCTGGGAGCAACCGGAGAACCTCCCTTCCGCGCGCTTTTTACCCATGGATTCATGGTGGACGCCCGGGGCAGAAAAATGAGCAAGTCCGGCGGCAACGCGATCGAGGTTGAAGATATTCTGAGTAAATACGGGGCGGACATATGCAGATGGTGGGTAAGCTCGCTTAGCTACTCAAACGATATAAAAGTCGACTGGGAGTTTTTCGACATCGCCGCGGATGAATACAGAAAAATAAGGAATACAATACGGTTTCTGCTTGGAAACTTAAGTGACTTTGACCCGGCGCAGGACAGCATTGAATTCGAAGAGGATGACAGGTACTCGATTGACCACTGGGCGTACTGTGAGTTTACCAGATTCGCGAACGAAACCTTGGATGCCTATTCAGGCTTTAGCTACAAGCAGGCAAGCGATCTTATTTTCTCTTTTTGCTGCGACGAGATGAGCGCCGTTTACCTCGCGTGCATAAAAGACAGGCTTTACTGTGAAAAAAAGGACAGCAAGAAAAGAAGACGAGCCCAAGCGGTCATGTACCAAATAGCCGACGGAATCATAAAGTTTCTTGCCCCAATTTTGGTCCACACGTCCTTTGAAGCTTATAAATCCCTGAAAAAAGACGATGATGCCAACGTACACCTTGAAATATTCCCACGTTTTGAGAAAGTCGAGGCCGATAAAACCTGGAATGATGTTATGGATATAAGGAAACTATGCCTCAAAGCCCTCGAGGATGCGCGAGGGGAGGGTGGCATAAACAATCCCCTTGACGCTGCTCTTTTGGTGACGGTTAACAAAGATCTTTTTGACGAGATAAAGAAGTTCGAACCGGAGCTTGAAGATCTCTGCGGAGTAAGCAGATTTGAGGTCTCAGCGGGAGAAGAAACCCATGTGGAACTTACGGATCTTTCCGAGGAACCTAGATGCGAGCGGTCTTGGAAGAGGGGAAGAACCGTAAAGAAAAGGTCAAACGGAAGATTCTTAAGTGAGAGGGATGCATCAGCACTTGGGATCTAGTCCATTAACAGATTAGAAAATATCAAATTATCCCGGGGGCCAGGTGAGTTTCCTTCCGCCGAGAATATGTACGTGCAGGTGAAAAACACTTTGTCCTGCATCCTCGTTCGTGTTTACGACAAGCCTGTATCCGCCCTCGCTAAGACCGAGCATTGAGGCTATTTCCGAAGCCTTAACCATAAGGTGTCCCAGGACCGTCTGATCTTCAGCCTCAACAGTCGCCATTGAAACTATTTCCTTTTTCGGTATGAGAAGGACATGAACAGGAGCTTGGGGGTTTATATCCTTGAAGGCCAGACAGACTTCATCTTCGTATACTATGTCGGCCGGAATCTCTCGGTTTATTATCTGTGTGAAAATCGTGCTCATGCACGTGATTGTCCACCAACTTAGCTCTGATGTCAAAATAGCGGATGGATTTATAAAGAATGACGGTTTGTAGAAATCCCGCAGGTTAAAGTTATCTTATATGAAGTATGACCCTGCCCGAAAAAAAACAGAGAATCCGTCTTTTCATAAGCTGCCTTGTAGATAATTTTTTTCCCCAAGTAGGAGAAGCGATGCTGAAAGTTCTCTCAGGCATGGGGCTGGAAGTCAAATTTCCGCAAAACCAGACATGTTGCGGACAGCCTGCTTTTAACTCCGGTCACAGAAAAGAAACCGAAAAAGTCGCCTCTCATTTTCTCGATGTCTTTGGCGACGGGGATGAAGCAATCGTGTGTCCCTCGGGTTCATGTGTATCCATGGTAAAACACTATTACCCGGAACTTTTCCGTAATGACCCCGAAAAACTGTCCCGCGTGGAGAAGATTTCATCCAACATTTATGAGTTCTCAGAATTTGTTTTCCAGCGAAAAGAAACTCTCAGTCTTAACTCGGCATATAGGGGCAGGGTTACGTTTCATGACTCCTGCCATACGCTCAGAGAACTCGGGATAAACTCTCAGCCTCGCGAACTTATCAAGTCCCTAAACGGAGTTGAACTTGTTGAAATGGAGATGGCTGATGCCTGCTGCGGCTTTGGAGGAACTTTTTCAATTAAGTATCCGGAAGTATCAAAATCCATGCTTCAGGAAAAAACAGACTCGATCCTGGATTCAGGGGCAGACGCTGTAGTTTCGACCGATATGGGATGCCTTATGAATATAAAGGGACTTATATCCAGAAAGAAAATGCCCGTAAAAGTGCTTCATCTGGCCGAGCTCATTGCCTTTGAGGACACTAAATGATTACTGAACGCATAGACTTCAAGAAAAATTCCGCAGAGGCTCTCAAAAGCCCAAAACTGAAAAAAGCTCTTGTGAATTTCACTGACAGATCAAGAAACTCCAGGAAAAAAGCGATAAGCGAGGTTTCCGAGTGGGAAGAACTCAGATCTGAAGCCAGGCGAATAAAAGAACAGGTAATCAACAACCTGGATAGCTATCTTTTGGAGCTTGAAGAAAGCGTTACCAGGGTAGGGGGCAAGGTACACTGGGCAAAAAATGCCGAAGAAGCCTCCTCAATAGTGGTCAATATAGCCAGAGAAAACAACGTCCGAAACGTCGTGAAAAGCAAATCAATGGCCACAGAGGAGATAGAACTTAACAGGCACCTCATATCGAGCGGGATAAACACGGTAGAGACAGACCTCGGAGAGTACATAGTGCAGCTTTGCAATGATCATCCCTTTCACATAATTACCCCCGCAATCCACAAAACCAAAGAGGACATATCGAAGCTTTTCTCCGAGAAATTCGGAGTGCCTGAGTATGAAGAACCCCAGGAACTCACCAACATAGCAAGAAAAGAGCTTAGAGAGAAGTTTCTCTCGGCCGATATGGGGATTTCCGGAGTTAATTTCGCCGTAGCCGAAACGGGAACGATAACAATCGTGGAAAACGAGGGCAACGCCAGACTGGCAACTACGTATCCAGACATACACGTAGCTATCATGGGAATAGAAAAGATCGTACCCAAGTTTGAACAGCTCTCCATTTTTTTGAGCCTGCTGGCGAGAAGCGCTACGGGTCAGAAATCCTCCACCTACGTTTCTCTCATAACGGGTCCCAGAAGGGAAGGGGAGAGTGATGGTCCCCGGCAGTTTCACCTGGTCTTTCTTGATAACGGAAGAAGCGACATAGCAAAGTCAAAAGAAACCAGAGAATCACTTTACTGTATAAGATGCGGAGCTTGCATCAATATATGCCCGGTATACAGGCAAGTAGGGGGGCACAGCTACGGATGGGTTTACTCGGGGCCGATAGGGGCCGTAATAACCCCCCAGTTAAACGATTTGCAAAAAACCGCGGATCTGCCATTTGCATCCTCTCTTTGTGGAGCTTGCAGGGATGTATGCCCGGTAAAAATCGATTTTCCTCATGTTCTTCTTTCTCTGAGGCAGAGGGTAGTGGAAAAAACCAAAGGAAAGCCAAATCCGGCACAATTTATGGAGAAAATGGCTTTTCGGATCTGGAGTTTTGTTTTCAGCAAGCCGTTTTACTATAATCTTGCAGGGAGAATGATGGTCTTTCTGCAGTATTTCTACCAAAAAGAGAATGAATTACAGGGGCTTCCATATCCTTTTTCAAAGTGGACTAAAGAAAAAAACTTTCCTGCTTTCTCGAAAAAACCCTTCAGACGAAGATGGAAAGAGAAATATTCGGCAAAAATGGAACACCAGTAAGATGATTTTGAAAGAATCCAAGGAAGTTATACTACAAAACTTAAGTTCTATAGCAACAGAAGAGAAAGGGATAAGCAAAAGTACGGAAAAGACTTTTTTAAACCCTCAATTATCTATTGATCAAAGCAAGTTACAAAACGATTTTATAGCAAACTTTAAAATGGTGTCCGGAGAAGTTCATCTTCTTGAAGAAAAAGGAAGATTGATTGACAAAATAAACGAACTTATCCGGGAATTTGATGCTCAGTCGGTTTCCTTCTGGAATACAGAACCCTTGAAATCACTTGAACTTACCCATGAAACTGATCTCGCAAGCGCAGATATAGGAATAACTGGAGCTGATTTCGCTATTGCTGACACAGGGACTTTAGTCTTGCTGTCCGGTCCAGAGCAGCCGAGACTTACTTCGCTTCTGCCTCCTGTGCACATCGCGATACTTAAAAAGGAAACCATAGTTTCGAATATTCATGCTCTGTTTGCAAAGCTAGGAAAATCTTACAAAAAAAATTATGATGAATTATGTACGTGTATTTCTTTTATAACTGGACCGAGCAGGACGGCCGACATAGAACTTAATCTTACTCTTGGAGTTCATGGCCCAGGAAGAGCAATAGTTATAATTGTCTAAAAAATCTATCAGCTTTTATCTCTAATTCCCTTTAATTACTCATAAATACACTCTAAATGACCCTCTATTTCGAATCCTCCAGTAAAAATATCCAACGTCCGATAATGTATATTATGTAAACTTATGCAAATCTATAGACAAATATGGACAAATCTGGGGAAGTTAGCTGATAAGCGCCCTATTTTGCCGACGTTCTTGATTTTTTCTCATATGTCCGGATGATTTTCTGAAAATATGGGAGATTTTATAAGCCATGCCTATTTACGAATATCAATGCCAAAAGTGTGAAGGCGTCTTCGAGATCCTGCAGGGCTTTAATGACAAGCCCGCAAAAAAGTGCGAGGAATGCGGAGGAAAACTCAAAAGACTCATCTCTGTTTCCGCTTTTCATCTGAAAGGCTCGGGTTGGTATGAAACCGATTACGGAAAGAAAAAAATATCCGAGCCCAAGCAATTGAAAGATCAAGGCTCTGGAGAAGCACTCGCAGATACAACCGCATCTTCTGAAAACGCTTCGGCCACGTCGGTAGAAACCGGCCCTTCCGATCCCGCTAAGGTCTTTGACTCAATAAAGTCTGATACCAAAAAAGCAAAGAAGAAAGCAAAAGACTAAAAAACATAGCTTATGGACCTTGGTATAAAGGGAAAAGTCGCCTTGGTAGCGGCGTCAAGCAAGGGAATCGGAAAGGCAATAGCCACCGCTCTTGCAGATGAAGGAGTAAATCTCTCCATATTCTCGCGTTCAGAAGAGGAAATAGAACGCACTGCTTCCGAGATAAAAACCAGTTTTGGGGTAGATGTCCTTGCTTCCACGGCCGACGTAACGAGTAAAGAACAGGTTGACCAAGTAATAGAAACCACCGTGCAAACATTCGGTGGGATAGATATTCTGATAAACAACGCCGGAGGCCCCCCTTTCGGCTTTTTTGACGACTTCGAATCACCCGACTGGCAGAACGCCTTGGAGCTTAACCTTCTAAGCGGCATTTACCTGGCGAAGAAAGTAGTTCCTCTGATGAAGAAGAGGAACTGGGGAAGAATAGTTAACATAACCTCAATAGCCGTTAAGCAACCGATAGATGGACTGATACTCTCGAATACTTCCCGTGCTGGGCTTATAGGCTTCTCGAAGACTCTCTCAAACGAACTGGCAAAAGACAACATCCTAGTGAATAACATCTGCCCCGGAAGAATCTACACGGACAGAATAAAGGTGCTTGCAGAAAAAAGAGCCGCGCAGTCGGGTATTGAATATGAAAAAGCCATAGAAGAGATGGAGAAGGATATTCCCCTGCAAAGAATAGGAACTCCTGAGGAGTTAGCCGCCCTAGCCTGCTTTCTTGCTTCCGAAAAAGCAAGCTACATGACTGGGACAACTATCCAAGTAGACGGAGGACTTCTCAAAGGACTGTTTTGATCTCATTTTCATAATATATATAACCACCCGATTATGGAAGCATTTCGATTGAAAATATAAACCGCCATGCGCTTATCCTGGAATGAAATCCGAAGTCGTGCAGCCGAGTTCTCTCGCCAATGGGCGGATGCTTCCTACGAGAAAGGAGAAATGCAAAGTTTCTACAACGATTTTTTTGAAATATTCGGCGTTAAACGCCGTTCTGTCGCACGTTACGAAGAACATGTGCAGAAACTGGATAACAGTTCGGGATTCATTGACTTGTTCTGGCCGGGGATGCTGCTGGTCGAACAAAAAAGCGCAGGTCGTGATCTGAATCCCGCCCGCAAGCAGGCAGGAGATTACTTTGATGCTTTGCCTGAAAAAGACCGCCCGCGTTACATACTCGTAAGCGATTTCCAAAACTTCGAATTTCTCGACCGTGACGAAAGGAAGCTGCTTCGTTTTACGTTGCCTGACCTTTCAACCCATGTTGAGAAGTTCGGATTTATTATCGGTGTGGAACGCAAGACTTTCCGCGACCAAGACCCGGTCAATGTCAAGGCGGCTGAACTTGTCGGGCGGTTGCACTACGCGCTTGATGAGGCGGGGTATCGCGGCCACGACCTAGAACGCTTCCTGGTACGGATCGTTTTCTGCCTGTTTGCCGACGACACAGGTATTTTCGAGCCGCGCGACATGTTCCTAGATTTCATCGAGACACGTACCAGGGAAGACGGTTCTGATCTGGGGCCTCTGCTTGCCCAGCTTTTCCAGGTTCTGGATACGCCGGATGACGAGCGTTCTACAACGCTTGACGAAGACCTCGCGGGCTTTCCCTACATAAACGGCGACCTTTTCCGTGAACCCCTGCGTATCCCTTCTTTTACCAAAACAATGCGCGAGCGGCTGCTTGAGGCCTGTTATTTTGACTGGTCGAACATATCTCCCGCGATTTTCGGCGCGCTTTTCCAGTCGGTCATGGAACCGGTCGAGCGTCGCGCCCAAGGCGCGCACTACACTACTGAGAAAAACATCCTCAAGGTGATTGAACCGCTGTTTCTTGATGAACTCCGCGCTGAATTCGAGAAAATCAAGGCATTGAAGAACAACCGCGAAAAACGGCTTCGGGAGTTTCAGAAGAAGCTCGGCAGCCTTACCTTTTTCGATCCGGCCTGTGGCTGCGGGAACTTTCTGATCATCGCTTACAGAGAAATCCGTCTGCTTGAAATAGAGGTAATCCGTGAGCTTCGCACGCGTGAAATCCGCACGACGGAAACCAGATCAGGACGACAGAGAGAATTTTACATGGAGATACTCTCCCTGGTGAATGTGAACCAGTTCTACGGTATTGAACTCGGTGAATTCCCGGTGAGGGTCGCCGAGACCGCCCTTTGGATGATGGACCATATCATGAATAACCGGTTGAGCCTAGAGTTCGGGGAGACTTACGCACGTATTCCGCTGAAAGAATCGCCCAATATTCGACACGGAGACGCCTTGGAGACCGACTGGACCGAGATTCTGCCACCGGAGCGCTGCGACTATCTGTTCGGCAATCCGCCTTTTGTGGGCGCGAAATTTCAGACACCTGACCAGCGCGCGCAAGTTCGCAAAGTAGCCGGTCTGGGTAAAAGCGGCGGCAGTCTGGATTATGTCGCCGCCTGGTTTATAAAAGCCGGAGAACATGTTCAAAACACCTCGGCGCGAATCGGATTCGTGGCGACTAATTCCATTACGCAGGGCGAGCAGGTGGCACAACTTTGGCCGGTGTTGTTTGACCGTCTCAAGCTCGAAATCAGCTTTGCCCACCGGACCTTCGCCTGGGGTTCTGACGTGCGGGGCAAAGCACACGTCCATGTCGTAATCATCGGGCTGGATAGACGGGAAAAAGCAAAACCGGAAAAACGCCTGTCCAGCTACCCTGACATTAATGGCGAACCAGAGGAAACCCGGCACAAGGTGCTTTCACCCTATCTGTTTGATGCTGCTGGACTTTCTAACCCCCATATAACGGTTTGCGAGGAGAGCAAACCAATCAACGGGATGACAAAATTAGCAAGTGGTACACAACCAATAGATAATGGCCACTATATTTTCAATGCAGAGGAACGTATTTTGTTTTTAGAAGATGAACCAGAGGCAGTATCTTTTATGCGACCCTATGTTGGTGCCCGCGAGTATTTACAGGGTAGTGAGCGCTGGATACTGGCTTTGCAAGAGGCATCACCAAATGTACTAAAAAAATTGCCGAATGTTCGAAAACGTATGGCCTTAGTTCGCAATTACAGATTGAAGAGCAAACGCAAGAGCACTCTAGCAATTGCTGATTTCCCAACTCGATACAATGTCGAAGTTCTCCCCACGGCCCCGTTTCTGGTCATTCCAGAGGTCAGTTCGGAACGGCGGGAGTATGTCCCCATCGGTTGGCTCGAACCACCAGTAATCCCAAGCAATAAGCTTCGCCTGCTTCCCGATGCTACTCTTGTGGATTTCGCGTTGCTGACTTCAGCTATGCACATGGCTTGGTTACGAACCGTGGCCGGACGCATGAAAAGCGATTACATGTACTCCGTCGGAGTAGTCTACAACACTTTTCCATTGCCCCCGCAAGGTAAAGACATGTCGAGACTTGAACCGTTGGCACAAGCCGTTCTCGACGCCCGTATGGCTTATCCAGACACTACATTAGCTAATCTCTATGATCCTAACTTGATGCCCCCTAGTCTGCGCCACGCACATCAAGTTCTTGACCGAACCGTAGATAGATTCTATCGCCACACCGGCTTCACTTCAGAGCGTGAACGTGTCGAACATCTGTTCATGCTTTACGAAAAGAATCGGGCGCCCCTAGAAACTGAGATAAAGCCAATAAAGCGAAAGAGGAAAGCCGTTTCAAAAAGTAGAAAGCAATGATGTTCTTAAATAATCCTCCTCCGAAACCAAATGAGCCAATTTTCTTGGAAAATACAAGTATCACTCATATAGAGAACTTACGTTTGCGGGAACCTTGTCCGATCAAGGTGGTTCTTCATTTATCCCCAACTATATCATGTCGTGTAGAGTCAGATAATTTCCCCATACAGCTAGTGAAAGATTACCAGAACAAAATATTTCTTGTTACTCTAAAAAACGGTCGTAACATCAAGGTATTACTTTCTTACAATCTCAACGACTTTTTTTACCATAAAGGTTCAAAAAAAACCTTTATGGGCTTTCTATTCCCTTATATGAGTCCCTGCACCGTAGCTCAATTGGACACACTGATTAAGTCCGTGAGTTTCTATATTCCCCAATATAATACGTTAAATCCCGACCAAACTTGACCCCAGAGAGAAGCATTCTTTTGAGATAAGAGTATTCAAATAGGGGGAAGAGCATGGTGCTGGCAAGGAAGTGGTCTCCATCTGGAGATTTGACCTAAAATAATTACCAAAAAGGAAATTCACCGTATGCGAGAGAATCCCGGAAGTAATAAAGTTGGAGGTAGCGCAATTAGGTCCGTAGGCTTCAAATGCTTTAGCAACCGTGAACGCACTTTGCCTTCTGGATCTAGAATTTGAAACTCTTTTTCTCTAACAAGCTGAAGGACAATCTGATCAAGATCGGAAAATCGAGCGGCAGTCTGATTTGCAAATATATGACGCATCGCATCTACGGTAATAGGCTGTTCAGATATCAAACTATATAACTTCTCTGGAAGTGAGTCCAAAAGCTGGTCTTGCATCTGTTTCTTGTCAAGATCGCCGAATCGAAACAAATGCAGATTTGAGGAGTCTCTTAATGCATCCCACCCTAGCATACTGAAGTCGCCGGGACCATAATGCTCAAACCTATTCTGAATATCCCAATGCAGTTGAATCATGACATCTCGCGCGGTAGGATGTCTTGACAGATGGAGAAACCATAGTGCACGGCGAGACTCTCTAGGGCGAATAAAAAATGGAGTGTCATATTCTGCCCCGGTCACTGTCCTTATATGATTGCGCAACGTCCTCTGAACTAGGGCCCTTCCACCAGCCCTTTCCTTATATTGTATCAGGTCTCCTATGTATGATTCAGTCAGTTGAAGCGGGGAAACCGCCTTGACCATCTCAGGTGTTTCTGCCAGATGATTGACAAGTGCATCTGCAGCAAATGTCAGTATGACTTCGGCGGCTGGCAACTCGTTCAAAATCCTATAGACGAGCGATAATTCCACCTGAGAGAAACCGGTCTGATCGAGAAGAAAAATGGCACGTCCAATACGAGGCTGTCTTTGTTTAATTGAACGGAGAATATCTTTGACTTCATTCTCGAAAAGACCGGTTCGGACAACAATTTTCTCTTCATCAATCTTATATCCACGCTCTCTGAGAACTTTTCTAAGGTGATCCGTATGAGCTCTTTCTTTGTCAACAAAATAGAATTTACAATTGATGTGTAGTTGCTTTTTCCGTTTCCTGTTTAAACGCTCTTCCGCTTTTTCTGCTTCCTCTAACATGACCAAGGGCGTACCTGAGATTTCAGTATTTCCATCATGAAATGTGCCGCCTCCGGCAAAACCATCGATTAGATCAAACCTGAATTCCTCCCGTTGCGGATAGACGTTCAACTTATCGAAATATTCCTGGATGTATCTGCGCAACACCTCCAGTTTCGCCTTGCTATGTGGTTCAATCTGAGGGGGTGGCTCACTAGGATGCCACTCGAAAGAAGACATGAATAATTCCTCCGTTTAGTAGTTAGGCATAGCGTTATGTTCTACACCTTCAAGTTGGCGACCACCAGCCTTGGGTGTTCGCCCTCCCCATTGTTTGAAGAAGAATGGGACGCCTGTTGAGGCACACTGATCACGGATATCGCAAACCCAATCAAGATGCAAAGAACGAGCGTCAGGACCGCTCTCTCCGCCGACGATAACCCACGAAATCCCTTTCAAGTCAATATCACCCAGTGGACCTAACAGCGGTTCAATAGATAAAAAGCGAACCGTAGCCGGTGTTGTTTGAAGATGCAGAATTCTGCTTGTAGCCGTTTGGTCTTCCACTGAAACACCGCACCAGATATGCTTCGGAACCGTACTATCCGAGTACCTGTGTTTCAGATAATCCCGCATGAGTGAACTTCGTTTCGTCAATATCTGATAGATGTGGTGGTCCGCATTTTCCATCTGTTGAAAAACTTCGTCAATGAACCATTGCGGGATGTGTTTATGAAACAAATCACTCATCGAATTGACAAAAATCATACGAGGTTTTCGCCACCGTGATGGCTGATCAAGTCGCGATGGCCACAAACGCAAGTCAAAGCCTTGTTCGTAGGGGTGACCACTGACACCACGCCATCGTTCTGCAAAACGCGCAGCGTAGCAGTTGTCGCAACCACGCGTGATTTTAGTGCAGCCCGTCACCGGATTCCATGTCGCGTCAGTCCATTCGATATCAGATCTGTCGGCCATGTTACAATCCCATGCTGAGTAATTCTTGCCCTTGCCAATATGTTGCCGTAAATATACCTGCTTTTCCATTCATTTCTGGTTTCTCTTGATGAAATCCTACCTTTATCCTCAATCCCCTGATCACTTCATCCTTGGACATGGTTGGGCTGACCTTAAATGAAATTTGCCCTAGAGGAATTTTTCTGATTTTTATGCCGGATCATGTACTTTCTCCAATTTGGAACGGTGACCGCCGTAATTCTCCGGGACCCAATCAGGCATTGAATACGAAAAAGCCATAGAAGAGATGGAGAAAGATATTCCCCTGCAAAGAATAGGCACCCCTGAAGAACTGGCCGCCCTAGCCTGTTTTCTTGCTTCTGAGAAAGCAAGTTACATGACTGGAACTACTATACAAGTTGACGGGGGATTGTTTAGGGGGCTGTTTTAAAAACTTGTAGGACTATATCTCTTTTTAAGGTATAATGGCATTTTCATTACAGGGGGCTTGGTGCTAATCATGCCAGAAAAATCTGAACAAGCAGTACTGCTTACACATTCTCCTGACCGCCCGGGTCTTCTCCGCGCAATAATCGACTTCATATCCAAGCATGGCGGCAACATATATGAAATGCAGCACTGCATGGACATGGACGACAAGGTCACCTTTGTTCGTGTAAAGTGGGAAATGGAGAAATTTTCCATTCCCAAAGAGGAATTCTCCGAACGTTTCCAAGAGGAAGTAGCTTCAGAATTCGATATAAAATTCGACATATTTTTCACTGGGAGAGTGCTGCGCATGGCGGTTTTCGTCTCAAAACTCCCACATTGTCTCTCCGATATCATATACAGGTTAAGAGTCAGGGAGTGGAATGTGGAAGTTCCCCTCATTATAAGCAATCATCTTAACCTCAAACCTGTTGCTGACCGCTACGGCATGGATTTTTATGTGTTCTCGGATGTAGAAAATAACAAAGAGCAAGTGGAAGCCAGTCAGCTTGAGCTTCTCGCGGACTATAAAGTGGATTTCATAGTGCTTGCCAGGTACATGCAGATACTTAGCGAGGATTTTGTCTCACACTACAAAAACAAGATAATCAACATTCACCATTCCTTCCTTCCCGCCTTCCCCGGAGCGCGTCCCTACCACAACGCCTACAAAAGAGGTGTCAAGATCGTTGGAGCAACGAGTCATTACGTAACCGAGGATTTGGATTCCGGACCCATAATAGAGCAGGATGTAATACGGGTAAACTACAACGATTCCATAAACGACCTGGTAAGAAAGGGAGAGGATCTGGAGAAACAGGTTCTTTCACAAGCAATCTGGTCTCACATCAACAGAGAAATTCTGATATACAAAAACAGAACAATAATGTTCAATAAATGACCCTCTAAACTCCCTGGAGCTTTGAGGTAACCGAAGTTCGAGAAAATGAATTCCACCCAGTCGTTTCTCCGTTACCTGCTTATTCATCTTCCTTATCTCGCTTGAAAAGAGACCTTATTTTCTTGTAATCGTCTTGTGAGCGCTCCGCTTTCTTTTCCCCAGATTCTACTACCATCATCCTCAATCCCTTGAGCACCTCGTCTTTGGACATGGTCGGCTTGACCTTGAATGAAATTTCCCCCAGAGGGGTCTTCCTGATTTTTATGCCGGATGGAACCTCAAATTCTTTGCGCTCATTGTATTTATCAAGCGCCCTGCTCATAAACTCTTTCCAGACCGGAACGGCGGCCAGAGATCCCGACTCCTTATCTCCAAGCGAGGTGTTATCGTCCTTTCCAACCCACACTCCGGCGACAACCATGGGACTGTATCCTATGAACCACGCATCCGTATAATCATTTGTGGTCCCTGTCTTGCCCGCGATTTTTGCCTTGGAATTAAGCGAATTGGCGAGCAGTCCCGTTCCCTCCGATATAACTGCCTTCATCATGTCCGTCATTATATACGCAGTCTCGGGGCTTATAACCCTCTTAAACTCTTCCGTATTGCCGAAGTAATGGATGGGGACTTTCTTGATAAAAAACCCGAACTCCCCCGCGGTAACGAAGTCTCTTTGGTCCTCGGCCAAAAGGCCTAGAAACTGCGACCTGCCCTCGCTAGGCTGCGGCGAAAGACGCTCCTCGTAATGCCATTCCCCAGACTCCTCGCCCTGCTTAAGCCTCCTCTCGTACCGCAGATACACCTCCCCGGTGTTGTCCTCAATCAGGCTTCCGTTCCTGTCATAGATCCTGAGTATGAAATTCGGTTTCCTGTATATCCCGGAATTTGCGAAAACAGAATATGCCGTAGTTATTCCCAGCAGAGTCACTTCGGAACTTCCCAAAGCGAGCGAGGGATAGGGATTGATTCTGGACCCAAACCCGAAGGGCCTGGAATAACTCGCCACATACCGCGGATCTACGTCCATTATAAGCCTGATCGAAGAAAGGTTCCTTGAATTCACAAGAGATTCCCTGAAGAAAATCGATCCCATGTATTCTTCGTCGTAGTTCTCCGGAACCCAGTCATCCACGATAATCGGCACGTCAAGAAGCTTGCTCGTCTGCGTATACCCCTTGTCTATAGCCGCCGAGTAAAGAAAAGGCTTGAACGCGGAACCCGGCTGCCTTTTCGCCTGAATAGCCCGATTGAACTTCGAGAGTCCGAAATTATACCCCCCCACCATTGAGATGACGTTGCCCCTCGCGTCCATGGCGACCAGGGCCCCCTGGGTCTGCGGCCAAAACAGGGGAACTATATCGGTCACCTTCTCATCGCTTACAGACACTCTCACCTTTATAACGTCCCCTGGCTGCAGTCTCTCGGGGAGAAGGTAGGTGCCATCGGGAGGGGGAAGATACCTCTCCGGGTCGACTATGTATCTGAATTTCCATTTCTCGCCCCCGACTTCTGCGGTCGCAAAAGAAGTTTTCCCGTCTACGTCTCCCGTGACTGTAATAACGGCCCTGTATGTTTTTCCGTCCTGAAAAACGAGGTGGCGCTGCTGTTCTTTGAATTCTTCGATCTTCTCGACGGTTCTGAGCCTGGCGATGGTAAACCTGGTTCTGCCCTGTCTTTTTTCAGTGTTGCGTATTCCCCTTCTTATGGCTCTGTAAGCCACGAGGTTCAGGTCCATGTCAAGGGTCGTGTAAACCTTGTAACCGCCCTTCTCGTAGGCCTTCCTGCCGACTTTCTTTTCAAGATATTCCCTTACGTACTCAATGAAGTAAGGGGCTATGTATTCCCCTCTGGGTTCCCGCTTCGGAATGATTTTTATCTTGTATGCCAGGGCTTTGCGCTTCTGTCTGTCGGTTATGAACTCCTGGCTGTGCATTATGTTTATCACGGTTTTCTGCCTTTTAAGCGCATTGGAGGGATTGACTCTGGGTGAGTACATCTCCGGTCTTCGCGGAATTCCCGCCAGCAGGCACGCCTCGGCTATGTTTATGTCTTTTGCAGATTTTCCGAAGTAATTCCGGCTCGCCATCTCAACCCCGTAGACGCCGTCGGCAAGGTATATGTGGTTTAGGTACAAATAGAGTATTTCGTCCTTGGAGAGATTCCTTTCTATCCTGTATGAGAGAATAGCTTCTTTTATCTTCCTGCTGTAGGCCTTTTCGGGACCCAGAATGAGGTTTTTGGTTATCTGCTGCGTAATGGTGCTTCCGCCGGAGACGATTCTCCCGGTAATCAGGTTCTGCAAAAGGGCCCTCACAACGCTTTTCGCGTCCACGCCGCTGTGCTGGTAGAACCTCCTGTCTTCGACGGCTATGAAGGCGTTTACTACGTGAGGTGGCATATCCTCGAGATTTACAAGCGCCCTTCTCTCAAGCCCGGACTGCGCTATCAGTTCCCCTTCGGATGAATAGAACTCATTTAGAATAGCGGGTTGATACCTTGTGAGATCACGCAGGTCCGGGAGGTCTTTTGAGAAATAGACATAGACCGCAAGAGTCCCGACCAGACACGCAACCGCAAAGGCCGCGGGCAAGAAAAAACGGAAACGGGGAAGCTTGCCCGGTTCTTTACCAGCAAGATTGATCCCTCTGTTAAAATTCATTTGCACCGGGAGTATACAATTCCGTGGAAATCAAGTTGAAAAAAGGTTACCTTAAAAAAGCTTTTTGGGTTATTTTAATCGGCAATTAGACCAATGACACATTTTTCTGAAGATGAAGCGATGGACGCTCTCAGTTCATACGTAAAAGACGTGACGGACCAGGAAGTAAAGGTGCTTCTTCTGAAACTCAAAAACGAGATCAGAAAAGAAGACGTGACGTGGGAGCAGATAAGAGAGATACTGGCCGAGATCAAAAGCAAAGACGGCAGCGCGCTGAAAGACATAATCCCTTTTCTTGTGTATTGACCAAGCACGGAAAATCCGCACGAAAAACACGTAAATGGCAAACCTGATTGACCACATCGGCAATACTCCGGTAATAAGGCTCAGAAGCGTGCCGAAAAACAGACGCTCAAAGATATGGGCAAAGCTCGAGAACTTAAACCCCGCGGGCAGCATAAAGGACAGGGCATGTATCGCCATGCTCAGACAAGCCGAGCATGAAAACCTGATAGAACCCGGTAAAACAACCGTAATCGAGGCGTCAAGTGGAAATACCGCGATAGGACTGGCCCTCTGCTGCCGGGCAGGCGGCTACGACTTCACCGTTGTTATGCCCGAGAATACGGCAAAAGAGAAAATCCAGGTAGTAGAAGCGTTTAAGGGGCAGGTGGTTCTTACCGATCCAGGTCTAGGGCTTCGAGGATCGAGAGAAAAGGCCCGCGAGATAGAACGCGAAAACCCGGATTCCTATTTCCTTGACCAGTTCAAAAACACCGCGGACATAGAGATTCACCGCGAGGAGACCGCGAAAGAAATAAAAAACCAGATACCGGGGCGTCTTGATGCCTTTGTGTGCGGAGTCGGAAGCGGGGGAACGGTAATGGGAGTGGGTTCCGAACTCAAAAAGATCTATCCCGACCTCAAGGTAGTGGTGGTCGAACCCACAGAATGCCCTACTCTTTCCGAGGGAAAGGAAGGTCCTCACGGCATCTGCGGAATATCGCCCGGGTTTGTTCCCGAGAAACTTGATACCGGTGTGATCGACAGGATCTACGCGGTCTCAACGGAAGATGCCCGTAAATGCGCCAAAGCTCTCGCTTCCGAGGAAGGAATACTGGTTGGAATATCTTCTGGAGCCTCTCTCAGCGCAGCCCTTGGGATATCAGAAGAACTTGAGGACGGCGGCCAAGTGCTTGTAACTTTCTGTGACAGCGGAGAAATGTATCTGGGGACCGACCTTTACGATTAGAAAATCGGTTTGAAATGAAATTTTAACTATGTTATTTTATCTTTTGGATATATTTATCCGCGTGAAAATTGTGTAAAGGCAAAGGAATAACGTATGTCAGCAAACATTTTTAAAAACCTTGTGCTCTGGGTGGCCATATTTGTCGGAGTGTTCGCCGTGTACCAGTTCATGAACACCTCGGCGAACGTCTACTCGGAGATATCCTACAGCAAGTTCCTGGAACACCTGGACCATGACAGGCTAGCAAGGGTAGAGTTCGGCGAAAACATAATAAGGGGAGAACTTAAAAACGCAGACCCAGAAGACCGCGGATTCACAACCACCGGCCCCGCGGGAGAACTCCTTATCGCAAAGCTTGAGGAAAACGGCGTGGAGTTCAGTTTTTCCCATCGCAAACAGAGTTCGCTTACCCAGATACTGATAAACTGGGGTCCGCTCTTCATACTGGTCGCCCTGATGGTCTTTTTCATGAGACAGATGCAGGCCGGGGGCACGAAGGCGATGAGCTTCGGAAAAAACCGCGCCAGGATGCTCGGCGAAGGCCAGAACAAGATCACCTTCAAGGACGTGGCCGGAGTTGAGGAGGCAAAAGAGGAAGTAAGCGAAATAGTGGAGTTCCTGAAAAGTCCGGAGAAATTCACTCGTCTTGGAGGAAGAATACCAAGGGGAGTTCTGCTGGTCGGTCCCCCGGGAACGGGGAAAACCCTTCTCGCAAAAGCCATAGCCGGAGAAGCGGGAGTGCCGTTTTTCATCATAAGCGGGAGTGACTTTGTGGAAATGTTCGTTGGAGTCGGAGCTTCAAGGGTAAGGGACCTGTTCATACAGGCCAAGAAAAACGCCCCTTGCATAATATTCGTTGACGAACTCGACGCCGTGGGAAGACACAGGGGAGCGGGACTCGGAGGAGGTCACGACGAAAGGGAGCAGACCCTTAACCAGCTTCTGGTCGAGATGGACGGCTTCGAAGGAAATGAAGGCATTATAGTCATGGCCGCCACGAACCGCCCGGACGTGCTTGACCCGGCACTTCTCAGGCCTGGGAGGTTTGACCGCCAGGTTGTCGTCCCGAGACCGGATGTCAGGGGAAGAGAAGCCATCCTGGTCGTTCATTCGAAAGACACCCCGATGGCTGATGACGTTGATCTTTCGGTGATCGCCAGGTCCACCCCGGGTTTTTCCGGAGCCGACCTTGAAAATCTGGTCAACGAGTCGGCTCTTCACGCTGCCCGCAACGACAAGGAGAAGATCTCCACAGAAGACTTTGAGTACGCAAAAGACAAGGTCACAATGGGGGTTGAGAGAAAAAGCATGCTGATAAGCGAAAAAGAAAAGAAAATCACCGCTTATCACGAAGCCGGACACGCGCTCGTGGCGAAACTGACTCCCGAGGCCGATCCCATACACAAGGTGACGATCATACCGAGAGGAATGGCTCTCGGAGTTACTCAGCAGCTTCCCCTTGAAGACAAGTACACCCTTTCGAGGAGTTATCTGGTTTCCACCATAAAGGTGCTTCTGGGAGGCCGGGCCGCCGAAGAAATTGTGTTCTCCGAAAGAACCAGCGGCGCGGCAAACGATCTTGAGAGAGTTACCGACATAGCCAGAAAAATGGTATGCGAATGGGGAATGAGCGAAGTTGTGGGGCCGGTAACTTTCGGCAAAGGGGAACAGCAGCCTTTCCTAGGCAGGGAAATATCGAGAAAAAGCGATTACAGCGAAGATACCGCGGTGCAGATCGATCAAGAAACAAGGAAGATCGTGAACGAAAGCTACAACGAGGTAATGAAGCTCCTCGAAGACAATCTGGATCTTCTGCATGATCTCTCTTCCCTGCTTCTTGAAAAAGAAGTCATAGACTCGGCGGAGCTTGACGAGCTGGTGTCAAGACCACGGGAGTTCAAGCCGGAAGTGAAAAAGCCGTTTGATATAACCGGCAGGGTCTGATCCCTACGGCTTTCCCCTGCCCCGCCGCTGTTTTTCAGCTGTTCTCGCAGAACCGGGAGTAAAAGCCGTTTGCTAAAGTCTTCAGTCCATAAGGCAAATCAGAACGCACCAGAAAATCATTTGATAAAACTCGGTTCAAAAGAACTGGATCTGAGCGAAAAACCCCTTGTCATGGGAATCGTGAACATGACGCCGGACTCCTTTTATGACGGCGGAAAGTACAACGATCCGCAAAAGGCTCTCGCGAGAATCGCCTCTTTAATCAAAGACGGGGCCGACATTATTGACATAGGAGGAGAATCCACAAGGCCGGGTTCTCTCGGCGTGAGCACAGAAGAGGAGCTTGAGAGGGTTATACCGGCAATAGAGGCGGCTTCGGCGGAATTTGACACCGTAATATCCGTTGACACCACAAAAGCGGCTGTCGCCGAGGAGGCGCTTAAGTGCGGAGCCTCGATGGTAAACGATATAAGCGGACTGAGTTTCGAACCGCAAGTAGCGCAGAAAGTATCGGAAAAAGGAGCCGCAATCGTACTCACCCACACGAGTTCGCGACCGTTGGACATGCAGGAAAAAACCCAATACAGTTCGCTTATTCCCGATATAGCGGACTTTCTTTTGAATTCAGCTCAAGCGGCCATGGCGGCGGGAGTGCCGCGGGACCATATAATAATTGACCCGGGTATCGGATTCGGAAAAACCACCCCGCAGAACCTCGAGATCATAAGAAGGCTCGAGGAATTCTGCCAGCTCGGGTTTCCGGTCTGCCTAGGAACCTCACGAAAATCCTTTATAGGAGAAATCCTTGGGAGCCCGCTTGCTGAGCAAAGATTGATAGGATCCGTCTGTTCAGTAATAATATCAATGCTCAAGGGCATTTCTATCGTAAGAGTTCATGATGTACTTGAAACAGTGCAGGCGATTCGGACGGTAAGAAGCATATATGGGGTTAACTAGGAGATGACAGACTCTACCATACAGAACTTTCGATTCTTTTCTGACAGTCTGGATATCCTGATCGTCGCCATAATATTCTTCTACATACTGAAGGCCATAGAGGGAACCAGAAGCTCGCAGATTCTCCTCGGACTCGTGGCGATGGCAGTTCTTTACTTCGTTTCGAGAAAATGGGGTTTTTTCACGCTTAACTGGGTGCTTACCCACTTTCTCGGCTTCGCTATCCTCATAATAATAATTCTCTTCCAGGATGATCTAAGAAGGGGGCTTGCGAACATAGGGAAAAAACCTCTTCTCTTCAGTTTCGTAAAACACGCCGCAAACGAAGCGATGATAGAAGAACTGGTGCATGCCTGTTCTTTTCTCTCTTCAAGGAAGATCGGAGCGCTGATAGCCATTGAAAGGCAGGAGAGCCTCAGAATCTTCCCCGGAAGACCCATTAACGCCAGCTTATCAAGCGAGATGCTCATAACCATTTTCAATCCGGCATCCCCTCTTCACGACGGAGGAGTGATAATCAAAGACGAAGTTATTCTTTCAGCCGGGTGCTTTTTCCCCATCAGTACTGACCTCGAACTGGGAACAGAACTCGGAACAAGGCACAGGGCTGCAATAGAGCTATCCAGGGAGACTGACGCCGTCGTGGTAATCGTGTCCGAGGAAACGGGGAAAATTTCGCTGGCTGCAGACGGAGAACTTAAAAGAATTGCCAACGACAGACTGCTAAAGTCGAGCCTGGTTTCTGAACTTACCCCCGAGAGCCCGAGCGGCATAAAAGTAAGCCAAGCGGGAAAAGCCTGATGGAGAAAAAACCTTTTTTTCAAGGTCTTGCAAAAAAAACAATCGCGCTTGCGCTGGCCGTAATTCTCTGGGCATTTACGAACTTTGAACTTGACGTGGAAAGGGACGTCAGGATTCCGCTTCACCTAAGTGGTCTGCCTGAAGACCTTATTATCGTGAACAATGCTCCCGAAAACGTTGACCTCTCTCTCAGGGGGTCTAGAAACCTGCTCTCTTCATTTGCCTTCTCAAACAAGTCAATCCCCGTTGATCTGCAGAAGACGGAACGGGGTGTTCTTAAAATAGACTTGAGGCGCGCGGCTTCGCAGATAGTTCCCAGAGGAATCGATATAGTCGCGGCGAGACCCTCAAAGCTCTCTCTTAACATAGACAATCTCGTGACGAAAAAATTCAAGGTGAAACCCGTGCTCGGAGAACCGGACTCCGGTTACGAGATATCGAAAAAAATAAAAGTTGTCCCGCGATCCGTAAAGGTAAAAGGACCCGCTTCGCAGCTTAGCAAACTGGAAACCATAGAAACGGCAAAAATAAAGCTTGAAGGCGAAAAAGCCGAGTTCACGGCACCGGCGCAGCTGCAGCTGCCCTCCCAGTACATGGAAGTCCTCGAAGGCGATCATGTGAACGTAACCGTTTACATAAAAGACATAATACTGACCAAGGAGTTTCGGGACGTCGACATAGTTCCCCGCAATTTCGGAGAACTCGAATACAGCACTACTTCCGACCTCAAGGCCACGCTGGTATTTAACGGTCCCTACAAGACTATTAACAATCTTACAAGCGACGATATCAAGGTTTACATAGACGGGGCGGGGATGGGCCAAGGCGGACAGAAAAGACTCCAGGTAAAGGTTGATTACCCGAATTCAAACCTGCTGAAACTTACCAGCGTCACTCCGAAAAGGATAAGGGTCAAGGTCAAAGCGCCCGCTGTCGAAGAATCTCCCAAGACATAAATCATGAACAATTCCGCATCTGAATTTCCCGAAAGAAAGATTTTTGGAACCGATGGAATAAGGGGGGTTACCAACACCTATCCGATGACCCCCGAGATATCGCTTGCCCTCGGAAAAGCGCTGACAAAATATCTGTCCGGGAAAACGGGCGGCCACGTAAAAATACTCGTCGGCAAAGACACCCGCCTCTCAGGTTACGTCTTTGAACAGGCAATAGCTTCGGGCATAACGTCCATGGGGGCAGACGTGCTGCTCGTGGGTCCCCTGCCGACTCCGGCGATAGCCTTTCTTACTTCAAACATGAGAGCCACGGCCGGCGTGGTTATCTCCGCGTCACATAACCCCTACACCGATAACGGAATAAAAATATTCGATTCCACGGGCTTCAAACTCCCGGACAGAACAGAGGCCGAGATAGAGAACATGGTTCTCGGAGAAAAAGAGTTAAGCCCCCCTTCCCTCACGGGAAAGGCGAAAAGAATCGAGGACGCGGTCGGACGCTACATAGTATTTCTCAAAAACACTTTCCCCGACAATCTTACGCTCGACGGAGTGAAAATCGTGGTTGACTGCGCCAACGGAGCGGCGTACAAGGTCGCCCCCATAATTTTCGAGGAACTCGGAGCCGAGGTAATCACGATCGGCACTGATCCCAATGGAACGAACATAAACGTTAACTGCGGAAGCCTGCGGCCCGAAATACTCTGCGAAGAAGTGGTGCGAAGCGGTTCCGACATAGGAATAGCGCTTGACGGAGACGCAGACAGGGTTGTTTTCTGCGATGAAAACGGAAATGAGGTTGACGGCGACCACGTGCTTGCGATCTGCTCATCCGAAATGCTTGAAACCGGAACCCTGGCAACGGACACCGTGGTCGCTACCCAGATGAGCAACATGGCCCTTGAGAATTACCTCAGCAAAAAGGGTCTCAGACTTGAGAGAACCCGCGTGGGAGACAGGTACGTGGTAGAAGCAATGAGAGGCCTGGGGGCAAACCTGGGGGGTGAGAAATCAGGTCATCTGCTGTTTCTTGACCACTCCACCACGGGAGACGGTCTGCTGGCCTCGCTTCAGATTCTGGGCATAATGAAAAAAAAGGGGAAATCGCTTTCTGAGCTCGCCGGGATCATAGACCTGTTTCCGCAGATTCTTAACAGCTTCGAAATCAAGGAGAAAAAACCTTTTGAGCAGATCCCGGGACTTGTTGAACTCGTCAGGGAATCTGAAAAAATCCTTGGAGACAAAGGAAGAATAAACCTCAGATATTCCGGGACCGAACTGCTGGCAAGGGTAATGGTGGAGGGGGAAGACGAAACCCTGATAAACGGAATTGCTTCCCGCGTATCTTCCGTAATAAGCGAGAACATAGGAACAGGAAATCTGTAAATGAAAACCAGACTGAATGTAAACGTTGACCACGTAGCAACCCTGAGACAAGCAAGGAGGGGAGACGAACCCGACCCCGTGACCGCCGCCACGCAGGCTGAACTCGCCGGAGCAAGCGGAATAGTGGTTCATCTTCGTGAAGACCGCCGACACATCCAGGAAAGGGACCTTCTTCTGCTGAGACAGACGGTGCGGACGAAGCTTAACATGGAAATGGCCGTAACGGATGAAATGATTGAAATTGCGTGCGAGACGCTTCCCGACGTCGTGACCCTTGTTCCGGAAAAAAGGCAGGAGATAACTACCGAAGGAGGACTTGACGTGCTCGGGGATACGGAGAGAATTGCCGCGGGAATTGAAAAACTGAAGAGCTCCGGACTGTTTGTAAGCATTTTCATAGACCCCGACCCCGACCAGCTAAGCGCCTCCGCGCAGACTGGCGCTCATATGGTTGAACTCCACACCGGAAGTTACGCAAACGCCCGCGATGAGACCGGGATGATGATGGAGCTTGATAAGATCAGAAAATCAACGGAAGACGCCCTCTCCCACCGACTCAGGGTATCCGCCGGTCACGGGCTAAACTACGTAAACGTGACCGCGGTTTCACAAATAGACGGGATTGAGGAACTCAACATCGGCCACAGCATAATTTCACGGGCAGTTCTCTCCGGAATGGGGAAAGCCGTAAGAGACATGATCAACCTGCTATAGTATTTTTCTGTAACAAGGCGAAAAGATATGGTTTCAGGCATAGGCATCGACATGGTTCGCAACAGTCGCATAGAGAACCTTATTGAGAGATGGGGGGAGAAATTCCTCCGAAAAGTCTTCACCGATGATGAACTCGCCCAGAACGGTAACGGTAAAAACAGAAACATAAGCTACGCCGCCAACTACGCGGTCAAAGAAGCCTTTGTCAAGGCGCTCGGGACCGGGTTCAGACGCGGCATAAAATTTCACAACATAGCGGTCATGCGCAACGAGCTTGGGAAACCCTTCATAGACCTTCGGGGAAGCACAAAGGAAATCGCCGACCAAAGGGGCCTGACCCGAATTCATACCACCATATCACATGACGGTGAATACTCCGTCGCCGTAGTTATACTTGAGGACTGACTGCTTAAATTCAGATCTCCGCCCTGTCCTTACGGATTTGAAAAAACCGTTCCTGCAATCCGGGCGGGATCTCAAGCCAGCATGTGCTATCTTTAACTCGGTAAACCCAAAATGTTTCAGAATCTCGACAGACTCCGCCTAAAGGGAGTGGACAGCGTAAAACCGGGACTCGGGAGAATCACCGCGGTTCTTGAAGAACTGGGATCTCCTCACAGGAAAAAGGATTACATCGCCGTTGCCGGAACTAACGGCAAGGGGTCCGTGGCGGCCTGTATCACTTCAATATTCGAGGCAAACGGCTATTGCGTAGGTCTCTTCACTTCCCCTCACCTAATCGATGTCACGGAAAGAATAAAAGTAGACGGAGAGGAAATAACCAGGGAGCAGCTTGAAGAGATTCTCGGCACAGTTTTTGCCGCCTGCACCAGGATTGGCGTGGAGCTCAGTTATTTCGAAACGCTCACCGCAGCCGCGTTTCTTTATTTCAACGGCAAGTCAATAGACGTAGGCGTGCTTGAAGTGGGAATGGGCGGAAGGTGGGACTCGACAAACGTATGCGATCACCTGGCAGGCGTTATAACGAATGTGTCCTTTGACCACACCGAATACCTGGGAAACACTTTGGGTGAGATTGCCGGGGAAAAAGCCGGAATAATCAAAAAAAACGCCCTAATGGTGACCGGATGCACGGGCGAGGCTCTCTCGGTAATCGAGCGCAGGGTCCGGGAGAACTCCTCAGTATGCCACAGAATCGGAGCAGAGTTCTCTTACAGGGAAAAAGAAGATCTGGGCTTTGATTACATGGGACCCAGGTGGAATATTCCCGGACTTAAAATTTCCCTCGCGGGCACACACCAGGTGGAAAACGCCGTTATATCCATAGCGACAGCCGAGCTGCTGACAATGCATACCCGCTACAGAACAGACCCCGAAAAAATACAAGAGGCTCTTTCGGAAGTCAGTCTAGGGGGACGAATGGAATATTTAAACAGGGAAACTCCCGTTATAATCGACGGCGCGCACAACCTCGCCGCGGGGGAGAACCTCGTTAAGTCGCTTGAGTTTTATCATCCGGGGAAAAAATTCAATTTCCTGATAACAATGCTTGATAACAAGGACATCGGAGGGTTCACCGAAACGCTCTCCCGCATTTCGGGAAAACTGATCATAACGGAACTCGCCGGAGTCAGGAAGTCTTTGGAAACGGAAAGAATTCTGGCGCTTACCCGAGGACAGTTCGACTCGGTCGAGATGGTAAAAGATCCCCGGGAGGCATATAAAAAGCTTCTCGGCTACGGAGAAGCTGCCTGCGTTTGTGGTTCCTTTTATCTAATAGGTTATCTTAAACAAGTGCTCCAAAATGAAGAGACTCTCGATAGTAAGTAACGATCTTTTTCTGGCTCACCAGAACCCTCCCGGACATCCGGAGTGTCCCGAAAGACTGACCAGCATTCTGGGGGCGCTTGAGAGTTCGGGTCTTATGGAGAAAACGGTTTCCGCCGATACAAGGCCTGCTACGGAGGAAGAGATCACCCTCGCACACAGCAAGCCCTATTTCGACATGGTCAAAAGCACCTCCGGCAAAGAGTTCTCGCAGCTTGATGCCGACACTTCTACGTGCGAGGCTTCTTTCGACGCCGCGCTTGCGGGCTCCGGGGGGCTTATATGCTCGGCAAACGACATTCTCTCAGGGAAAATCGATACCGCGTTCGTACTCGCCCGCCCTCCCGGACATCACGCTGAACACGACAGGGCGATGGGGTTCTGCCTGTTTAATCACGTGGCCGTCGCGGGGGCACATCTTTTGGCCAATTGCGGCCTTGAAAGAGTCCTGATCATAGACTGGGACGTGCATCACGGAAACGGCACCCAGCACATCTTCTATGATTCAGACAGTGTGCTCTACTTTTCGGTGCACCAGTTCCCGTTTTACCCCGGCACCGGAAGCCTCAAGGAACTAGGATACAAAGACGGGCTCGGGTACACGGTTAACGTCCCCTGTCCCGCGATGCTGGGCGATGAAGACTACCTTAGGATATTCACCGAGATCCTCGGACCCGTGGTGGAGCAGTACGCCCCGGAGTTCATTCTCATCTCCGCGGGTTTTGACGCTTACCAAGTCGATCCGCTGGGAGGAATGCTTGTTACCTCGGAAGGTTTCGCCAGGCTTACAAGATTCGTTATGCAACTCGCCGAAAAGCAATGCCATGGAAATATCGCCTTTTTGCTTGAGGGCGGCTACAACACCGCGGAAATGGGACTGATCATGAAGTCAGTCATAGAGGAGATACTCGATCTTAAGGTGTCGGATACCAGTTTTGATCCTAAGCGGACAACCTGCGAACACACCGTCTTGGAAATCAGAAGGATTTACTCGAAGTTCTGGGAGTTCTAGAGCAACAAGTCATGTTGACATGCTCTTGTAAATATCTTTTCTGTGCCCGAGAACCATAACAAATATCTCTTCATCTCGCCTCAGACACAATAATCTATAGTTACCGACCCTGAATCTATAAAAGCTTCCCATATGACCCGACAGCCGGGAAAGATAGAAATCAGGATTAACCAACAGTTTCTCCTCTATGGCTTTAACAATGTTTTGCTGAATATTTCTAGGCAATTCGGCAAACTGCTTTACGGCTTTTTCGCTGAATTCCACCTTCCACATAATTCTAGAGATTCAGTTCCTTTTTGAGTTCAGAAAAGGAAACTGTTTTTTCTCTGGAGGCCAGAAATTCCTTATAAGCTTTGGCAGCATCTTCATAATCCTCAAGATCTTCCAGCCTAGCCATTAAAAACAGCTCTAACCCCTTTCTTACGTAATAGCTTTTTGACCTTTCCTCCGCTCTGGATACCTTGCCTAGTATTTCGGCGATTTCAGCAGGAATCTGCGCGGAGATATTTACCATATCAGATGACCCGCTTCTCTCCTTAGCCATAACATCACCTCCGATATTAAAAGATAGCAAAAATTAATAGTTTTTACAATATTTCAATAATTTTATTAGTTTTTACTAGAAATTGTCTGAGATAAAAATTGCGGAAAAGGTCAAAATAAAGAAAATCAGGACAACCGCCCTAGCGGTGGTGCATCAGCTTTGGATTTCGATTGAACCCGCTAATATTTTAGGAGGGGATTCAACCTTTCCTGTAATCACTTCCCTCAACGAAAAGCAGGGTGCACATCTCATAAAGCCTTGAAGCTATTCTCTCCCCCACCCTGTCCTCGAGTACTTCCGTGTTATTCCTGGATTTTTTTGATAGCGAATCCCTGGCCACGAAGTTGGTGGTAATAAGGGTTTTCTTTGAGGAATTATAGCGCTTGGAGATGAGCTGATCGAGGATGTTCTGCTCCCATTCAGAACTCCTTCCCTTCCCCATCTCGTCTATCACCAGAATTTCCGTATTTATAAGAGGGCCTATTACCTCGTTTTCGGAAATTCCCGCAGAATAGGCTTCCCGCAGATCCCCAAGGAGAAAGAAAAAATCGGTAAATACGCACTCAACGGCTTTCTGGAGGGTGAGCTCCGCTATGGCTCCTACGGCAAGGCGTGTTTTGGCGAGACCAGGCCCTCCCATAAGCAGAAAGCCTTTTTCCTCCGGGTACTTATCGACAAACGACTTCACGTAGGTCATCGCATCAAGCTGACTCTGTCCACGGGGGTCTATATCGTCTGACTGAAGAACACCGGCGAACTTTGATGGAATTTTCGCATTGTTGTATCGTCTGACCTTAAGCCTTGTTATCCCGCAGAGCCCGCAGCGCTCAAGATACCTGTAACCCCTTTCGTTCACCAAAAATACCGTTCCGGACCCCCCACAGTCACTGCATTCGGAAATGCAGTTGCAGACCTGCGCACGGGCGTACTGACCGTTCTCAGAGGAAATCATGTAACCCCTGCCGGAGCACTCCCGGCAGCCGGTCGCTAGTTGTTTTCTTCTGGCCATATCACTTCATCGTGAAAACATTATTTATACCGAGAGTCTCGCATAAGATCTCATCCCTGAAGGCGTTAAGGGTTTTTCTCCTGGCATCCTCGTCGTAGAGTTTTGCCTCCTCCGGAAGTCTGTTTAGGGCAGAAGCCGTTATCTGCTTTTGCCTCTCGGCGGAAAGACCCGAGAAAACATCTTCGACAAAACCCCGCCACAAAGAATTAAACTGCTTGTATATGTTAGCGGAGCCCGTGCCGTCCGTGTCGCGAACCCTCTTTCTGAGTTCCTGGTATTTCTTCCTGATACCCTCTCTTTTTTCCTCGATTATGATTCTATCAAGCCTCTTCAGGGCCTGTTCTATTACACTGCTTCTGGCAAAAGCGGCGGCGTCTTGCGGTTCCGGTTCGCCAGAGTGCGCTTTAAGGTACTCCTCAACTTCCTGTTTTATGTTAAAAAGCCCTCTCGGCTCCTGGGCCCCTCTCTGCCTCTTCTGCTCAAAACCGTAGGCTATGGCCTTAATTACCATTTCCTTCGAAACGGATCTTTCGCCAAGCTCCCTTATGAAACCGTAGTCCCTGGCTGAAAGCATGAGGCCCTTCCCCGCAAGCCCGAGAAAATACCGCTCTATGTCGGCTATGTAGTTTCGCTCTTGAGACTTCATCTTTCCCCGGAAAAACACGCGACATTTAGGTCCGACCCACTACCCCATAATCTCGCGCATGGCCGACATCGTATCGGCGTAGTTTTCCGTCTTGTATATTCCGGATCCCGTTACCACTATATCCGCCCCGGCTTCGATCACTTCCCCTATATTCCCGAGATTTATCCCGCCGTCAGCTTCAATAAGCGGCTTCTTTCCATCCATCCTGTCAAGAAGAGATCTCAGTTCTCTTATCTTCGACAGCATCTCGGGGATGAATTTCTGACCCCCGAATCCCGGCTCCACGGTCATTATCACTATCACGTCTATGAGTTCCATCAGCTTTTCCTCTATCACGCCAATCGGGGTTGCGGGGTTAAGGGCCACCCCGGTCATAACCCCTCTCCACCTGATGGATGAGAGAGCACTGTAGAGAAGGTTGCAGGCCTCCATCTGGACTGTGACAATTTTCACGTGAGGAGAACCCGCGTTTATGAATTTTTCCGTGAATTTCTCGGGACTATCAATCATAAGGTGTATATCCATCTGGGGCGGCGATTCCATCCGGGCAATCGCCTCCACTATGGGTATTCCTATGCTTATGTTCGGAACGAAATGCCCGTCCATAACATCCACGTGTATAAGGTCGGCGCCCGCCTTGCAAACGGCATCTACCTCCTCTTCGAGGTGAAGATAGTCACACGAGAGTATCGAAGGAGCCAGAAGTTTTTTCATTTAACTTTCTCCGCAAAGCGCAGTAGGATTCTCTGGTATTTTACCCGAACAACGTCAAAAACCCACGCACCTCCTACGTGGAACCCAAGGTCATTTCATGTACGTTACCCCCTTCTACCGCGGGATTGATTGCGTTGAAACCAGCTATCTCTTGGTGCTCACTGCTTTCGATTTCACCCGCTGTGAAAATATACAGGTATATGCTACGTTCATGTGCAATCCAATCTCCTTCCTCGTTCCTAAATTCGCTTAGAAAAATGAGAAAATCTTTAATATGCGTAGCCTCCTCAATATGCTCTTCTGCATGCATAACAAAATTTTTCAGCGCATCTCCGTTTTCGTCATTAGTCAACGCCGTTCATTACGGCACTGGCTAAGATCGTGCTTTCATGATCCCCACCATGCGCAAAAGACGGAACAGCGATTGCTTATTACAATTCATTCGGAATATGCAGCGATAAAACCACTTGCCAGAACTATAGCTACAGCCGAGAAAAACCAATTCATAAACCTATCCCTCCTGAAGAATTCGTTTTTTGTCAGAACGTGTGTAGAGAATAAGTTACATATCCGGTTTTTGCCCTTGACGGTTAGCAATAACTGATTACAATAAAAGTTAATTGAAAATGATTCTCATTTAATAATTCCGATGATGAAAGATTTTGAATGCACGCAGGAATCGTATGCCAGGGAGGTTCTGCGGGAAAAGGGACTTAAGTCAACTACGCAGCGCCTCGCCGTCGTTCATATTCTTCACATAAGCGAGAAATCGCTTTCAATCGGCGAAATACACGGCGGGGTGAAGGATATGCTGGGTAACACGGGACTTGCCACCATCTACAGAACACTCGAGATGTTCGAAGATCTGGGCATCGTTAAGCGCCTTCATTTCCCCGACGGCGGTCACGGCTACGCGTTTTCCCAGGGCGAGCACGTTCATCACATGGTGTGCGTTGACTGTAGGGGGGTTTTCGATTTCTCCGAGTGTCCGGCGGAGAACTTTGATTACGCTTCGGTTGAAAAACAGGGGTTCCGCGTGAAGGATCATTTTATACAGCTTTTCGGTCAGTGCGGAAAGTGTGTGGAGGCGGCCTGACAACATATGGACCAGACAAGAATTCAGAAACTCACCGATTACACCTCGCTATTCTTTGCGGGCGTCTGTGCTGTCCACTGTTTTGCGGTACCGGTGGCGCTCATACTGTTCCCGGTCGTGGGTTCGACGGTTGCCTTTGAGTTTGAAGAGATTTTTCACGAGCTGATGCTTTTTGCGGTTATTCCCGTAAGTACGATCGCCGTACTTCTCGGCTGCAGACGCCATAAGGATTTGAGGGTTATCGTGCTGGTAGTTCTGGGGCTTTGTTTTATCTTGGTAGGAATCTTCGCAGCTACGGACTACATGGAATACGTCCTTGCTTTTATCGGCGCTTTCATCATGATTCTCGGCCACCTGCGCAATTTCAAGCTCTGCAGGAAAGACGGCTCCTGCGATCACTGATTCCCAAAGAAATTTAAATTTTTTCTGTCAGGTTGAGGGTTGGCGTTTCACGACGGATGATGCGAAAATCAAGCTCAAGTCATTGTGTCCGTCAACACAAAAATGACGCTATATACTAGCGGCGAAAGCTGAAACGACCGGGAACCCAGTTGTACAAAGCCGGCAACACCAGCAACGTCAGGACAGTCGAGGATATGATGCCCCCAACAACTACCGTTGCAAGCGGTCTCTGAACTTCCGCTCCCGTGCCGGTATTGAGCGCCATGGGAACGAATCCGAGTGAAGCAACCAATGCGGTCATCAAGACGGGCCGCAGACGCGTCAGCGAGCCTTCAAAAATAGCTTCCTGCGTAGGCTTGCCTTGTTTTTCGAGATTGCGGATAAAGGACAGCATCACCATACCATTTAACACGGCCACACCGGAAAGTGCTATGAAGCCGACACCCGCGGATATGGATAGCGGAATGCCACGCAGCCACAAGGCTACTATTCCACCCGTTAAAGCCAAAGGTACGCCAGAGAATATAAGCAACGCGGCACGCCCTGAACCGAAGGTGAAAAATAGCAGGCCGAATATAAGCAACAGTGCCAACGGCACGATAATTGAGAGACGCCGTTTTGCCGAAATCAGTTGTTCAAACGTGCCGCCGTATTCAATCCAGTATCCGGCCGGGAGACTTATATCCGCGGAAACTTGTCTGCGTAGCTCATCCACGAAGCTCCCCAGATCACGACCACGGACATTGGAAGTCACAACAATGCGGCGCTTGCCATTTTCTCGGCTAATCTGGTTGCTGCCATAAGCAATTGAAATATCGGTTACTTCACCCAAAGGAACATAATTGGGAGGCTCTCCAGTACTTTCTTGTCCATAGTTTGGCAAATGTATCGGCAGACGATGCAACGCATCGATATCGGTACGCAGGTATTCAGGCAAACGTACAACCAGATCGAACCGGCGATCTTCCTCAAACACCTGTCCGGCGTTGCGTCCACCCATTGAAACTAGTACAGTTTGTTGAACATCGTCAATATTAAGACCGTATAGGTGCATACGTTTGCGGTTTGGAATAATGCTTAGAACCGGCAGTCCGGCAACCTGTTCCACTTTGGCTCCCGCCGCACCCGGGATATTTTTAACTACATCCAGAACCTTGTTGGCCGATTTTAAAAGCTGGTCCATATCATGACCATAAATCTTCACGGCCAAATCGCTTCTCACCCCTGAAATCAATTCATTGAAACGCAGCTGAATTGGCTGGGAAAACTCGTATTTACTGCCTGGAATCTGTTCCAGAACCATCTCCATTTCCTCAACGAGTTCATCTTTAGACTTGCCGGAGTCAGGCCATTGATCACGGTCTTTCAGTAAAACATAGGTGTCGGCTATGTTTGGCGGCATAGCATCCGTCGCCACTTCCGCCGTACCGATACGTGCGATGACGGTTCTAACTTCGGGAAATTCCGCAAGTTGCTTTTCCATGATGGATTGCATGCGTACCGACTCCGTCAAGGATGTGGCGGGAGCGCGCAAGGCCTGTACCGCAATATCGCCTTCATCCAGATTCGGAACGAATTCCGCCCCCATTCTTAAAGCGGAAACCAGACTGATGACAACGAGGACGGTGGCCGCGCCAATTACAGGTAACGGATGTGCAATACTCCAGCGCAGCATTGGCCCATAGGCTTTCTTTGCACGGCTCATGACGGCAGTTTCTTTTTCACGTACTTTGCCTGTAACAAATATGGCTACCGCTGCGGGAACGAATGTAACGGAAAGCACCATTGCCGAGAGCAAGGCAGTCACGACGGTAAAGGCCATCGGATGGAACATCTTGCCCTCCACGCCCGTCAGGGAGAAGATAGGTATGTACACAACCGTGATGATCAAAACCCCGAAAATACTGGGCTTGATCACTTCCGCCGAGGCTTTAGAAGCCAGGTCAAACCGTTCCTCTTTCGAAAGAAGCCGCCCCAGCCTTTGTTGTTCCATGCCAAAGCGACGCAGACAGTTCTCGATAATGATGACCGCGCCGTCAACGATAAGCCCGAAATCAAGCGCGCCGAGGCTCATCAGGTTTCCCGACACCTTGTTCTCCACCATGCCTGTAATGGTCATGAGCATTGAGATCGGAATTACCAGAGCCGCAACCAGCGCGGCGCGGATATTTCCCAGCAGCAAGAATAAAACCACGATCACCAGCAACGCGCCTTCGACAAGATTCTTCTCGACTGTAGCAATGACTTTTTCAACCAGTGTCGTCCGATTATAGACCGGTTTGATAATAACGCCTCCAGGAAGGCCGGAGGCAATTTCCTTGAGCTTTTCGCCCACGCGGTCGGATACGTCACGGCTGTTTTCCCCCATAAGCATCATGGTCACGCCGAGAACGGTCTCCTCGCCGTTTTTTGTAGCTGCACCTGTTCTAAGCGGGCCATCCAAAGCAATATCAGCTACATCTTTGATACGTACGGTCAATTCGTTACGCTTCGCAACGATAATATTGCTGATATCTTCTATATTTTTCACCTGCCCCGGAACACGCACCAAGTACTGTTCACCCTGGCGCTCGATATAACCCGCGCCGACATTGTAATTATTAGCTTTCAGAGCTTTGACCACTTCACGGATGGTTAGACTATAAGACAACAAGCGATCAGGGTAAGGTTTGACCTGGTACTGCTTCTCGTATCCCCCGATAGTATTGACCTCAACCACACCTTTTAGATTTCTAAGCTGCGGTGCGATAATCCAGTTCTGTACCGTCAGCAGGTCCATTGGCGTATATTCCGTGCCGTTTTCTTTGAGCGCTCCAGGCTCGGTTTCCACCGTGTAAAAGAAAATCTCGCCAAGTCCAGTGCTGATCGGCCCCATAACCGGCTCCAAGTTCTCGGGAATTTCACTTCTAATCTGCTGTAGGCGTTCGGAAATCTGCTGTCGCGCAAAGAATATGTCGGTGCCGTCTTCAAACACGACCGTCACCTGCGACAAGCCGTAGCGCGATAAAGAGCGCGTATAATCAAGGTTCGGAATTCCCGCCAGCACGGTTTCAATCGGGAAGGTTATGCGTTGCTCGACTTCCAGGGGAGGATAGCCTTCGGCTGCAGTGTTAATCTGTACCTGTACGTTGGTTATGTCCGGCACCGCATCGATTGACAAGCGGCTGAAATTGTAAATCCCCAAGGCGCAGACTGCCAGAACGGATATTAACACAAGCCATCTGTATTCGATCGACTGCTTAATGACTTTCTCAATCATTGTTCAGCACTCTTGGCTCAGTGTCCATGTACGGTTGTTGATTTTAAAAGATCGGCCTTAACGACGAAGCTTCCACGGCTCACGTAAGTTTCTCCGCGCTCAAGCCCGGAGATGATCTCAACGTTAGCTGTTCCTATCATGCCGACCTTAACAGGGCGCGGTTCATAGGTATCGCCGTTCCTTATGAAGACGACTTGCTGATCTCCCATATGTTGAAGGGCTGTTTTCGGCACGGCTATTGAAGCCTGTTTTTCACCTATATTGATAATGCCCTGAATTACCATGCCCGGACGCCATATACCGTCTTCATTGGATAATTCCGCGATGGCTATAACTGTCTGGCTTGAGGCATCGGCGGTAGGAAAAAGCATGGATATTCTGGCCGTCCGCCGTAGTGTCTCATCCTCAGAGTGGGTCTCGTCCAGTGAATGGATATCTATCGTCTGGCCTTTTTTGATGTACTTCATGTCACGCGGAAAGATATGATATTTTGCCCATACCGTTGATAAGTCAGCAATTACAAATATCTCCTTGTCGCTCGCAATATCCCCAACATTTGTTCCGCGTTTGATAACCACGCCATCTATAGGCGAAACAACTTCGTAAGTTATGAGACTTTCGTTGCTTTCAACCGTGGCAAGATTCTGGCCTTTTTTGACTTTTTCCCCAAGTCTGACGTACACCGCATGAACAGGGCCCGGAAAACGGGCGCGGACATTGGCGGTATTGTTTTTGTTCAAAGTGACGCGCCCCGTCAGCAGTTTTGTCATCGTCACTTTCATGGGCGAAGCCTCCATCACTTCAATACCGGAAAGCTCCGCGAAGTCCGAAGAGATTCTTGTCTTCTCCTGTTCTTTACCATTGTCGTGCTCGAGTTCCTCGTGTTGATTATCAGCCGCGTAAGCCTCCTGCGGGAACCCGTCATGTATGACAGCGTAACCAACATTGCTTAACAATAGTGTCAGAACCAATATACGCATCATCTAGGGTGGTGAGAACCGCTCATGTGTATGGTCCAATTGAACGACAATCAAGATTAGACTACTATAGCGACAACTACTTTAGACGGTCAGCGTTGCCGCAAAGGAAAGAATACCAAGGCATTTTGACATTGTAAAACGACAACCTGAACCACTCCCTTGACACCTTACTTTTTCGTATGGTAGACTAAATGAAAATATTTCTCATTTAGCAATGCGGATGACCAAGGCACTTTCCCTACTATTGACAATCGCCTTTCTGGGGGCGCAGACGCTTTCCTTTCCCCATGCGGCCGAGTACGGTTCCTCGGAACACGAACATGAGGGAACTGCCTGCGAGATATGCCTGAGCACCAAGCATCAGGACTGCTCAAGTCCCGGTGCTGCCAGTGAAGCCTGTCTTCTTCGCCACGCGGAGTACGTTGCGCAGCTACCCACTGGCGTTATCATAGTTCGGGACGCTTACAAGGCGGGAATTACCCGAGGACCTCCCCTTTCCTCCTAAAGCGGTAAAGAGGGTTTTTTAGGGTTTCCCGAGCATACAATCGGGAACCAGTTCAAACTTAAAGGAGGAAAAAATGAATATATTACGTTTCGCGGTCATAACCGCGGTTTTTGCCGTCTTGCCGTTCTCCCACATCTCCGCTTTTGCCGCTTCCGATCAGGAGATAGAGGCTTTAAAGAAGGAGATGCAGGATATGAGATCGGAATATGAAAACCGGATTTTAAAGATGGAAGAAAAACTCGCCGGGATGGAGTCCGAAGCATCTCAGGCGAAAACTACCTACTCAAAAAGCCAGGATAGAGCCTACCCCAGCAGGGCTATTTACAACAGGAATCTTAACCCTTCAATCGGAGTGATACTGGGCGGACGATTCGCCGCCTTTTCTTCGGATGAGGACGAAATTCCCGGGTTCCCCCTGGGGCATGAGGGAGAACGCGGGGCGGAGGGAATTTCCCTTGGGGAAACCGAACTTAATTTTTCGACAAGCGTCGACGATAAATTCTACGCTCACATAACCACGGCCCTCGTGGACGGGGAAGACGGAGTTGAAGTCGAGGTTGAGGAAGCATACGTGGAGACCCTCCCCGGCTTCGGGCTTCCGACGGGAGCTACCATAAGGATGGGACGCGCGTTCTGGACTATGGGATATCTGAACGAACATCACTCCCACTCTGATGACTTCGCCGATCGTCCCCTGCCTTACAGGGTATTTCTCAACAAGGCCTTTAATGATACCGGAGCGCAGATTTCATATGTGCTTCCAACTGAGTTCTATGTTGAGGCAGGAGGCGGAATCTTCAGGGGAGATGACCTCCCCTTCGCCGGAGCCGAGGGGAGCGACATAAACTCATTCAGCGCCTTCCTGCGGGTAGGTGGTGACATAGGCCGGAATTCAGCCTGGAGAATCGGAGGCTATCTGCTTGACGGAGAGGCAAGCGGCCGCGGCGGGGGAGGTGAACACGGAGATGAAGAAAACGGTGAGAGTGAAGAAGAGGAGATGGAGGAAGGATTTGAAGAACTTTTCACCGCCGGCATGTTCACGGGCGACACGAGGCTCTACACGCTCGATCTCCGCTACGTGTGGGTGCCGACCGGAAACGCCCGCGATAAGGAACTGCTTTTCCAGGGTGAATATTTCTGGCGTGATGAAGAAGGCGTCTACACTCTTGTGGAAGGAGATGAGGTTCACGAAGAGCGCCTCGACGGGGGAAGCCAAGGCTGGTATGCGCAGGGGGTTTTCAAGTTCTCGCCGAAATGGAGAATAGGCGCACGTTATTCCCAGATTTACTCTCCCGAGGATTCAGGGATAGAACACGACCCCTACGCGGTAGCGGTCATGGGCGACTGGTCAAACAGCGAGTTTTCCCGCATACGCCTTCAGTACAACTACGAAAAAGTAGGAGAGGATCTAAGCGACAACCAGATCCTGCTCCAGTACATAATGGGCATAGGTGCCCACGCCGCGCATAAATTCTAAGAGCAACCTATGAAACATCTCCTGGCTTTCCTTTCCTTCCTCCTGCCGGGGCTGCTTTTTCTGGCCCCGGCAGATTCTTTCGCAAAGGTAAACGTATTTGCCTGCGAACCGGAATGGGCGGCACTGGCCCAGGAAATCGGCGGTGACAAGGTGGAAGTGTTTGCGGCTACCTCGGCCACACAGGACCCTCATTACATACGGGCCCGTCCAAGCCTGATATCCAAGGCGCGCAAAGCCGATTTGCTGCTCTGCTCGGGGGCAAGTCTTGAGATAGGCTGGCTTCCGATCCTGCTTCAGAAAGCAAGTTCCAATCTCCAACCCGGCTCCATCGGTTACCTTATGGCGGCAGATCTGGTCACCATGCTTGAAGTCTCGGTCATGGTCGACCGCAGCATGGGAGACGTGCATCCGGAAGGCAACCCCCACGTGCACCTGAATCCGTACAACCTGATGACGGTGGGCAAGGTGCTTGCGGAGCGGCTTTCTGGAATCGACTCTGAAAACGCCTCTTTTTATAAGGATCGCTACAGGGATTTTTCCTCGCGTTTCCGCGCCGCAATTTCCCGATGGGAATCCGAGGCTGCCGTGCTCAAAGGAAAACCCGTTGTGGTTCATCACAAATCGTTTGCTTATCTGATTGACTGGCTCGGGATGAAACGAGTGGGGACACTTGAACCAAAACCCGGCATTCCGCCGACAACTTCCCATTTAAAGAATCTGCTGCGAGAGTTAAGAAGCGCTCCGGCGGACATGATCATCCGCGCCCATTCCGATCCGGATGACGCGAGTGAATGGCTGTCGGAGAAAACGGGGACAAAAGCGATCGTGCTTCCCTACACCGTCGGCAGCGACAAGCAAAGCGACGATCTGTTCGCACTGTTTGACAGAATCATAGCTTTGCTGAAAGGGGCGAATGATAGACAGTGAACTTCTGGAAATCGTCGGGCCTGCCATAGTAGCCGGCCTCATGATCGCGCTCACGCACGCTCCTCTTGGCATCGAGGTGCTCCGCCGCGGCATCATCTTTATCGATCTCGCGGTGGCGCAGATCGCGGGGCTCGGGCTTGTGGTCGGCAACATGTTTATCCATGGTCCGTCTCCCTGGATGATCCAGTGCATAGCGCTTGGCTTCGCGATCGGGGCCGGACTTATTTTCAGAAAAATAGAAAAGACGATGCCCAGGCACCAAGAAGCTATCATAGGGTGCGCTTTTGTGCTTGCCGCATCGCTGGCGCTTCTGCTGCTCGCAGACCACCCCCACGGCGGAGATGAAGTAAAGTACCTGCTTTCGGGGCAGATGCTGTTTGTAACATGGGCAGACGTAGCTAAACACGCACCCGTTTACGCGTTGATACTGCTGGTGTGGTTTTCCAAGCCCGGGGTGCGAAGCAACATGGGGTTTTACCTGCTCTTCGCTCTCGCCATCACTTCATCGGTCCAGCTGGTCGGCGTCTATGTCGTCTTTGCAAGCCTTATACTCCCGGCTCTGGCCGCGGTACACTCAGAACGGCCACATGTCACGGCATGGTTCTGCGGAATCACAGCCCTGCTTTCAGCAATAACGATCGCAACGGTATTTGATCAGCCCGTGGGCCCTGTAACCGTCCTCGCGTATGCGCTGTCCGCGATAATCATACGGATGGTTACGAAAAGCAACGGCAGAGATGTTCGCGGAATCGAGGGATAAGATGCGGGCAGGAGAGGTTCATTCCTCGCGGTATACGCTGAGGGGGCGGAGACCCTTAGGTCAGAAAAAGCTTTGTGATCAGATGTGATAGGAAGCGTTTTCCAAGCAAAGAGGGTTGCTTCTCTTCAACCACCCGATTTTCCTCAGCGTGACTTGCGGTTGCTTCCCCAAGGCATCATACCTTTATTGCGCTACGGCCGTTAACCGCTTCACGTTGGCACGGGCGGTGTGATAGAGCTTTAACGAATCGTAATATTGGGACATGGCATCAAACAGGGTGCGTTGCGCGTCAAGCATTTCGTAATAGGAGAACCTGCCTTTGGTGTATCCCGCGCGCGCCAGCTCAAACGCTTTCTCCGCAGATGGCAGCAGTTCCGTTTTCAATCTTTGCGCTTCTGAGTAAGAAGTGTTCCATTGTTTCCAGTTCTGCATAAGCTGCAACTCCAGGATCAGTTCGGCCTGCCGGGCATCGCTTGCCGTCTGTACGACTTCCGCGCGAGCTCTGGCAACATTTCCCTTGTTCTGATTAAAAATCGGTATGGGAAAAGAGACGGAAAAAACAAAGGACTGATCGCCGCTTTCCCTGAAATCCCTTACGCCGAGGCTGAAGTCCGGATCTGGAACAGCCAGCGCACGCTCCAGGTCCAGCAACGATTCCTTTTCCGTTTTCATATAGGAAAATCTCTGCATATCGGGAATACGAGCGAGATTCGCCCGATAGCTTTCTATGGAATCCGGGGCTTTAAGCTCAAAGAAATCAGCGCGGTCAAGTGAACTGTTCAACGCGGAAACTCCTAACAGTTTTGCGAGCCTCTCTTTGGCGATTTCCAGTTCATGTTCTTTTCGCTCGCGCGCAATAACGCTTGTTACGTAAGCCACTTCCGCTTTGCTCAACTGAATTTCCGGTTTCGCGGCGGCACGCACCTGTTCGGACACGGTGTCTAGAACATACTTGGCTAACTGCTCCTGTCGCACGGCAAGACTGACTGCCTCGTCTTCGGCCAGAATATTCAAATACGTTATACGAACATCGCGCTCAAGGTTTAGTCGTTCAACGGCCAATGCCTTAGCGGCCGCCCCTCGGGCCGCCTTTGCAGCATTGATGCGCGCGGCGCGCTTGCCGCCAATCTCAACAGTCTGCGTTAAACTGTAAGTAAATTCAGCCGAGTCCGTTCCGCCGAAGCTTCCACTGCCGGCAATATTTTCCATCTCAAATGCAATTTCCGGATTCGGGCGATGTCCCGCCTGGTTTTCCGTACCCTTCGCGGCTTCGGCAACGGCAGCAGCCGATTTGATGCGCGGCGAGTTATCCAGAGCATTCTGGATAGCATCTGACAGAGTAAGCACGGAACCGCCATTATAAATACACTTCTCATGTTTATGAACTTCCAGCAGGTACGGTTCGTCCGCTCTCAGCGGCTGTGGCAAGACTCCTGCCAGCAAAGCAACTGCTACACAAAACGCACATAGCAATGATGTCTCCCGCATTTGTCCAGCACCTTTTTACAAGCGAAAAAATTACGCCCGTCGGACCTTGAAGTGCACTACCCCTGAAAACAGGGGTTAAACCATTTTGAGGCGTTACACCTCAACTGAAAGAACCGAGCGCGCAAAGACAATCAAGTTGGCAAACAAAGGAAGTTATCCGATCCATATATGCACCTGGCTCAAGAAGAAAGATTCCTGATATACAAGCTTAGTCAAGACGGTTGGTTGTCCCGGGCAGAGTGAACATAAAAGCAAACGCCCGGAGGAAATTGAAGATAAAAGCAGGATCTCGGAGATGGAGGCTGAACACCATGCCTAGATCAAAAGACGTGATCGTGGTTATACGCGCAGCATTCAGAACAGCCAAGCATAAGAAAACACCAACCCTGCTGGAACACCGAAAAATACAAGGAGGATGTATGCGATGGCCAACCCTTTCCGCTCATCCGCGAGCCGCGCGATCCACTCGGCTCCTGCCATCGGAATGTTTCGCAGCCAAGGAATGCTGTAGATTACGATAACGCCCAACAAATTGTAGAGTAAGTGCGCAATTGCGATTTGATGTGCGATGGCATGAGTGGGGCCTGTTATCGCAGCTGCCGCGAGAAGCGCAGTGATCGTCGTCCCGATATTGGCTCCAAGCGTGAACGGATAGACATGACGAAGACCTACAACACCGCTACCCGCCAAAGGTACGATGAGACTTGTGGTAGTCGAGGACGACTGCACCAGCACTGTAACCACAGTGCCGGAAAATATGCCGGTTACCGGTCCCTTACCGACGGCTCCCTGCAAAAACTTCTGGGCCCTACCCGCAAATACAGTTTTCAGCGCTTTTCCGAGATACATTATTGACAGGAGAATGAGCGCGATTCCTGCGACAATCAGTACCGAACCTGCCCACTGGTCGGGCAACGCAGATACCAAGGACTCTACGAACTGGGTGCCGGAACTGATGATGATCTTCACTATGCTTTTTCCCGAAGCATCAACGGCTTCGATGTTCTCAATGATGTGCGTCGCCGCACCGCTAAATTTTTCAAGAAAACCAAACGCGAGTTCCAATGGCAGGAATATCAGGATACTAACAAGATTGAAAAAATCGTGTATAGTGGCAGCCGCAAATGCGTTTCTGAACTCCCCCGGTCGCCTGATATGACCGAAGCTGACAATCGTGTTAGTTATCGTAGTTCCGACATTGGCACCCATGACCATCGGTATTGCTACGGCAATAGGCATCCCCCCCGCCACAAGACCGACGATGATAGATGTAACGGTGCTGGAAGATTGGATCAAGGCGGTCGCCAGTATGCCGATAACCAGCCCGATGAACGGGTTCGTCGCAAACATGAACAAAGATTCGAGGCCTTCTGCACCGCCGAACGCCTGACGAAAACCCGAACCGATCAAGCCAACCGCCACGAGCAGCACGTACAAGGCCGCTACGACGATGAGCCACGGAACAAACCTTGATCGGATGTCTGTCTGTTTTCTCGACTCCATGTGCGCAAGACCCTAGGATTTCTTACAGTGACTCTCACTACCCCCTCTTATTCACATAGAGGGGGCAAGGAATTGACATCCCCCCAGTACCACAAAGAGAATCACACCATGGGTAGGACTAATAACACTTCTCAAAACTTTTTTCAATGCTTTTCAATACAAGGGCCTCTTCACATAGCGGTGGAATTGGCAGGAACCCGGGTGTATTCACTCTACATTCTACAATTAGTCATTCGGAAAAACAGCAATACAGGCAAGCGGGGGTACAGATACAAAGTTGCTATTCATTTGATTTTTTCTGAACTATGTGCTTAGGTATACAGATATATATTTCGTAAGAAGCAAGCGACGGTCATAAAACGTCTGAACGGTTTTCTTTTCGTTCCGTTAGGGCATATTCTTGCGTCGGTTCTTTCGTAATCTCGGAACAATGGAAAAATACGGTTTGAAGCCGGGTTTTTACTCTCTTTTTTAGCCTATGTTTAATTTCTTTGATTTTCTGTGGTTCTCCTTCATCCTCTTGGCGCCAATGCTGTTGCTCGGCCTGTTCCTTTCGGGTGTGATTCATGTGTTCATCTCCCGCAAGGCGATTCTCAGATGGCTCCACGACGACAGCCTGAAATCGGTAAGTACCAGCGCAGCTGTCGGCGTGCCTATGCCGCTTTGCAGCTGTTCAGTGGTACCTGTGGTTGCCGAGATGCGAAGAAAGGGAGCGTCCCGTTCAGCCTGCATGTCGTTTCTGATAACCGCGCCGGAAACAGGTGCGGACTCAATTCTCGTTACAAACGCTTTCTTCGGACCGATTGTAGCGATTGCCCGACCCGTCGTCAGCTTCATCACCGCTGTCGTCGCCGGCATATTCTGCATAGGAAGCATTAGGGACGACCATGACGAAAAGAAAAACGCCGATCATGAGCACCACGAGCATGACCATGACCATGACTGTCACACCCACTGCCATGACGGCCACGACCACGGAACGCATGAGCCTATGGTGCCCGGCCAGGATGACTGCTATATAAGCCTTTCGCAGTTCAAGGGCGCTTTTGTCAACTGGTTCAGGAAAATCTCGAAGGTACTTTCGGAGAAAAAACTGGTATCCTGGGTCAAGCCAAAATTCTATCTTGACATACTCTCGTCCCGCGAGAACAGCGAAAAATCATCCTTCGAGGCTCCCGGGGAGACAGCGACTGCCGACAATCAGAGCCTGGACTTCAAGAGAGTAACAAAGCACATTCTCCACTACGGTTTCGTAGAAATAGCGGATGACATTCTCTTTTCCCTGCTGGTTGGAATTTTTCTCGGCGGGTTGCTTTTCCTGGTCATACCCGGCGATCTAACATCAAGTGAGTACACGCGCTGGGCAGCTTATCCGATCATGGTTCTTCTGGGAGTTCCTCTCTACATCTGCGCATCCGCGAGCACCCCGATTGCCGCCGCTCTGGTCGCCAAGGGATTCAGTCCCGGGGCGGCGCTCGTTTTCCTCATGACCGGCCCGGCAACCAATACTGCCACCATCGCAATTATAGCCAGTCAGTTCGGAAGCCGGTTTACATCCATCTACGTAGGCTCCGTCATCGTGGTAACCGTCCTGATCGGGATCGCGGCCGACGTGCTGCTTCTCACCATCGGTATGACGATTCCCGTCACCCTCCAGATGTCGAGTTCCCCCGCCGTCCAGATACTGCAGTGGGCGAGCGCAATCGCCTTGTTCGCGCTGATAGTCTGGAGATTCCGCGCCGGCGCCATGAAGAGCGGCTACGAAGACATCATGTCTAACCTGCGTCCTCTGTCAAAGCACTTGAGAAGCTTGTGGAGATGGTCGGCGGGGGAAAAGGGTCATGGCTCTTTCCGAGGCATAGGCATGCTCTGCGTTCTTGTCCTCGCGCTGCTGCTCAGCAGCGGTTTCACGACCGTCCATCCCGGCACAGTCGGCTATGGTCGTCTGTTTGGCCAGGTGTACTGGAGAGATCTGGAACCCGGTCTTCACTATCTTGCTCCTTGGCCATTCGTCAAGGTTGATAAATGGCCTGTCCGGGAAGTAAAATCGATTGCTGCCGCATCCGGGGAGTATGTGTCCGGCGACCTGAACTTATTCTCGATTGATCTTGACGTACAATATCGCGTAAAGGATCCCTATGTCTATCACTACGGGATAACCAACGCGCAATCCGTCATCGAGAATTTCATAAAGGAAGAGATACGGGACTTCGTATCCAGCAGGGAAATGGATCATCTGTTTAACGTCGAGCGCAGGGTTCTGGAAGAATCGGTCGGCTCGCTGTTTGAAGGCAAGAAGAAATCCGCTACGGGGTCTGAAGTGTTTGACAGCGTTGAACTGATTAAGATAAACCTGCTGTCAGTAATCCCCTTGCCCGAAACGTTCAACGCTTTCCGGGAGGTTTCAAACGCGCAGGACGATAAGGAGCGGACCATTGTCAACGCCCATAGATTTCTTGTGTCAGTGGCTAGCCAGGTACACGGCAACGCCTATTACGAAACGAAGCAGGCCGAAGGGAAGGCTTATAGCAAGGAGAAAATCGCCGGCGCGGAGGCGGGCGCTATCCGCCGTGTGGCAAGAGCCGTACGGAGCGCCCCTAACGTGCTTCGCAACATGCTCTGGCGGGAGAAGCTCGAAACAGCGCTTTCCGACAAACCCAAGATAATTGTGCCCAGCGAGGATGTTCTTGACAGAGTGGCGCTCTGGAAGAAAAAACCGTCGGAATCCGGTGTCGACGACGCTGCCCGACATAACCCCGAGAGGAAGGGAAAATGACAAAGAAAGCAAAAAAGATTGTCGCGGTCGTTATTTCCGCAATCGTAATTTCCGTAATGATTTCGGATATTTTCTACATAATCAACGAAACCCAGCAGGGAGTTCTGACTCATTTCGGCAAGATATCTCCTCCCGTGAAACAACCGGGGCTCCACATGAAGTGGCCTCGACCCGTATCGAAGGTCTACAAGGTTGACCGTCGCATTAATACTCTGGGCGGCCTTAGCCAGGAACTCGTCACGGAGGATAAGAAGAATGTTCTGGTTGAAGGATACCTGCTGTGGCGCATAGTCGATCCCATGCTGTTTGTAAAAGCGATACGGACCAACGAGAACGCCATAAACCGGCTACGGGACCTTTATATTTCCAGTAGCGGAATAGTCATAAGCAACGAAGCGCGCGACTCTTTCATCACACTGGGTCTGGAGCATGAAGATTTTCATAACGCGACCAATAACAGGATTCTTTCCATGGTTGCTCCCACCGCGAGAAAAGATTACGGCATTGAGGTGATCAGCACAGGAATCGTCGAATACACGCTGCCTGTCGAGAACCGGGCGAGCGTGATCCAGCGGATGATCTCGGAGCGCGCCCGTATCGCCTCCCGCTATAGAAGCGAGGGAGAAGAAATGGCCCTTCGCATTGAAGCTCTTGCCATCAACAAGCATGAGAGAGTCATGGCCGACGCTCACGCGGAAGCCGCTGTCATTCTGGGCGACGCGGAAGCCAAGGCGATGTCGCTTCTGGGCGAGGCATACAAGGAGGATCCGGATTTCTACAATTTTATCCGGGCTCTTGACAGCTATGATCTTATCATTGACAGAAACACTACTCTTATGCTGCCGGCGGACAACGAACTGTTCAAATATCTGAACAACAAGGAAGTGCCGAGCAGCGAGGGGCGGCAATGAGTGAAAAAACCCCGCTACCGAGAAGTACGCGAATAATATACTCCGTATTTGATTTTTTCTTTTACAGAAGAAAATCCTTTCTGGCGGCGCTGGCCGCGGTTGTGGTACTGGGCGTCGCGGCCACGGGCATTGAAATAATCAAGAAGGAAGAGCGGGGAGTTCTTACCCAGTTTGGAAGGGTCGTCAACGCGGAAGTTGCCCCTGGAATACGCTACCGCATTCCTTTCGTTCAAAAACTTTATGTTCGCAAGGTCAAAAGAGTTGTCACGCATCAGGTATCGAGCATGGAAAACGGTGCCGCCAACTTCACGGTGCTGTCCGGAGACATGAACCTTGTTGAAGTCGATTTTTCCATTCAGTACAAAATCAAGAACCTGGAAAACTACCTGTTCAGAAATTCAGACCCGGTGATGACAATGACCATGCTTTTACGCAAGGAGCTGGTAGAAGTGTTCTCGCGCAACTTCATTGACCTGATATTCACTTCAAACCGCGACCTCGTCCACGAAACCCTGCTGAACGGACTTGTCGAAGGCCTTGAAGCCATAGATTCCGGCATTGAGGTCGTCTCGCTAAACATCGTCGATGTGCGTCCGGTTGAGGAGGCAGTTTATGCGTTTCGGGACATTAACGACGCCATCGCGGAACGCCTGAAAACCATAAGCAATGCAAACACCAGGAAAGAACATCTGCTTGCCCACAGCAAGGGACAGGCCGACGCGCTGATAATGAGCGCGAAGGCAAACGCCCATGAGAGAATCGTTACCGCGAAAAGCAGTGCCAATGTTTTCAGGGAACTGCTCGCGGAATACAAAAAAGCCCCGAAGCACGTGGCCATCACGCGCTACTGGGAACGTATGAACACGATTTTCGCCGATGCTAGCCTTTCGGTACTGCAGATGGACAAAGACGCAACCATAGACGTCAACATGATTGAAGATAAGCAGGGATTCGCGCCTCCGCCCGTTGAAGCTTTCGCGGGTCAGCCGTCTGGACCGGCCCCCGCCGGCGACAGAAGACCACTTACGTCGACTGCCATTCCGGACTTGCACAGGCTGGAGAGTGCTGACGCGGACAAAGCAACTGTGAGCGGTCAGTATCACAAGACACAGACCGAGCGCGATCATATTCTCTCTGTCGGACCCCGCTCTCTTATATTCGACCTTCCGTCCTTTTCCCATTCCCACCTGGAGCAGAAGATTTCGTCCGTCGCAAGCGGGACCGTCCAGAAACAACTGTCCAGCGTGCCTGGCGAAAAAAAGAGTGAGAAGAAGGAAGAAAACAGGGAAGACCGCGACGGCAAAGCCGGACAGAGTGAAAAAGAGGGCGTCGGCAAAGAACATGAAAACAAAGGGAAAAAAGAATAAGGACATGGCTGTTCAGCGGACAAAGACGGAGCGGATACTCGTGGGCCTGCTGCTTGCCTGCCTTATGGCGCTTCTCCCGCTGTCTTCGGCGATGACGGCACCCGGCGTGAGCGGCGAAAAAATTGTCTTCGGACAGAGTGCCTGTTTCTCGGGACACAACAAACTGCTTGGTCTCCGCTACCGTCAGGGCATTCTGGCGGCGTTCGCGGAGCGCAACAGACTCGGGGGAGTAAACGGCAGAATGCTGGAACTGGCTTCGCATGACGACGGGTATGAACCGAAAAAAGCCATTGCTAACGCGAAGAGATTCGTTTCGGAAAACGATGTCCTGGCCGTTATCGGCGGTGTGGGAACCCCGACGGCAAGACAGATAGCACCCGTACTGCTGAGTGCTGGAATACCCTTCGTCGGACATGTCACGGGCGCCAATTTTCTGCATGACTCGAAAAAATTTCCTAATGTTCTCAATCTCAGGGCAAGCTACATACAGGAAATCAAAGTGCTGGTTGACCACATAGTTCGCGTCAAGGGCAAGAGACGTTTTGGCATCATCTATCAGGAGGATGTATTTGGACGTTCCGTGTTAAGGGACTACGAAAAGGTACTCAAAGAGAATCACGATATTCCCATCCTGGCGAAAACAACTTTTTCACGTAATACGCACGCAGTTTACGCCAGTTTTTTCCCAATGATGAAAGCTGATCTCGACTCCATACTGATAGTCGGAACCAGCGAGACCAATTACAAAATCATCAACCTTGCCCGTGATCTGGGATATGGAAATATCTTCATGGCCAACCTGTCCTTTGCTCTGCCGCACGAACTCAGGAAAATGGTCAACAAACCAAAAGAAAGGGTTCTAGTTACGGAGGTGGTTCCCAGTGCGGATGACACCAGCCGCTTAATCGTTCAGAATTACAGACGCGCGCTCAGAGCAGAGGCGGAACTACAGAAAAAGAAAGATTCTGTTGTCTTCGAGACAGTATCTCTTGAGGGTTATATTCTTGGTCGCTTCGTAATATCCATGCTCGAACGCATGGGAGACGACCTTACGCGGGAGAACTTCATGAAGCAGGCGCTTTCAGCTGGCCCCATCGCTATTGACGACTGGTTGATTGAATTCAAGCCTGGGTCAAACAGCGGATCCAGCTATGTCAGGCTTGTAAACTTCGGTAGTCAGGATTCCAAGACAGAGAGAGGGGAACCTTGAAAAAACTAGATGATTTTTCCACAGAAGAAGTCGGCGAAGAGTGGTTAAGGGAATTGTACAAGGTCGTAGCGCGACGACGTTACGTAATGTACAGGATGATTATGGAGTCGACTCGCATGCTGCTGTTCGGCAATGGAGGCGGCGCCGCTCTGATCATCGGATTCATGGCGGCGTCTTCCAGGGTGGGCGAAGCCTCAGCCTTCCACTGGCTTAACGTTCTGATTCTGACGCTGTTCGGTGTCGGGGTGCTGACCTCCGCGCTTACCACCTTTCTGGTTACCATGGTCTCGGTGAAAGAGGCGCACGGAGCCGAAGAAGGATTGAAAAAGTTTGTCGATGGCGATACCAACCGCAATCAGGCCATGTTCGTGGTTGATGGCAGGACATTATACTTCGCAGATCTGGCCACCGTGACCGCCACCATAAGCACCCTGAGTTTCATCCTCGGTGGGCTGTGCAGCATAGTCCTGCTGGTATGGTTTTTCTAGTGTCCGTACCCCTCAAGGCGGCTTCGCGGCGTTTGCCGGAATGTTTCGTGAACATGCAGAAGCAACCTAATCAAGACGCTTGTGCGGACCGGAACCCGAAGGGTCGCTTTGCGCGCTATCTGCTGTTTTTAACGGCATTTCAAACTCAGGCAAAGAAGAATGCCTGAGAGAAAACACCGCAAGCCCCGACATAAGACAGTCCGCAAGGGGACATTAAATCAAGATAAATTCCCGAGAACCGGACAACCAGTTAGCTCAAAAACCGATACAAAAACGGATTGTTGACAGAAAGACCAGAATAATTATATTACTTGGACTTTTGAGGTCGCTTAATGCCCCCTAAAAACTTCATATTCACCTCAGAATCCGTAACGGAAGGCCACCCGGACAAGATTGCGGATCAGATATCAGACGCCATACTCGACGCCATGATCGAGCAGGACCCAGGTAGCAGGGTCGCGTGCGAGACACTGATCACAACAGGCCTTGTGGTGATTTCCGCCGAGATAACGACAAAAAGCCAGGTTGACATACGGCAGGTAGTAAGAGACACGATAAAAGAAATCGGCTACACAGACAGCGCAATGGGATTTGACGCGGATACCTGCTCGGTCCTCCTAACGATCGACAAGCAGTCCTCGGACATAGCGCTTGGGGTTGACAAGGAAGGAGCAGGGGACCAGGGACTCATGTTCGGCTACGCGTGCGATGAGACTGAAGAATTCATGCCCTCGCCCATACTGTACGCACACAAACTGGTCAAACGTCTCTCCGAGGTAAGAAAAGACGGCACTCTGCCCTTTTTAAGGCCAGACGGGAAAAGCCAGGTCACCTTCAGGTATGAAAACGGGGAACCGGTGGGAGTAGACGCGGTAGTCATATCATCCCAGCACTCAGAGGAAGTCTCGCGCGAGGACCTTATCGAGGGAATCAGGGAGAGCGTAATAAATCCCTGCATTGGAACGCTTGTTTCCGAAAAGACGAAAATTCATATCAATCCCACGGGGAACTTCGTAATCGGGGGTCCCATGGGAGACACAGGCCTTACGGGAAGAAAAATCATAGTCGACACCTACGGCGGATGGTCAAGACACGGCGGCGGGGCGTTTTCGGGAAAAGACCCTTCCAAGGTCGACAGAAGCGCGGCCTATATGGCAAGGTACGTGGCGAAAAACATAGTCGCGGCCTCTCTGGCCTCGCGCTGCGAGGTGCAGCTTGCCTACGCCATCGGAGTCGCAGAACCGGTTTCGGTAATGATCGACGCCTTCGGCACGGCCGCTGTGCCGGAAGAGAAGATCTCAGAAGCAGTGAGGGAGATTTTCGATCTTACTCCCGAGGGAATAATTTCGCATCTCGGGTTAAGAAGACCCATCTACAGAGAAACCGCTTCCTATGGGCATTTCGGGAGAAACGAAGAAACTTTCTCATGGGAGAAGACAGACAGAATCGCGGAACTTAAAAAAGCCTTAGAGAACGCCTGAGCCGAAACGGGTTTGGAACCTGAGACCGCGAAAAAAGCAACGGAGGAACAAATGGATTACCACGTAAAAGACTTAAAGCTTGCCCGCGAGGGAAAACTGAGAAGCGAATGGGCCGCCCAGGAAATGCCCGTTCTCAAGCAGATAGAGGAAAGATTCAAAAAGGAAAAACCGCTTAAGGGAGTAAAAGTCGCCGCGTGTCTTCACGTTACCACGGAAACCGGGAACCTGATGACCACCCTTAAGGCCGGAGGAGCAGAAGCCTACCTCTGCGCGTCAAACCCACTCAGCACTCAGGATGACGTCGCCGCCCATCTGGTAAAGAATCATAAAATCTCTGTTTTCGCGATAAAGGGAGAAAACACGAAAACCTATTACAAGCATATAAACGCAGTGCTGGCCGCCCGCCCGCATGTAACCATGGATGACGGGGCAGACCTGGTATCAACGCTGCACACAAACCGAAAAGACCTGATAGACGACGTAATCGGGGGGACGGAAGAAACGACAACCGGAGTAATAAGACTCAAGAGCATGGCGGATGACGGAGTGCTTCAGTATCCGATAGTCGCCGTTAACAACGCGGATACCAAGCACCTTTTCGATAACCGCTACGGCACGGGACAGAGCACTCTTGACGGAATCATACGCGCCACCAACAGGCTTGTCTCCGGCACGACTTTCGTTGTCGCGGGATACGGATGGTGCGGAAAAGGGCTTGCCATGAGAGCCAGAGGGCTTGGAGCGAACGTCATCGTAACCGAGGTTGAGCCGCTTGCGGGACTCGAGGCCACGATGGACGGGTTCAGGGTAATGACGATGGAGAAGGCAGCGCCGCTTGGAGACTTCTTCTGCACCGTTACGGGGAACATACACGTCATAAGGAAAAAGCACTTCCAGAAAATGAAAGACGGGGCGATAGTAGCCAATTCCGGACACTTTAACGTGGAACTTGATCTCGACGCTCTTGGCGAGATAACGACCTCGAAAAGAGCCATGAGGGAGTACGTTGAGGAACATACCCTTGAGAACGGAAGGAGAATCAATGTTCTCGGCGGAGGAAGACTCATAAACCTAGCCGCGGCAGAGGGACATCCTTCAAGCGTGATGGACATGAGCTTCGCCAACCAGGCGCTTTGCTGCGAGTACATGGTGAAAAACGGAGGAGCACTTGAGAACGATGTTCACGACGTCCCGGAGAAAATAGACAGGCTGATATCCAAGATAAAGCTTAAAACCCTGGGAGTCACCATAGACACCCTTACGGCCGAACAGAAGAAATATCTAAGTTCCTGGCAGGTCGGAACATAAGATTAATGGATGAGCACCTCGATTTGTTCCTTGTATATCTTACGATGAACAGGGGCCTTTCGAAAAACACCATTCAGTCATATTCAAGGGACATAACGTCCCTTGTGGTCTTTCTCGACAAAAGGGGCATATCCGACCCCGCCGCCGTGAGCGAAGGCGAGATAGCCGCTTTTTTCGACCACCTTAGGAAAAAAAAGCTCTCCCCGAGAAGCGTAGCGAGAAACATAGTTTCCCTGAAGCAGTTCTTCAGGTTCCTGCTCACAGAAAGCGTCATAACCGAGGATCCGCTAAGAAACACCGTCTCTCCCAAGCCCGCGAAAACCCTCCCCCACACTCTCTCGCTGGAAGAGGTCGAGAGACTCCTTCGGGAGCCCGAGGAAGGCAAGTCCGCCGAAGCGCTCAGGGACCGAGCGATGCTCGAGGTTCTCTACGCCACCGGGGTCAGGGTATCGGAACTGATCTCCCTTGAGCTTAACCGCGTCAATCTTGACCACGGCTACGTCATCACCCTCGGCAAAGGAAGCAAGGAGAGGATAGTTCCCATAGGCGATGCCGCCATCAGGAAAATAAGGGACTATCTTTCTGACTCAAGGCCAAAACTTCTTCGCGACAGAACCTCGGAGTACCTTTTCGTTACATCTAGAACCGGCTCCAAGATGAGCCGTCAGCGCTTCTGGCGCATAATAAAGAACTACGCGCTTGGGGCCGGCATACACTGCCACATAACCCCTCACGTGCTTCGCCACTCCTTCGCCACGCACCTGCTTGAACGGGGGGCCGACCTGCGGGCCATACAGGCCATGCTCGGTCACTCAGACATATCCACGACCCAGATATACACTTACGTTGAAAAAGAAAGGCTGAAACGCATACACGAAAAATCTCACCCAAGAGCATAAACTATAGATATGAACTACCAATTTCTCATAATACTGGTCCCCGTAATCCTTTTCTCCCTTACCATACATGAGTACGCCCACGCGCTTGTGGCCTACAGGCTCGGGGACGACACGGCGAAGAGACAGGGAAGACTCTCGCTTAACCCTCTCGTGCATCTTGACGTTCTGGGGACCCTGCTGCTTTTTATCGTGCATTTCGGGTGGGCAAAACCGGTCCCCGTTGACCCGAGAAACTTCAAGAACCCGAAAAAAGACATGCTCATGGTCGCGCTTGCGGGCCCAGTATCCAACATTCTGACGGCGATTGCGGCAGCTGTGATTCTAAAGGTCGTATTTGAAAACTTCGCGGCCATACCCCCGGGAAGCGGGGCTGACGTGGCCGCGCGGATGCTCGTTTGGTTCATGTACATAGGGATAGTGCTTGCCGTTTTCAACATGATCCCCGTTCCGCCGCTTGACGGCTCGCGGGTGCTTTACGGACTGCTTCCCGACAGTCTCGCCTACAGGTACGCAAGATTTGAAACTTACGGAATATTCATTCTTTTCGCCTTTTTCCTGTTCGGCGGGCAATTCCTGGGTTACTTCATACGCATTCCTGTGGTTATCTTTATAAAAATGTGCAATTTCAGCCCGAGCGAACTTGAGATCGTCATCCGGGCTATGAACCCGTAGCGATTGCCGAGAGAAACGGAGAAATGGAAGACCCTCAGTCAGCCTACAGCGTACAACTCGAGATATTCAACGGACCGCTTGACCTGCTGCTTCACCTTATAAAGAAACACGAGGTGGACATCTACGACATACCCATCGCGCTCATAACCGAGCAGTACCTTGAATATCTGGATTTCCTTAAGGACGTGAACCTCGAGATCGTCGGAGATTACATGTCCATGGCGGCCGAACTGGGGTACATAAAGTCGCGCATGCTTCTTCCCAGAATAAAAGAAGAAGGTGAAGAAGAGGAAGAGGACCCCAGGGAAGAACTCGTAAGACGCCTGCTTGAGTATGAAAAGTACAGAGACGCGGCGGCGGAACTCGGAACAATGGAAATTCTCGGAAAAGACGTCTTCCTCGCGGGTTACGACCGAAGGGAAATGTTCGGAGAACCGGCAGAAGAGACGGAATTCGTGAAATTCGACCTCTGGTCCCTAGTAGACGCCTTCTCCAAGATATGCGAAGACACAAAGAAGGCTGAGACAAAGGAAATATCCCTTACCCCGCAGACCTACACCGTTGAGGAAAGAAAAAATCAGATAATCGAAATAATGAGAAGCAAGAAAGAGGTTCTCTTCGGGGATCTCTTTGAAGGGGATAAAAACCGCATGAATCTCGTGGTAACCTTTCTCTCTATACTGGAGCTGCTGAAAGACGGCATGCTGAATGTTTTTCAGCCGACCTTCGAAGAACCCATAAAGATAACTCTGAGGGAAGAAAATGGACGATAGAAGTTCTCTTCAAAATATAATAGAATGCTTGATATTCATTTCGAAACATCCTCTAACTATTCAGGAAATTTCCGAGTTTCTGAAGGACGTCGAGAAAAAAGAGATAACCGCCGCCCTGGATGAACTACAAAAGCGGTGGGAAGATATGGGACGAAGTTTCGTTCTCGGCAGCGTCGCCGAAGGATACCAGTTCAGGACCCGTCCCGAGTACTCGCAATACATAGTCGAGTTTAACAAGGAAATAAAGAAATTCAGGCTCTCCAAGGCCGCGCTTGAAGTACTGGCGATAGTAGCCTACAAGCAGCCAGTTACGAAAATCGAGGTTGAAAAGATAAGAGGGGTGGACTGCTCAAGCAGCGTAAGCATACTTCTTGAGAGAAGATTCATCGAGATCGCGGGAAGAAAAGAAGTTCCAGGAAAGCCTTTTCTCTACAGAACCACCAATCTCTTTCTCGAGACATTCGGACTTAAAGATCTGAAAGACCTTCCCACGGTAAAGGAAATCGAGAAGATTAAAGAGGATTTTAAGGAACCTGAGTAACCAATACACCCTGCTCCACCGCAAGTTGCTTGGTGAATATAAGCACTTCTCGGATCTTCCCCTGGTGTATGCTTCTACGCTATCATCTGAATGTCAGACAGGGAATCTGGGAATATGTACAATTACCTATCTGCCCGTACGTGAAGCTTGATTCCTTCATGCTCTTTTAAAGATGCGATCAGGGAGGAAATATTCTTAAGACTCGGGTTACCTCTAGGACTGAGCATGCGCATCAGGCTCTTCGGATTTTTTTGCGTAAGAGTTCCAAGTTCCTGAAAATCGACTGTCGCGTTAACATAGTCTCGCAACAGTACTTTCGCTACGTTGATTTCATCATTGAGTACGCACTCAATCGCTTCGGTCAGAAGCCCGATGCGGAACTCGGGGTCTCTCATCGCGCGTTCCTTTACGGTCTCTCTGAAACTACGTGTTAATGTCATTGCTTTCCCATCTTTTCTTGAATTTCAGGCTTTTCTTGCCTCTCGAAAGACATTTTCTCAAAAGGGATGGCGGGTAAGAGGCTGAGGTACAGGGAACTCTGGTAAGCTGACTACTATGAATGACACGGGGAAAAGTGGTACGTTTGGCTCGCCTACTGGCCCGTCCTGATAGCCTTGCCTATTATCTCTTGGCTTTTCCCGGAGAGCGAATAAACTTTAGCTTTTCTAGGTCTTCTATAGACCACCCTATATCTCTAAACAACCCCTTAAGAAGTTTAGCACTTCTATAGGTCTTTCCGGGGTGATAATGAATTACAACACGCCTTACCTCCCCGTTACTCATTACCTTTCTATAGGGAATTTTACCGCTCTTAGTTTTATCCGCTACCCAACCGTCTCTCTTGAGAGCTTTTATAAGCTCCTCGACAGATATATTTTTAAGCTGTCTCCAGACATCCGATGGGTAGAGCATCAGGCATAGGCAAAAGAAACGCTCAAATCCTCAACTTGAGTAGTAGGGTTTTTCCGATTGGATGTTTCTTCTAAATAGTGTGTTTCTGTAGAGAGGGGTAACGGATCATTATGTTCGAGAATTGAGATTATACAGGCCCGGGCCGATTCCCTTGCGTTCTCTAGAGCGATTTCTGGTGTCTCACCTTCCTCATGTACACCTCTTAATTCAGGACAGTAAGCATAATACAAGTCGCCGTCTGGTTCTACGCAGAAGTGAACTCTGAATTTTATTACCTTATTATTCATAAATCATCTTTCCTTGCCTTAACAGAACAGGATTAGTTTACTTGATAACCTTGCCTATCTAGACAACATTCTAAAATGTTGTCAATCCCTATGTCAAGGGTTTTCCTCCGGCAATAACCACCAGACTCAGTTATCATCACTCATCTAGATAATAATCTCTGTCCTTGTCATAGAACTCCTCGCCCTCAGCCGAGGTGTAGTTAGTCTCTACGGTCAACTTTATCTTCTCCGGTTTTTGATGACTGTTTTTAAAGAGCTCAAAGGTATAGTACCTGTCTCTGTCTCTGCCATACTTCTCAAATTTCGGGAAAAATAGAACCTCATCAATCATCACGCATGTGCAGAAAGATATATACATAGGGTCGCCTTCTTATTTTTAGGAAGCTAAAATAAAGATTACAATGGCTAAAGACAAAGAGGTTATACAAAAGGAACCTAAAGAAATTAAGCTCCCGTCTCAGCAAGGTAGCTGAGCACCTCTTTTTCCTTCTCGCGCATAGTCTCTCTTTCTTTTTTCTTTTTGTGATCAAACCCGAGCAGATGCAGAACCGCGTGAACAACAAGCAGGCGCAGTTCCTCTTCAACCGTGATCTCAAGCCTCCGGGAGTGACGGAGGGCCGTCTGGTAGGATATCACTACATCGCCCAGGAGATCGGGGCTTACATCACTTTTCTGCGGAAAGCAGAGAACATCCGTAGTGGCGTCGATCTGTCTGTATTGCCTGTTAAGCTCCCTCATGTCCACGTCGCTTACAAGCGAGACGCAGAGCTCGCTTCGGGCGGAGAGATCAAGGTATAAGAGTATTTTTTCAACCAGGCGGATAAGGTTTTCCCTGGCGGGGCCGTCAATGAACTTCTCCCTGTCCACTATGGATATTTCCATCTTCGCTCTTCCTTACAGCGCAACACCTGTCTGGCTTAGGCGAAAGAAAATCAGGGAAGTGTAATATGTACAAGGAAAGACGAATATCAGGCTGTCGAACCTGTCAAGCACCCCGCCATGTCCGGGAAGCAGGGAGCCGGAATCCTTTACTCCCGCCCCTCTCTTTATGGTGGATTCGAAAAGATCGCCGGCAACCGCGGCCGCGGCTATTATTACGGCGTAAAGAACCACCCAGAGGACGGGAAGAGGGTTACCGAATACAAGATTGACCACGAAGGCGCTTACGATCGAAACAAAAAATCCCCCGACGAGCCCCACCACGGTCTTGCCTGAACTTATATGACTGGCCAGCTTCTTTTCCCCGAAAGCTTTTCCGAAAGAATACGCTCCGGCGTCGTTAAGAAAAGTGCAGGAAACCGCAAGCACTACGAGGAAAAAGCCGATGTCTTCGGGACCCTGACCAAATGAACCGTAATTCAAAGCACTCTCGCCGCCCGAGATATTTCTAAGCAACACCCCATGGGCCAGCATCCAGCCGAAATATATAAGCGGCAGAAGAGTCATGCCAAGGTCCTGCAGGCAGTCGCTGAAATCCTTTTTGCGGAATTCGAGAATTATGGAGAGGAATATCAAAAAGGTGAAAAAAAGACTCATGAGCATGAAGTCAAAAAACGCACTTATGATCAGAAGCAGGGAAATGGACGTGATATAAATCTTTCTCGTCTTCCGTATATCGGGGCCCGCAAGCGCAAAGAACTCAAGAGAGCATAAGGCCCCAATCAGACACATGAGAGCAAGATAGTACACTCCTCCGTGGTAGAATATGAGAAGAAGTATCGGTACGGCCACGACGGCCGTAGCGATTCTTGTGATCAGGTTTCTGCTTTCTGTCATGCTGCGTCACACTTACTTGGAATCGCATAAAAATTAAACGATAAGGGAATCAATGCAAATAACTCCACTTTACTCAGATACCGGCCGGCCGATGAAAATTCTCGTTCTTGCCTCGGGCAGAGGCACGAATTTCGAGAAAATACATTCAAGGCAGATGGAACTTGAACAAGAGGGCAGAAAAAACTACGGAACCATAGAGCATGTCTTCTCAAACGACCCCAAGGCCCCGGTTCTCGCAAAGGCAGAGGCACTCGGAATAGAGACCTCTTCCATAAGTTCCGAGAAATTCTTCGCAGATATTGGGAAGCCCCCTTCGGATGAAGGCGGGCGGATTCTTTACGATTCGGCAGTGATTTCTCTTATTGAAGAGGCTCTTGAGCCTGATCTCGTGGTGCTGGCCGGATACAGGAGAAGGCTTAGCCATCTTTTCACCGAAAGGTTCGCAAACAGGATCTTAAACCTCTACCCCGGGGACACGACCAGGGATTACCTTGTAAGAGGAAAGAGCGCGTGCGTCCAAGCCATAGAAAACGGCGAGAGAACCATAAGATGCACCGTCTATCTTGAAAACGACCCCGAAACAAGGTTCGGGACCGTGGTTGCCCAGTCGGCCGACATATCCCTTGAGGGTTTTGGTATCGGTGACGGCGCGGCAATGGAAGAGAGAATAAGAGAACAGGGAGAATGGAGGCTGTTCCCCTTTGTGGTTCATGACCTGTTCGCAAACGGCAGGGTCGCAATTGACGAGGAAAAGAATATCTACGTTGACGGTTCAAAGACAGGGAAAAGCAGGTTTTTGCTCTTGCCCTGAAATTACGTACTTCCGTCCCTCAGTTTCTTAAGAAGCTCGATGTCTTTTGACACCTCGGGTGGGGGCATTTCCACTATCATGTCGAGGTCCTCGAAAAACGGGTTCCCTACCATAGCACTGAAGCAGGCGATTCCTATCTCTCCCTCCCCTACATGTTCGTGGCGGTCCTTGCTTGAATTAAACTCGGCCTTGGAATCATTGGCGTGAACGAGTTTCACGGTCCCGGGGGCAAACGCGGCGTCGATGCTCTCTACCAGCTCCTCTACGCCCTTGCGGGTCCTTATATCGTATCCGGAGGCAAACATGTGCGCGGTATCTATACAGACCCCGAGGTCGTCATACGCAACGCGCTTCAGTATTAGAGAAATCTCCTCGAAACTCGCTCCTATGGTATGCCCCTGCCCCGCCGTATTCTCAAGCAGAAGCTTCGTCGTGCCGCTATAGTCCCCGAGAATTCTCAAGACGGAGTCGACCACGTTGCCTATCGCCACGTCCCTTTGCAAATCCTTTGCGCTTCCTATGTGGGTCATCATGTATTTCACCCCTAGGGCGCTTGATCTCTCAAGCTCCTCCCTTACCAAAGCCACGCTTTTTTCTCTCAGGTCCTCTTTTCCGGAAGCCAAGTTTATGAAATAAGGAGTGTGTACGTAGTAATCGCTTATGGAGACCTCGGAACAGTTAAGAAAAAAAGCTTCGAGCAGGCGATCTTCAAGTTCCGGGGGCTTGCCGCCTCTTGGCGAACGGGTGAACATCTGAAAGCATTCGCATCCAAGCTGCCTCGCCCTTAGAGGAGCATTCTCAATTCCGCCGGCTATTGAAACATGCGCTCCGAATTTCATTGCGGTTGTGGACCTCGTTTGACAAATTAACCCTGTAAATATAACTTGAATGCAGGTTTACAAGGAGTGGTGGATTGACCCCTACAAAAGCTTTCGTAACAAAGGGTGTAGGCAAGCACAAGAAAAAGCTCTCAAGCTTTGAGCTCGCTTTAAGAGATGCGGGTATCGCTCAGTTCAATCTGGTCAAGGTTTCAAGCATATTCCCCCCGGGCTGCCAGCTCGTAAGCAGAAAGCAGGGACTCACCATGCTCTCCCCCGGGCAGATAGCGTTTGTGGTAATGAGCGAGAACTCCACAAACGAACCCAGCAGACTCATCGCCGCGTCAACCGGCCTCGCGGTCCCGAAGGATAAAACACGCTACGGATACATCTCGGAACATCACAGCTACGGGCAGAAAGAAACCCTCGCTGGGGAATACGCCGAGGATCTTGCCGCCTACATGCTCGCTACCACCCTTAACGCTCCCTTTGATCCCGATAAAAGCTATGACGAGCAGAAAGACATATGGGAGATAAGCGGGCACAAGGTAAAAAGCAGAAACATAACGCAGACTGCCGTAGGAGATAAAAACGGACTCTGGACAACGGTCCTTACCGCGGTGGTTTTCTGCTCCTATCAGACAAAGACGATCAGCTAACTCCCATTCCACATAGAAAGGCAAAGCAGAAGAGTTTTACGGGACCAGATTCCAGATTTCACCCGCACGGATGTGTCTTGTACCTTTTCCAGAGTTGAAACCGTTTACCTGAACGATTTATTGGACCCGACTCACAGCGCAGACTGCGTGACCGGTTTTCGACATTTCTAACATCAATAAATATAATTTTCAACGTAAATCCTTGATTTTCGATACTAGAGAGAATAAAATACCTAAATTCGACATATCCGAGATTTATACAGCATATTTCGATAACAATGAAGGTTTTTTGAGCAATGCGAATACAGAATCTGACAGCGGATTTCTTTCAGGGCGAACCCCTGCCGCAAGGCACAGAGATGGTCGGCTGGTCTGCCTTAGTCCACTCGCTCGGCGTCGCCGCGCCAGTTCATAACCCTTCCTGCGTTTCGCAAAGGCATGTTCTCGGAAGCAAACGAAGCGACGGTACGTGGAATATATACGACAAGAGATATCGCCCCGGACCAACGCTCAAAGGACACCTGACCTTTGCAATGCGTCATGAAACAATTGACCTTCTGCTTCTAAAAAGAATTCTCCAGGCAGTTCCCGAGGCCACGCTTGTCGAAATGATCCGCGCTAAACCAAAGGGTACCACCGCGCGGAAGATATGGTTCTTCTTTGAGACTTTGACCGGCAAGCGCCTTGACATCGCAGACGCGCCTGCGGTCACTGCCGTCGATGCCCTCGACCCGGACCGTTACTACACGGCCGGGAGGCAGATTTCACCGAGGCATCGAGTCCGTAACAATCTACTGGGTACAGGAGATCTGTGTCCAATCATAAGGCGAACTCCGAAACTTGAGAAAATGATTGCTCTTGACCTCTCGGCAAAGACGCGGGATACAATCGGGAAGGCCGGCGCACAACTCATCGCGCGCGCTGCAAGCTTCGTATTGCTTGAAGACAGCCGGGCGAGTTTTGAGATCGAGGGAGAACATCCGCCGGTCAACCGGCTCGAGCGATGGGGACGCGCGGTTATGGAGGCGGGGAAAAGGCCCCTTCGGCAGACGGAAATTTATCGCCTCCACAGCATCCTGATCGGCAACGACCGGTCCAGAACCACAGGATACAGAACTGAAGAGGTGTTTCTCGGCCCTCGCAACCGCAACTATGAACCCCTGCCCGAGTTTATCGGCGCACGTCACAAGGACATTGAGCGTGCAATGAACGCACTTAACGAATGCGGAGACCGTCTGCGTAGCTCGGACGTCGATCCCGTTCTCCATGCCGCCTGCGTGGCGTTCGGGTTTGTATATATCCACCCGTTTACCGACGGAAACGGACGCCTGCACCGCTGCCTGATTCATCAGGTCCTCGCAGAGCGCGGATTCACGCCTCCGCAGATGGTGTTCCCCGTTTCATCCGTAATGCTGAGTCGCATAGACGACTACGGAGCTACATTACGGGCGCATTCCGGCCCGCTGATGCAGTTCATAGCCTGGAGGGCACTTCCGAACGGCAATGTGGAAGTCACGAACGACACCTCGGATCTCTACTGCTATTACGACTGCACAAACGAGGCGGAATTTCTGTACGACTGTATTCTGCAAACGATAGAATTCGACCTGCCACGCGAAATCGATTATCTGAAGCGCCATGACGTTGCCGTGAGGCGGATCATAAACGCCTTCGATGTGCCGAACCGGACAGCGGAAGAGATCATTATGCTCATTCGTCGCAACGGGGGCGTCTTCCCTAAAAAACGTCGCAAAAAAGAATTCGCAAGGTTTACCGAAAGCGAGATTGCCTCCCTTGAAACCATAGTGGCGGAGGGATTCGCCGACTTTGACCAGGAGTGAAGTCGCCTGAATTCAGGCCGGTTCTTCCATGCCGCTTTACGAGAGACTGTTGCGACTGGCTCCCTTTATAAGCTCGCGAGCGACTTCAAAAGTCTTTTCGGACACGCTTTTTCCGGCAAGCATCCTGCCGATTTCCATTACCCTTTCCTCTTCGCTGAGGGCATCCACCGAGACATCCGTTTCACTTTCGCTCGATTCCTTCGCAACCAGCAGATGGGTATTCGCGAACTTGGCAACCTGAGGTAGGTGCGTTATGCACACTACCTGGCTCTGGTCCGAGAGATCCTTTATTTTCCTTCCTATGCTCTCGGCCACGACTCCCCCTATCCCGGCATCCACTTCGTCGAATATGAAGATCGAGCCTGAATCGCCGGTGGAAACGAAGCTTTTAAGCAGAAGCATTATTCTTGAGAGCTCTCCGCCGGAAGCGACCCTGTTAACTGGCCTCGGAGCCTGGCCCGGGTTGGCGGAGAAAAGAAACTGCACGCTGTCTTTGCCGTCCCCCGAGAGATCCTTTTCCGAAAATTCCACTTGGAAGCGGGCGTTTTTAAGCCCGACCGACTCAGCCTGCTCGGAGAAAAGCCCCTGAAGCCGCAGGGCTCCCTCCTTTCTCCCGGCCGATATCGAAGATGCGGCCGCTGAAACCTCATCCCTCAGGGAATCCCTTCTTCGCTCGATTTCCCCAAGTATCTCGGCCGAATTCTCAAGACCCTCAAGCTCGGATTCGATCTCGTGCTGCTTTTTTATTATCTCCTCAATCGAATCCCCGTGCTTTCTCTTAAGCCTCCCTATCTCTTCAAGCCTCGAGAGCACCTCTTCAAGTCTCTGGGGGTTATGTTCTATCTTCCCCGCGAATTCACTCAGACCGTAGAAAACATCTTCGGTTTCTATGAGTATGGCCGCGATTCTGTCGCGAAGTTCCCCGAGAGATGAATCAAGATCTGAAACCTTCTCAAGATCAGAAAGGGCCTGCTTTAGAAAGCCGATGGCCGAGTTCTCTCCCTCATACACAAGCCCGGTCGCGCTTGTGAGCGAAGATGAGAACCTCTCTGAGTTCTCAAGCCTCACTCTCTCCGCCTCAAGCTCTGAATCCTCATTCGGCGCCGGGGAGACTTTTTTTATCTCTTCAGCCTGGAACCTCAGATAATCTTCTTTTTCCGTCCCCTCCCGCTCTTTTTTCCTGAGAGCCTCAAGTTCACTCTCCACGCGCACGAGTTCGGCGTAGGAGGTCTTGTATTCGGAGACTTCATGTTCAAGTTGAGAAAAAGCGTCTAAATAACTTAGATAATTGCTTTTCTTTAGAAGACTCTGGTGTTCGTGCTGGCCGAACATGTTAACGAGTCCGTCGGTCACCCCAGAGAGTGTCCCGAGCGTCGCCATGGAGCCGTTTATGTATATCCTGTTCCTTCCGCCCGGATTGAAAACCCTTTTTATGACAAGCTCGCCTTCTCCCTCCCCGATACCCAACTGCTCAAGTTTCTCCCCGATACCGCAATCGCCCGGAACTTCGAAAAGAGCTTCTACCGATGTCTGCCTGTCGCCTGATTTGACGTGGTCCACCGTAAACTTGTCACCGAGGATTATGGTTATAGCGTCAACAATCAGGGATTTCCCGGTGCCCGTCTCCCCGGTAATTATGTTCAGGTTTGCCCCGAAACTGATGGAAATCTCATCTATTATGGCAAAGTTCTTAAGCCTGAGTTCAACAAGCATCTGTTTTTCTAGCCCCCTGCCATACCTTCGCAGAACCTGGCAATTCCGCGAAAATCCCCCCAAGCCACCGGAAGGTTCAGTTTCTTACCTGACCATCTCCTCTTACCACGAATTTCGAAGTGGTCAGTTCTTCAAGGCCCATTGGGCCAAACGCGTGCAGTTTTGAAGTGCTTATGCCTATTTCAGCGCCAAGACCCAGCTGGAAACCGTCATTGAACCTGGTCGACGTATTGACCATGACTGCCGAGGAATCCACTTCCTTTACGAATTTCTCGGAGCTCTCGGTATCTTCGGTAACTATTGCGTCCGTATGCATGGAGCCATAGGTCTGTATATGGTCTATAGCCTCGTCAATCGTCGAAACGACCCTTACGTTAAGGACAAGGTCAAGATACTCTTCGTACCAGTCCTCTTCTGTTGCCGGGGCCACGCCGGGAAGAAGCTCTCTCGTGTTCTCGCATCCCTTTATGCTGACCCCCTCTCCCTCAAGCCTCTTTATCGCGGCGGGCAGGAAGTCGCGCGCCACAGAGGAGTGCACAAGCATTGTCTCCATGGAGTTGCACACCCCGGGCCTCTGCACTTTCGCGTTCCGACAGATTTCCTCGGCCATCCTAAGATCCGCGTGCTCGTCCACGTAAACGTGGCAGACACCCTTGTAGTGCTTAAGAACCGGGATCCTTGAGTTCTCTGCGACAAACCTTATAAGCCCCTCCCCTCCCCTCGGGATAATGAGATCTATCTTTTCCTCGAGTTTAAGCATCTCGGTTATGACCTCCCTGTCGGCGACCGGGACGACCTGGGCCGTGTAGGGAGAAAGACCGCTTTGGGAGAGGGAATCGGCCATAAGTCTCGAGATGGCGAGGTTCGATCTTATGGTTTCAGAGCCGCCGCGGAGAATTACGGAATTGCCCGATTTAACGCAGAGCCCGGCGGCGTCGGCCGTAACGCCCGGCCTTGACTCGTAAATGATTCCTATGACTCCCAGGGGAATCCTTTTTTTCTCGACGGAAAGCCGGTTCGGCCTGTCCCACTTTGCTGATATCTTGCCCACGGGGTCGGGAAGCTCCGCCACCTCGCGCAGTCCGTCGGCCAGGGAACTTATCCTCGAGGGGTTAAGCCTCAGGCGGTCCACGAGGGCCGTGGAAAGGCCTTTTTCCTCGGCGTCAGAAACGTCCTTTGCGTTCTCAGACAGCAGGCCGTCTGTTTCCTTTACCAGAAGGTCCGCGAAGCGCAGAAGGAAGTCGTTTTTCTGGGAAGACGGGGCGGAAGCCAGGATTCTTGAGGCTTTTCTTGAATTCTCAGCAATACCGCTGATAAGTTCAGCTGGGCTCATTGAGTCAGAAGACCCCGGTTCATTGTTTGAAGCAGACATCTGTGTTTCCGAGAAAAACTTTAACGCAATCTTATTATTATGATCTATAACCGCGAATAAAAGAAGCGGCTTCGCAGAGATGGCTCCCGGGTTCTCCTTATCCCATGTTCACCGCGTCGCGCGCGATCAGGTAATCAATTATCTGCTGCTTGCACTCCTCGAGCGAGTGTTTCTCCGTGTCAACCACGATTTCGGGGTCAGAAGGCTCCTCGTACGGATCGTCAATTCCCGTAAACCCTTTTATGACCCCCTCTCTTGCCTTCTTGTAAAGCCCCTTTACGTCTCGCTGCTCGCATTGCTCAACGGAGCAGTCGACGAATACCTCGATGAATTCCCCTTCCTCAACAAGCTCCCTTATCGCGTCACGGTCGGCGCGGTAGGGGGAAACAAAGGCAGAGAGGACAAGAACTCCCGCGTCCATGAAAAGTTTCGATACCTCACCTATTCTCCTTATGTTCTCCTCGCGGTCCTCGGCGGAAAAACCAAGGTCCTTGCAGAGACCCATCCTGACGTTGTCTCCGTCCAGTATGTACGTGCGGTGGTTTCGCTGTATAAGTTCTTTTTCGATTTCATTGGCAAGAGTGGATTTTCCGGAACTCGGAAGTCCTGTGAACCATAGGATCAAGGAACCGTGGCCGTTTAGCCTTCTTCTGTCCTCTTTAGTGATTTCATGCTGATGGGGAATAACAAACCTTTCCATATTGTGTTGCCTCCAAAGATTGTAAGATGCGGATATGATTTAAAAAAGAGAAGGAAAAGAAGATTAAGACAGTCAAGCTTTTCGCGCTAATTCCTCTTTCTTCCCAAAGCTCTTGGGGCAACATTATACAGCACGGAAACAAGGGTTGTCCACACTAACAGGGATTCGCTTAATCAGAGAGAAAACCCATCCGGGTAAGATGCCGCTTTTCTCTTCGTAAGCTTCTGGATGAAATTGCGAAAATCAGGATCCCCAGAAACAAAAACCGGGCAAGCATCCCGCTTCGAGATGCATCCCGCACCTGCTGTTCTGTGGCAATTGCGCATCCGGTGCCGCCTAGTTCCGCCTTTTCATCCGGTGGCGACACGGAGCCCGGCGAAGGGGCACCCGGTTCCGGGTCATTGTCCCGGTTGGTTAAAGACACGTCATCAGGGTCAAAGCCGTCATAGAACCTGTCCCCGCTCTGCGCCCGCTCAAGCACGATAACGTAGCGTCTGGCACCATCCTCGTCACTGTCATTAACGCCGGTTACCGTCACGGTCTTCGGAACCTCCCAGTCGTCTGGAGTGAACTCAAGTGCTTGGGTATCGGCCGTTCCCTCAGACGGATGGCTGCTTCGCATGGGGATTATTACGTCGCTTATCGGTTCTGATTCAAGCTTCACCTGAAATGAAGCCGCCCCGCCCCCCTCCGTGGTCACAAGCCCCGAAGTCGGCGTAACGCTTATTCCGGTCGGCACGCAGGAAGGCGGAAAGCCCTCATCGTTTACTTCCCAGCCCATGTCCTTAAGCATGGCAAGACTCAGGTCCATGTCCAGGGGATAGGGGTAGAGATATTCCATGATATCCTCAGCGTCCGTATGAACATGGGTTATGGAACTGCCCGCCTCAAAAGTCGAGGGAGCGTAGAGCCGGGGTTTTCCATCCGGAGCTACGCCGGCGGACTTAAGTTCGGCCATGCGCTGTCCGTAACTGCACGAATTCTCCCCTCCGGGCCGCGCGGTTCCGTCCCACAGAAGGCCGGTGTCAGAAGTAATGGCCCGCTCCCTGTCCTGGGGCTCAAGGTCGACGATAAATTCACCGTCTTCCTCCGAATACATCTGTACGTCGTAGATTCTCTGCCACTCCGGCACGTCAAGTGAAAAACTCTGAGTTCCGCCAGTCACATCAAGGGTCGCACTGGGAAAAGAACCATCTTCATTGAGGGAAGAATGAAACCCGAGCCCGTGAATGATTTCGTGCACGGCGATGGCAGCGAAATCTATTGAAAATGGCGGCGCTTCCCCGTGAAAACCGTAGTAGAAATCCAGGTGCCTTGAGAATTCCACTATAAAATGAGCCGCCGATCCATCTATTAAAGCTCTTCCCGCGATTTTCTCCGCAAGCGCCGGCGGGTACGCTATATGCAGCAATTCTTCGGGACCGAAGCTTACGGGCTTCCTCATATAGGTTTTGGCAACCGTGGCTTCATCTTCAAAGAACTCGAACGACACCTCAACCCGGATCGTGTTCTGACCCGGCAACTTCTGTTCAAGCAAACTGGCGGCGTGCTCGAAGGCATTTCTTCTCGCTTCCCCGAGCGTGCTCGCGTTATTGCCGTTATCGCCGAGCAGCGCCCTTTCCTCTTCCGTTAACCCGGTCGTATCATTAAACCCGATTCCCGCAACGTCAGCGTATATCGCCTTGATCGTAACCGCGCCGCTATAGGGGACCGCGGGAAAAGCGGTCAGCAGAAAGAAAAGAAGCCCGATGGAAAAATTATTAGCTCCGCTTCGTAGAATGACGTGTAGTTGCGAGTTCGCCCTCATAATCAGACCGTCTTTTTGTCTTGCTTCAAAGGAAGTTGCTGTTTGCCCGTCACTAAAGAGCAATTCCCCTTCACGGGCCAGAGATACAATCGGCCATTATAAAGCAATTAGGACTAAACATTAGCAGAATAACCTAGAAAACCGGCCGGTTCCAGAACGCGACCCCAAACACGGCATGAAAGCTCAAGGTGATTTTATATTTGGGGAAAATCAGGGGTGGTATCAGGGGAACAGAACTCCATCCTGAAAACCCGGATTCCCAATGGAAATCGCAGAGAATCTCTGGTTCGCGCAAAAACCCCGGGCTTAACTGAGACCTGTAAGGCGTCTCCCGCTTGACAGCGCGCATTCATCTTTGTTAGACTAACCGTATATATTTAGACTGACCGTATATTCCTAATACGGAAAGTCTGCAATCAAAGGGGGAAGCGCTTCCATGAAGAATTTAGTCTCTAGAAATAACCCTTTACAACTGAAGTTTAGCTTTACCCCCCCCGATACCTTTCATAAGCTAGATATTTAGAATCTGGCGGAAAGCAAAAAAACAAGTTTATATAGAATTCACGGGACACTCGATCGAGAGTTGCCTACCCCCCCTGCGCCTCCGAGCGCCTATTAGGGACTTGCGCCTCGATCGAGCGCCGTGATGAATGATGTCCAGTAGGAAGTTCGTGCCTTTGAGCACCTCCGTATCGGAGCAGACACACCCATCACGGCAGACCCGATTAAAACAATATAGGAGGTATTAATCTATCATGAACAATGATAATCCGCTATTTTTTGTCGGCGTTGACTGGGGCTCACAATCCCACTGCGTCTGCGTCATTGACCGGGACAACCGCGTTGTCGGGGAGAGATCCTTCAAACACAGCGGCGAAGGTCTTTTGAACATGGGAGAGTGGATAATCAAGGTTGCGGGCTCGGCCGCCGGCGAAGTCGCCGCGGGAATCGAAGTCACTCGCGGCCCCGTCGTGGAAAGCCTTATGGCCTGCGGCTTCTCGGTTCACTCCATCAACCCCAAGCAGCTGGATCGCTTCAGGGACAGATTCTCCCTTGCCGGAGCGAAGGACGACCGCAGGGACGCCATGGTGCTTGCCTCGGCTCTTCGTACCGACAGGCGCCACTTCCGCTCCCTGGAGCCCCAGTGCGACGACACAAGAACCCTGCGCACCTTATCGCGCAGAAGAGAGGAACTCGTGACCGAACGCACCCGCCATATCAACCGGATGGGCGAACAGCTGTGGGTTTACTATCCGCAGTTCAGGGAACTGGTGGGCAACGACACCATCCGCCCCTGGATAATCGAATTATGGCAGCTCGCTCCAACGCCCGATGCCGCGAGGCGAATCAGGGTGTCCTCCGTGCAGAAGATACTCGAGCGCCACAAAATACGGCGCGTCAGCGCGGAAGAAGCGCTGGGGATTCTGCGCTCAAAGAAGATAAACATCTCGCCCTCAGCAGCCTCGGACTGCGTCTGGCGCATACAGAGCATTGTCGAGCACTTTGACCTCGTCAGCAGGCAGATCAGGGAAACCGAGGTGCTTATCAAGGAAATGCTTGACGCCATCATCTCCCGGCAGAGAGCCGAGAACGCGGGGACCGCAAGGCCGAGCGACCTGGAAATCCTGCTGTCCATGCCGGGAGTCGGCCCTGTCACTGCCGCCACGCTGGTTGGAGAGTGTTATGATCTGATACGGCGCTGCGACTACAGAGCCCTGCGGTGCGTCACGGGAACCGCTCCGGTGACAAAACAGTCGGGCAAGAGCAAGTACGTCATGCGGCGGCGGACATCGTCCTGCAGGCTTCAGGCAGCGATTTGCCACTGGGCGAGAGTCGCGGTTCTGCACGACTCGGTGAGTAAGGCCCAGTACCGTTCGCTGCGAGCCCGGGGACTTCGTCATTCCAGGTCTCTTCGCAGTGTCGGAGACCGTCTTCTGCGTATAGCCTGCGTCCTGCTCAAAAAAGGAGAGCTGTTCGACAAGAACTTTAAGGAACTGCAAAAGGAGGCCGCCTGAGAGAAACCGCGGGCAGGCTTCCAAACAGAAAAACGAGGAGGTATCTCAAAAAAATTTGAACCCGCTATATATATAAATTTAACGCTTGATAAAAGGTAGGAAGTCCCTCAAAAACTTGATTCTGTAATACATAAGCGGAGGATATTACTTTCCCTTGTGCTGACTGCGCTGCTGGGAGCGCTGTCGCTGTTCCACGTTACGCCGGCGCAGGCGCAGCAGACGGCGGATCCGGTTACCAATCTGTCTGCGGCCTCGGGTGACAGGCAGCTGGCGGTAACTTGGACCAACCCCTCCGGTTCTGGGACCGGCATAACTGAGGTCAACCTGCGCTGGAGGAAACAGGGCACGACCACTTGGCAGACCCTCGGTTTTTCTCTAGGCGGCGGGACGAGTTCATACACAATCTCAAACTTGACGAACGGCACGACCTATGATGTCGAGGTCCGGCTCTATTGGGCGACTATTGGCAACGCCGGCACTTATAGCAGCTGGGCGTCCACGACCGGCACGCCACTGGGGCCTCCACCGGTCTCCCTCTCGGCCTCCCCGAACCGGGTGACGGAAGGTTCGTCGGTAACGGTGACGGCGAGACTGTCGCGGGCGCTGTCGAGCGCCGTGACCATCCCGGTGACGATTACGGACAACACGGCGGAGCCGGGCGATGTCGGGTCGCTTTCGTCGATTACCGTCAGCGCCGGCCAGACCACCGGCACGGGCACGATCACTACGAAGCAGGACGGGGACACGGAGGACGAGACCTTCACGGTGTCGCTCGGGACGCTGCCGTCGTCTGTGACGGCGGGCAGTCCGTCCTCGGTGACGGTGACCATCACCGACCAGACGAGCATCCTCCCCTGGTCTTCCACGCTGACGGTGATGCAGGACGACCGCCTCCACCTACGGGGCTGCAATAGCAGTGGTGGCCTAGCAGTAGAAACTAGTTGCTCGGAGCCTACCCCCATGACAAGTACTTGCCCGGATGCCCTCAGGGAAGACACCTTGACCTATAACGACGTGAGCTATCGAATTATAAGGCTCACCAGTGAGGGGGGCATACCTCCCCATAAGCAGATCGTTTTGGGGTTCGACAAGCAGGTTCCGGACGAAATGATCGGGGCGCTGTGCCTGCGGGTTGACGGTTCGCCGTTGTGCCTGCGCGATGCCCGAGACCAAAACAAAATAATCATTAGTGAAGACTCGCAGGCAAGCTTGCAGAAGGTTTGCAACCTGTACGTGTTCGGCTGGCAGAAGACCCCGATCGGCTGGACGGTCGGGCAAGAGGTCTCGCTGGGTTTCTCCGATCAGGGCAGTGGTACAATAGGCGGTGGTTCCGGTGGAGGAGGAACCTCTGGCGGACCTTCTGGAGCTTCTGGATCTTCTGGACCTCCTGGAGCTCTTGCACCTCCTGAGGG
>Ga0209022_1000227_pt1 | contig 75784 bp, 60 predicted proteins | sample PinacodermPK_FD_187300 | JGI IMG/M metagenome (GOLD analysis project Ga0209022, IMG submission 187300) | Host-associated microbial community of the marine sponge Aplysina aerophoba from Gulf of Piran - sponge pinacoderm, lysed by proteinase... | ecosystem: Host-associated > Porifera > Sponge >... | reverse complement strand
GCGGGCGTGGCTGCGGCGTTCATGGTGGTGGATCTCCTCTCGGACACCGGCGGGCCGCGGGTTCGCCACGGCGAGGGCTGAGTCTATGAGGTCGGGCGGGTAGGTGGCCATCCACCGGTTGAGGTTCTGTCCGGGGTTTTCTTTCGGGTGGAGTCGTCGCCGCCACGCTCTCGATGGAGTTCGCCGGGGTTCATCGGGCGTCGTTGGCGTAGGCGGCTCTGACGTTCATCAGGTGCTGGATGGTCAGCGAACCGCCGAGGTAGTCGGCGAGCGCGGTCTGGTATTCGGAGATGTCGATCTTGCCGTCGCCGTTGGCGTCATAGCGCTCGACTGGGTCTTCCACCGGAGCTTCCACCGGGTCGTTCTGCTGGGTCTCAGCGTCCCCGTCCTCGGGGTTCTGCGGTTCGGGTTCCGCGCTGGGGGCTTCGACGGTGACGGTGAACGTGTCCGAGACGGTGTCGCGCCCGTCGCTGGCGGTCACGGTGATGGTGGCGGTGCCCGCGCCCGCGGCGCGCACGGTGAGGCTGGAGTAGTCCGTTGCCACCGACAGCGTGGCGACGCTGGTCGCCGACGATCTGGCGGTGACCGCCGGCGAGCCATTGTCGGGAATGTTGAAGACGCCTGAGAGGGACACCTGGCGGGTGTCGCCGGGTTCGAGGCCGCTGATGTCGCCGAGTGGCGACGCGACGGTGGGGGCCTGGTTGGCGACGGTGACCGTGGCGGTGTCGTCGGCCGGGGTGTCGGTGTCGGTGTCGGTGTCGCCGGTGTCGCCGGTCGCGGTGACCGTGGCGGTGTCGCCGGTCGGGGTGGCGGTGTCGTCGGCCGGGGTGTCGCCGGTCGGGGTGACGGTGATGGTGGCGGTGACGCGGTCGCCCTTGGTGCCGCCGTGTTGGGCCCGCACCCACACTGTGTAGGTGCGGCCCGCTTCGAGGTTCGTGAAGGTCACCTTGGTCTTCTTGGCCTTGGGGGTCTTGGTCCTGCCGCTGCCGTTCTCGCCGCCCTCGGGTCTGAGGTGCACGATGTAGCGATTGGGCACGATGCCACCTTCGGGGGCCTGCCAACTCACCGTCACGCTGTCGGCGGTGGCACTCAGTTCCAGGGCGGTCACCGGGCCGGGCACAGCGGCTGCTTCCTTCTGCTGGTCGGCCGGGTCGCCGGCCTCCTTCTGCTCGGGCGGCGGGGTGGTGTCGGTGACCGTCACGGCGACGGTGCCCAGCGGCACAGCCGCATATTCCGGGCCGGCGCGGGTGATGCGGTGGCTGACCGCGACGCTCTCGTCGTCGGTGTCGTCGTCGGCGACCGCGGTGATCGTGAAGGTGGCCGGCGCGTTCCAGTTCGTCGCGGTGAAGATGTGCGACGCCGGCGACACCGTGACCGCGTCGGTGTCGTCGCTGCGAGCGGTGATCGTCACGCTCTCGGACGGCTCGGTGTCGAGCACCACGCTGTAGGTCGCCGTGGCGCCCTCATCGACGCTGACCGGATTGGCGGCAGTGACCGTCACACCGGGGGTGTCGTCGTCGGTGATGGTGACCGTGGCCGTGCCGGCGCCGTCTGCGGAGGGCCCCCAGCAGGGGGTGAGGGCGGTGACCGCCACCGTGAAGGTCTCGTCGCTCTCGTCGAGGGCGTCCTGGACGGTGGGCACGGTGACCGACACGGTCGTCTCGCCCTCCGGCACCGTCACCGGCGAGGCGATGGTGCCCACGTCGCTCGACGACGCGGTGGCACCTGCGCCATGGCCCGCGGTCACGGTGAACTGCACCCCCCCTGCGGGCGCGGCCTCGCTCAGGGTGAGAGTCAAGGTAGCGGCCCGGCCCTCGACCGCAGAAGCCGTGGCGCCGACGGAGTAGGTGGCCACCTCCGGCGTCGGGCCGGCGCCGGCGCGGGCGGGCGCCGACTTGAGCCTGGGGTACTGGTTGCACGCTCCGAAGTCCCAAGGGTCGTCGGCGCTGCCGTTGCCGTCGAGGTCGACGTTCCAGTTGGCGTAGATGCCGGTGTAGCCGGTGGGCGCCTGCAACTCGCCGGTGGACTTGGCGGCGCCGCCGGTGCTGCGCGGCGTACCCGACGCCGAGACGTCCCAGTAGCTGTCGATCACCCGGGAAGTGGGTTCGGCGCCCCCGACCAGCCCGCCGCGTTGATGGCCCCCGGTCACCGCGCCGGTGGCGTAGCTCGCGGTGATCGTTCCCGCGTTGGCGCCGACCAGCCCGCCGATGTCGTGGCCCGGCTGTTGCGGGGCGGGATTCGCGTTGGAAGCGACCGCGCCGGTCGCGCCGGCGGCGGTGATGGCGCCCATGTTGATCCCCACCAGCCCGCCGGCCCGGCTGCCGACCGGGTTCAGCCGCGCATGGGCAACGGTGACATTGGCCTCCGAAGAACTGCTGCTGATGACGCTGCCCCGGTGCGCAAGCCCGACCAATCCACCCGCAATCGCCATCTCGCTGCGTACCCACCAGAGGGTGTAGGGGGTAATGGTGTTGGACACGGTCCCGGTCACGTGGCTGCCGCTGATCGCGCCGCCGCTCACACCGACCAGCCCGCCCACGGCGCCGTCCGCGCAGTGGAGTTTCCGGTGGCTACAGGTGAAGTTGCGCGACACGCTGGCCGATTCGAGGACGACGTTGCGGATGGCGCCGCCGTTGACCAACTCTTCGAACAGCCCCAGATGGATCGACCTGACGCGTCCCATGGCCGCCGACGCGTCCGGCTTGGCGTAGCCGGTGGCGCGCGACTGCGTGTCGTTGGTCGAGTTGATGAACAGGTTCGAGATCACATGCCCGTTGCCCTCGAACACGCCGCTGAAATGAACGGCGTCAGCGCCGATCGGCACCCAGCCGTGGCCCGAGTTCCAGTAGTCGTCGCCCGAGTCGGCACCGCCGCTGGCGTTGGTGTCGAAGTCCAGATCGGCGGTCAGCTCATAGCCCACACACCCCGACGACGGACAGCCCATGCCCAACAGCGCATTCGGGAACCCCGCATGCAGCGGCCCGCCGTGATCGGCATAGCCGTCGCCGTTCGCGTCCCAGCGCACCGCGTCGAGCTGCGCCAGGCTCGACACCTCGATCAGCCCGTCGTCGTCGGTGTCATAGTCCACCGTCCGCGTCGGCCCCGCCGGCTCGTCGGGCGCCTCCAGCGGCGTGTCCGGCGACTTCCACACCAGATCCAGCGTGTACACCTTGTGCGCGATCTTGTCGCTGGCCATCACCCACGCATAGTCGTGAGACTCCGACGGCGACGGTCCCCAACGCTGGAACCAGTGGTACGTCACGAGCTTCACCGTGTTGACCCCCGGCGTCATCGTGACGCGTGCGCCATTGCTAGACGGCTGATTGTTGCCTATTCCACGCCACCGGCACTCGCGACAGTCGGGATGAATCACGGTGTCGCCCTCGACTCCCGCGAACGCCCACCCGGGAAGGCCCGATTCACGTAAACCGCTGGCCGGGAACAGGTTCTTGAATATCGCCACGAACCTCACCTCGGTGAGATCGTCGGGCATGTACACCACGTAGTTTTGCCGGTCGGGGCTGAACTTCGGGTAGAAGATGATGTCCGATGTCGTCGCGATGCTCTCGACGGTCATATTGTCGTCGCACATGACCACCTTGATCTTGCCCTTCTCGGCAGTGGCCGCCCGGTCCGCCTTGGGCACACACGTCGGCGTCAGCAGCTCCCGGCCGTCGGTGCGGCCTTCCGCACCAGGAGGATCTGCAAACTGCGGAAACTGAGCCGACGCCGTGCCGGCGGGCACCAGCACCGCTGCCAGCAGCGCCAGCACGGCGGCGGCCATCCGCAGCCGATGACCGCCTTTACGAGACCGAGATACACCGAGCGAGAACACCGGGACTCCTGTCTGTCAGCAGGCAAATGCCATATGACACACAGTAGGCAACCCAAGCAGCCCGCCTGACCATGCAGCGGCCACCCCGAGAGCCCGTGCGTCCCGCCTGCGGTGCCCTCGGGCCAAGCCGTCTTCAGCTAGCCGGCACGGGTGACGCGGCGTGTGGCGAACAGCGGCGCCACGTAGCCGATCGCGGCGACGGCGGCGCCGAACAGGAACGTTGCTCGCAGCCGACTCAGCGAGGGATCCTCGCCGGCGAACGCCAGCATCGACTGGATCCCCAGGATGATGCCCATCCACATGACCGTCTGGTTCATGCCGTTGGCCATGCCGAGGTCTTTGTCTTCCACCGAATTGGCGACAAGCACCTGGTAGGCGGGCGAGCCGACCCCCGCCGAGACACCCGACAGCACCAGCCCCACCATGATCGCCGCGAGGCCCCAGCCCACGGGCTTGGCACCCAGGGCAAAAGCGATCATCGAGCCGATCATCGCGGAGGTGCCGAAGAACATCGGGATCCGAGCACCGACCTTGGTCACCAGCGTGCCGCCCAGCGGCGACGCCATGGCGAACGCGCCGGGCCGGGGCACCATGAGCATCGCAGCGACGCCCACCGAGTAGCCGTACCGCTCCTGCAGAATCCAAGGCACCACCATGAAGCCGCCCATGTACGCGAACTGGTTCGCAGGCGCCGACAGCAGCGGCAAGGTGAAGCTGGCACGCCGGAACAGGCGCAGATCCAAGAAAGGGGCCGGGGCGCGGCGCTCCCACAGCACAAACAGCACGAAGCAGGCCACCGCCCCGCCGAGCATCGCCATGAGCGTCTGATCTGACAGCAATGCGTCGCCCGATCGCAGGAGCATCGGCAGCCGAGTGATCGCCCACAGCACCAGCAGTGTTCCGCCGGCGAGCAGCAGCGCTCCCCCGATGTCGATCGGCACGCGTTCGCCGCGGGGGATCGGCTTCACAACGACAGCTGCCAGAACCAGGGCGGCGAAGCTGATCACGCCGAACAGCAAGAAGATGCCTCGCCAGCCGAACACGTTCAGCAGCGGCCCGCCGACGACAACGCCGATCGTCGGCGCACCTGTCATGGCGAACTGGAACCAGCCGACGGCGCGTGCTCGCTCGGCCGGACCGAATGCGTGCATGAGCAGCGCCATGCCCGAGGGCATCAGCAGGCCGCCGCACAGCCCGAACACCACCCTCACGGCGATGAAGGTGCCGATGTCGGGCACCCAGTAGTTGGCGATCATCGTCGCGGTCATCCCGGCGATGCCGATGAGGAAGATGCGGCGGTGCCCGAACCGGTCAGCCAGCTTGCCGCCTGCAGGTGTCGATACTGCCATGGCCAGCATGAGGCCGGTGATGATCCAGCCCGCTGTGGGCAGCGTGGTATCGAGATCTTCGGAGATCGGCGTCAGCGAGACGCCCACCAAGGTCATCAACGAGCCGAAACCGAGCACCGCCAGCCCGATCACACCGAGCAGCCGCCACCGGTAGCGGTCTGGCGGGGGCGCGTCGACGGCCGAGGCTGGTAGGTCGGCGGCCGAGGCCACCGACGGCGCCGGGCGCGGGGAGGGAGGCGCCACCGATACGGCAAGGGGACGGCCGGCGGCATCGAGAATCTGCGGGACCACGGCGAAAACCGACGGCTGCCTTGCCGCCAGCCGAGCCTGAGCGCGCACGCTCCGTCCTGCGGGCTTCACGTGATCAGGACTGAGCGAGCTGCGCTTCGGGCGAACGTTCCGCTCGTGAAGGCTCGGTCGGCGTCACAGGTTCAGTAAATGCCGTCCCGCCCCGTTTGCCTCAGCGTCGCCGTACGCGGCGGCAGCACGCAACGAAGCGTCTCAGCGCGTGAGATGCCCGTCGTCGAGCATGGCGTCGACCTGGTAGCGGGCAATCTTGCCCATCTCAGGGTGTGTCAGCACCCAGAAGCGATCGGTGCGGACGGCGTCGAGCACCATCGGGCCGACCTCAGCGGGGTCCATGCCCTGGGCCAGAAAGCCCTTCAGCATGTCCCAGAATTTCTCGCCCTGATCCGTGCGCACATGATGGGAGGCATCTTCGGGATCGCGGTTGCGCTGGCTGTAGACGATGTTGGTGTTGATCGGTCCCGGGCACAGCACCGACGCACGGACGGGCGAGTTGCGCCGCCGCAGATCACGCTCGAGCGTGGCCATGAGCGCGACAACGCCGTGCTTCGCCACGTTGTAGGCGCCCACTGAGGCACCCGCATACAGGCCAGCGACCGATGCGGTCGAATTGATGTGGCCCTCCCCGGCCGCCTCGATGATCGGCAGGAACACATGGCATCCGTAGATCGGGCCCCACAGGTCGATGTCGAGGGTCCAGCGCCAGTCCTCGAGTGACATGTCTCCCACTGGGCCCGCAATGCCCACGCCTGCGTTGTTGCACAGGACGTGAGCCGTGCCGAACTCGGACACAGTCGCCTCCGCGAGCGCCTCGATCTCAGCCAGCTTGGACACATCGGTGCGAACTCCGATGGCTTCAGCACCGGTTCCGCACACCTCGGCGACTGCGTCGTGGAGGGGCGCCTCTTCGATATCAGCCAGAACAACCTTCATGCCCGCCGCGGCGAACGTGTCCGCCATGGCTCGGCCCATCCCGCTTGCCGCCCCGGTCACGACGGCGACCTTGCCTTCGACGTCCATAGCTCCTCGCTCGATTCTCTGTGATGTGTGTTGTGTGCAATGTGTGTTGTGCGTTGTGTGCGTTGCCGTGATCCTGCCCGGCTGTGTCCCGCGCTAGTCGAAGTCGATGACGGTGCGGGTGCCGACACGCTGGCGCATCTGCTCATAACCGGCGTTGATGTCCTCCAGCGGCATGTGCGCCGAGATCATCTCGTCAAGCATCAGCCGGCCGTCGAGGTACATGTCGACGTAGCGCGGCATGTCCACCCGGAAGGCGTTCGAGCCCATCATCGAGCCCTGCAGCCGCTTCTCGAGCATGAACACCTCGTAGCCGGGGATCTCGATCTTCTCGCCGAACGGCATCATCCCGACAATGACGGTCGTGCCGCCGGGGCGAGACGACGACCACGCCTGCTCGCAGGTCTTCTTGAGGCCAATGCACTCGAACGCGTAGTCCACGCCGCCGCCCGTCAGCTCCTTGATGGCCTCGACGGCATCGACCTCGCTTCCATTGACGGTGTCGGTCGCACCCACCTGGCGGGCCGTTTCGAGCTTGGAGTCCTCCACGTCGACCGAGATCACCCGACCGGCCCCCGCAATTCGGGCGCCCTGCACTGCGGACAGGCCGATGCCTCCTGCGCCGTAGACCGCAACGGTGGCCCCGGGCTCGATGCGAGCAGTCTTGAACACCGCGCCCAGACCGGTGGTGACGCCGCAGCCGATGAGCGACGCACGGTCGAGCGGCATGTCGTCGCGGATCTTCACCACAGCGTTCTGATGCACCAGCATTTCCTCGGCGAATCCGCCAAGCCGGGCGAACTGCCCGACTTCGGTGCCGTCGTGCTTGGACAGCCGGGGCGCCGCTCCGTCGGGGCGAGCTACCGCGGCGTGGTTCTGGCAGATGTTGGGGCGACCGGTCAGGCAGCGTTCGCAGTGGCCGCAGAACACCGACAGGCAGCTGATGACGTGATCGCCAGGCTTTACATAGGAGACATTGTCGCCAACCGCTTGAACGACGCCGGCGCTCTCATGACCCATGACAGCGGGCAGCTGGTACGGCCAGTGCGCATCCATGAAGTGCAGATCGCTGTGACACAGGCCCGCGTGCACCACCCGCAACAGGACTTCGTTGGGACCGGGCGCGTCGACCGAGATGTCCTCGATCTCGAGTTCACCCGGGATCTCGTTGAGCACTGCAGCTTTCATGGTCGGCTCCCCTCCCGTCGCGCACGTCGGCGGCGCAACTTGGCCACGCCGCAGCGTAGTCACCCGCAGGCAGACGCAGAGACTGAGCCGAATGGCGAAGTCGTGGCCCGAGCGGCCCGTGAGCGCAGCGAACAAGAGCGGAAAGCAAGGGCTGGGCCACGGAAGGCGAGACGCAGCGTTTTGGCGCTGAAGCTCAGGGTGTGGGACCGGTACGGCGAATGACCTCGGGACGAATCATCAGCCACAGCGTCATGCCTGCAAGCCCGAGGGAGGCCATCAGGACGACAGCGGCGCGAGCGCCGAGTTGCTGGGCAACCTCACCGAGCACGTAGGTGCCCACCGGCAGCGCGCCGATCGCCATGCTCAACAAGCCCATCGCGCGACCCCGCATTTCCTCGGACACAGCGGTGAGCACCAAGGTCGACTGCGTCGCGGCAAAGAGCCCGCTGCCGCAGCTGGCGACGTACAGCGTGATCACGGCAACGAGAACATTCGGCGACATCGCCCACACGATGAGCGTCGCCATGGCCACGAAGACGCCGAGCGTGTACGCAATCCCCCAGCGGCCGGCACCCCACCGGGCAGTGACGAGCGATCCGGTGATCATCCCGAAGCCGGTCATCGAACCGATGATCCCGATCTGAGATGCCGTGGCATCGACCTGGTCGCCGATGAGCTGGACAGCCGGGAAGTAGGCGAACATGAAGAAGTTCGCCATCACGGTGACGCCCAGGATGCTGAGCAGGCTGCGGTTGGTGCGGGCCAGCCGCAACCCCTCACGAAGTTCCGTGATCGTCGAGGTGCGGGCGGCGGCAGGGCGGCCGGACGTCCTGCCGGATGGAAGCGCCTCGCCGGCTCGGCCGTGCTGTTGCGCCTCGCCGGCTCGGCCGACGGGCACAACCTCGAAGATCCGGTCCCGCAGGGCGTCGGACCATCGGTCAATCGATTCGGCGACGGGGCGAGCTGGCGGCACCCGGGGCACCCACATCAGCAGGAACAGGCCGACGCCGAGCATGCCGGCGACACCAAGGAAAGCCGTCCCGACGCCGGCGCGGTCAGCAACGGCACCACCCAGCAACTGCCCCGCAGCGACGCCGGACGCCAGCGCCATCGTCTCCCACGCCATCGCCTTGTGCAGCCGGTATGGGCCAACGATGTCCAGCAGCAGTGCGCGACGACTGGTCATGTCGACGACCCAGCCGATGCCAGCGAAGAGCAGGAACGGGAACAGCAGCAAGATGCCCAGTTGGTCGGACCTCTCGGCGAAGCCGATGATGGCGACAAACGGCACGAGCATGGCCGTCTGGAGCCGCACCGTGCGGCGGCGGTCGAAGCGATCCGAGATGACACCGCCGATGGCGCCGCCGAGCAGCAGCGGCGCCCACATGACCGCGCCGGTGAGCTGCACCATCCGAGGCGAGTCCGTGATCTGGTTGACGTGGTAGCTCGCGAGGAATGCGATCGCCCAGCGTCCCCAGTGCCAGCACAGGCCGCTGAACCACAGCGGCGCGAACCCGCGTGCTGCGAACGCTCCACCGCCGCTGAACTCGGACTCGAGGCGCGGCGCTTCAGCGGCGGCCGCCCCCCTGCGCATCAGCGCGGCATCCTACGAGCGAGCGCCGCAGAGTGCCTGTCGTTGCTGCTGGATCAGGCCGGCACGCCCGATGCCGGGGCGACCGTCACCGGGACGCCATTGACAGCGGCGTTGCCAGACGGGACGTCCACGAAATCGGGCGGGACCAGCACGTTGTAGTTGACACCTGCGTACCGGCTGGCCACTGACTGCCGGGTTCCCGGCTTGTCGTGACCCCAGCCGTGGGGCAGCGACAACACGCCTGGGTACATCTCGTCGCTGACTTCCACCGGAACCTCTACGGCGCCGTTGGTCGAAGCAACTCGTGCCAACTCGCCATCGCAGATGCCGGCGCTGGCGGCATCTTGGGGATGCATCAACAGCGTGCAGCGATCCTTGCCCCGCACCAGCACCTCCACGTTGTGCATCCAGGAGTTGTTGGAGCGAACGTGGCGACGACTTGTGAGCACCAGGGAACCGGCTGGTCGGTCGATGCTCCTCGCCAAGCGCTCGATGTCGGCGGTGATGCGCTCGGGGGCCAAGTCGATCTTTCCGTCGGGATGAGTCACGATGTCATCGACTTGCGGGACCATCGGACCCATGTCCAGCCCATTGGGCAGATCGGCGAGCTTGTCGAGGTTCAGCCCATCGGGATTGTCGCCGTAACGGTCTCCCCACGGACCGGTGCGGATGGCGAGATCATTCAATCGCTCGGGGCCGGGTTCGGGCGATGTCTCCAGCGCCATCGCAGGATCCACACCGGCAAGCTCAGCGAGGGCCGAGAAGTACAGATCGTCGAACTCGGCCGCGTTCACGTCTCCCATTCCGGCGCACATCGCTCCGAGCCGGGTCAGAATCTCCCATTCGTCGGGCCGATCGTCGGCGGGCGGGAACAGCGGCGGCGCGTACTTTGCGGCCGAGCGCTTGGCCCAGCCCCACAGCATCTCGGAGTAGAAGTGCTGCTCCAGCGCTGCCAGCCCCGGCAGTACCACATGGGCATGGCGAGATGTCTCGTTCAGCGCATTGTCCACCGAAATCATGGCTTCCAGCTGGGGCAGGGCATTGTCGAGGCGTTCGGAATTCGGGGCAGACAGCACCGGGTTTCCACCCACCACCACCAGCCCCTTGAGCTGTCCGGGGCCGGGTGTGTCGATCTCCTCGGCGAGACATCCCATGGGAAACTGCCCGAGCACCTCGGGAATGTCGCGCACTCTGCTCCGCCAACGGTCAAAACCGCCCTCGAAGCCCCAGTCCTGCTGCAGCATCGACCACGCCACAGGCTTCGCCCACATCATTCCGCCGACCGCATCCAGGTTGCCGGTGAGCGCGCAGATCACGTCGGGCAGCCACGACGCCAGCGTGCCGAATTCCTGGTTGCAGGTGCCGATGCGTGCGTACCACGCCGCCCGCTCAGCCGCAGCGAACTCGCGGGCCAGGGTGCGGATCGCCTCTGCGTCGGCCCCGCACGTCTCTGCGACCCGCTCGGGCGGGTACCCCGCAGCAATGGCACGGACCTCGTCCGCGCCCTTGAGCCGATCCGCCAGATGGCCGAATCGCACGAGCCCTTCGTCGAAGAGCACGTTCACCACGGCGAGCTGCAGCAGCGCATCGGTGCCGGGCCGCACCGGCAGCCACTGATCGGCGTGAGCGCACGTCTCGGTACGGCGAGGGTCGATCACCACCACCTTGCCTCGTTCGCGCACCCGGTCCAGAGCGCCCGGAACGTCGGGACAGCCCATGAAGCTGCCCTGGCTGGCGGACGGGTTGGCGCCCTGCACCACCATGAATTTGGTGCGATCGATATCGGGTACTGGGATGCGCCATGAATGCCCGTACATCAACTGGCAGGCGACGTTCTTGGACCACGTGTCGACGGTGCCAGACGAATAGACCGTCGGTATCCCAGCAAGCTGCAAGAACATGCCGGCATACCGGCTGATCGAGTAGTTGAAGCCGGTGGCATTGCCGAGGTAGGCGGTGATCGCTTCGACGCCGTAGCGGTCCCGCACGCCGCCAAGCAGCTCGGCGCACCGTTCGAAGGCAGCCTCCCAGCTCGCTTCGACAAGGCTGCCCGACGCATCACGGATCAGCGGAACCCGAACGCGATCGGGGTCTGCGTACATACGCCCGAGCACGGTGCCCTTGGGGCAGATGTAGCCCTTGGACCAGACGTCGTTGTGGTTCGGCCTGATCAGCTTCACCTCGCCGTCGGCGTGGTGCACTTCGAGCCCGCACATCGCTTCGCACAATGAGCAACTCCGGATGTGAATCTGGCGATCGGTCATGCGAGCCCTTTCTGGACCGTGGCCGGGATGCCCGAGATTACGGTGCCCCATGCGTGCCCACCTGCCTTGGTTGCGAGACGGTCCTTGAGTCGATGGGAGGCATCTGAACGACATGACCGATTGCGGTGCCCAAGGCACAACAGGTCGTGTCGGAGGTGTAGATGGCGCGGCCGGCGGGTGGGTCATGGCGATCACCGGTGCGCGGAACGGCTCTCCGGTTGAGTTCTCCGTGTGGGTGTCGTTCGCCGAGCTGTGGGCAGAAGCTCGTCGGCAGTCGCTTGCGGCCGTGGGCATTGACATGCCGATCGGGTTGCCCAGTTCTTCACAGCGCCTTGCCGATGAGCAAGCGCGCGAGATGCTGGGACCGCGCCGATCATCGCTGTTCTGGTCCCCGCCGCAGGCTGCTTTGTCTGCGAGCGGCTTCGAAGCCGCCAACCAAGCCTCTCGCGACCATCTCGGCAAAGGCGTGTCGAAGCAGGCGTTCAACTTGCTGCCGAAGATTCGCGAGGTCCGCTCCGTCCTTGCTCCTACCGAATTCGAAGCCAGCGCAGCGCCACGGGCCGCAGAGGTGCACCCGGAGTTGAGCTTCGCCGTGATGGCTGCGGTGCTTCACGCGAATGTGGGGCCCGATCGGATCGGCGAACCGACTTCCTCCGACGGGGAACCGACCCCATCCCGGCCGATGACGCATCCGAAGCGAATCCAAGCCGGCATTGCCGAGCGTTTGGCGCTGCTCGGCTCCTGCTTCACCGGCATCACTGAGTCGGCGGTCCTGAGCCCATTGGCTGGCCCGCCGCATCCCGCGCTCGATGACCTGCTCGACGCCGCAGCAGCAGCTTGGACCGCCCGCCGGATCGCCGCGGACGACGCAGAGCACCTCGGTGCCGTCGATGGTCACATCCCGCTCGACGAAGCCGGCTTCCCGCTCACCATCGTCGTGTGAACTCGACCCGGTCGAGCTCACACTGGCACGCTCTGCTCAGCGTGCAGCACAGCCGTCCAGCGACGGCCTTGGACTGAAGCGCTGACGGGGATTTCGCGCCTGCGGCTACTATCGGGGCGGTGACACCGACCGATCCGATGCCTGCGGGAGCCGAGGCGGCCGCCGACCGGCGGTCCGTTCTGACGGATGTCTGGCAAGGCGGCGACGACGTTGGATTCGACGCTGAGCGAAGCAATGCCAAGGTCTGCCGAAACGCGCGCCATTTCACCTTCGATGGCTTCGCCGATGACGAAGACGACATCGCCACGTCCTGGCGGAAGCTGCTCGAGCGCGAGGGCAAGTCATCCCCCGACGGCACCTCGGTGCGCGACCTCGTCCTCGGTCCGAATTCGGGAGACTGAGGCCGGCGATCTCCCGGCTTCCACCCGGTGAGCGAACAGCCCCGCAACGAAACGCCGGCAAGCGTTGCCGACCTTCAAGCACAGTTTCTTTCGTCTGGATATCTGGCGAGCCGCGGCCTGGCCACGGCGACGCTCATCGGGCTGCGCTTGGGTCGACCCATCCTGCTCGAGGGCGAGGTCGGTGTCGGCAAGACCGAGATGGCCAAGTGCCTTGCCCAGATCGGGGGACGCCAGCTCATCCGGCTCCAGTGCTACGAGGGCATCGACACCCATCAGGCGCTGTACGAGTGGGACTACGCACGGCAGATGCTGCACGTCCGGGCGCTGTCGGAGAGCGAACTTTCCGATGCCTCGGCGGTCAGCGGCCTCTACAGCCCCGAATTCCTGATCGAGCGCCCGCTCCTCTCCGCGATCCGAGCCGGAAGCGACGCCGTGCTGTTGATCGACGAAATCGACCGTGCCGACGATGAATTCGAGGCATTTCTGCTGGAGCTGCTGTCGGACTTCCAGATCACGATTCCCGAAGTCGGCACCGTGGCAGCCAGCGACCGGCCGACCGTGGTGTTGACATCGAATCGCACACGCGAACTGCACGACGCGTTGAAGCGGCGGTGCCTCTACCACTGGATCGGCTTCCCCAGCGTCGAAGAAGAAATCGAGATCGTGCGGCTACGGGTGCCCGCCGCCGTCGAGACCCTTGTGCACAAGGTCGTCGCGGCGGTGCAGCGTCTGCGGGACATGGATCTGGTCAAACCCCCCGGCGTCGCAGAAACGCTCGACTGGGTGGATGCGCTGGGCGTGCTGGGCACCACCGAGCTCGACGCGGCCTCGGCAGCCGACACGCTCGGTACGGTCATCAAGGACCGAGACGACCTCGAACTGGTCGGCGCCGAACTCGACAGGGTTGTCGCCGATGCATGAGTTCGGTGCCGCAGCCGGTGTCGCCGTCGGTGCCTGAGGGGCCGCCTGCGTCCGCAGACGACGCGGGCTCGGGTCCAGCCGAGATCGTGGCGCGCCTTGTCGGCTTCGGCCACGCCCTGCGGCACGAGGGCCTGCCGGTCGGCTCCGACGACGTGGTCACGTTCTGCACAGCCGTCGCCGAGCTCACACCCAGCGACATCGCCGACGTCTACTGGTGCGGCCGTGCCACGCTCGTGCATCGCCGCGACCACCTGGCGGTGTTCGATGAGGTGTTCCGCCAGTACTTCCTGGGCCATCCGGCCCCGGCAGGCCGCGAGCCCGATGCGACCGAACCGGTTGCCCAGGGATTGAGCGGCACCCTGAACGTGCCCGACAGCGAGCCGGGCGAACAGACCGGAGACGACCGGCCGATGGTGCTCGGCCTGCAGGCCTCAGGTGTCGAGATCCAGCGCGACAAGCGATTCGCCGAGTGCACTCCCGAAGAGTTGGCTGCGCTGCGGCGGATCATGGCGCGCATCGGACTCGAACCGCCGCGACGCCGAACACGACGGCGGCAACCGGATCCCTCAGGTGCGCGGCTCGACATTCGGCGGATGGCCCGCGAGGCCATGCGCCTCAGCCACGCAGCACCTGAGCTGCGCCGATTGTCACGAACACAGCGACCCCGGCCCCTCGTGCTCATCTGTGACGTCTCAGGGTCGATGGCCGACTACTCGCGCAACCTGCTGCAGTTCGCCTATTCGATGCGTCGAGCAGCCCGCAAAATCGAGGTCTTCTGCTTCGGCACCCGGCTGACGCGCATCACGCCTGCGTTGGACCGCCGCAACCCCGACGATGCCATGAAACTTGCCGCAGCTCGTGTGCTCGATTGGGACGGCGGCACGCAGATCGGCGCATCGCTTGACACCTTCGTCCGCCGCTGGGGTCGCAAGGGCCTCAGCCGGGGCGCCACCGTTGTGGTCTGCTCCGATGGGCTCGACCGCGGAGACCCTGCTGTGCTGGCGGACGCGATGGAGCGTCTCAGCCGGCTCTGCCACCGGATCGTCTGGATGAACCCGCTCGCCCGTGATGATGTCGAGACCCTGCCGAACACGCTCGCCATGTCGGTGGCGGGCCCGTTCATCGACTCGCTCCAGTCCGGCCACGACCTCGACAGCCTCGAGTCGTTCGCCCGCAAGCTGCCCCAGATCGGCTGAGCCTGATGAAGCCGAGCCCGATGAAGAGGTGGAGCGTCTCCATCCAGGCAGAGGGCGACCGGCCCGTCCAACTCGACGAGGTGGTGGCGCTGGCCGACGCGGTGGCGCCGCTCGACGGCATCGCATCGGGCGTCGGAGCGATGGCGTACGGCGCTCAGATCGTGATTGAGGCCGACACGGCCGACAGCGCTGTCGAGGCGGCGATGGAGGCCTTCGCCGCGGCTGTCGAGACCGCGAATCTCCCGGCCTGGCCGATGACCCGTGCGGAAGTGATCGGGGAGGACGAGTTTGAGGTAGGCGAAGTTGGGACCGAAGATTGATCCGGAACAGATGACCCGCCCCCGATGACCCAGTCCCGATGATTCGGCTTGGCTCGCTTGCCGGCTATCCCTTCGAGGGACCCAGAGTGCTGGGCGGCTGGACGCCGCCGGCGATCGCTGCCGTGTTCGCGATCCTGTACCGAGCGGACCCTGACGGCAAGCCATACGACTACGCCGTGCTCGACGTCGACCACGCGGACAACCTGGCTGAGGCCCGGCTGCCGTTCGGTCACGCCCGCGCCAGGTGCTGGGAGCGGCGCGCCGGTAACAAGTGGAATCTCCACATCTGCACCTACGAGGTGCCTGGCGGGCTGCGCTCGCACCGCGAACAGATCGTCCGAGAGCTGATTTCGGTCTACCGGCCCGGCTGCGCGCCCGAACAATTCGACCAGGTGTGGGAGGACGAGTGGATCGGCAGTTACCGAGCCCCCACCGCCGGCCCGCTCACCACCACACGCGATCCCAGCGGCTCGACGGAGCGAAGACCGGAGCCCGACGAGAGCTGATCGCTGAGGGCTATTCGGGGTGGTAGCCGACGGCGTCGTGGAGCCGGCTGCGCCGCGAGCCCATGGCGGGCCGAGCTGGCACTGGCTCGCGAGGCTCGGGTTCGGGCTCATAGGTGGCACCGGCCACGATGCCTTCGGCCATGCCGTACAGCAGCGGCAGCGCACCCGCAATGACGCCGCTGGTGCTGTTGATGCGCTCGACGCCTGGCTCGACAGCCTCAGCGTCGGCCTTGATCTTCCAGACGATCTGCGAGCACTCTTCGAGCAGCCCCGCGATGCGGGTCAGCTGGCTTCCGACGATGAACAAGTAGAAGGCCAGCCCCGCAATCAGCAGGCCGATCAGGATGACGGAGAGAACCACGAGTGTCGTCATGAGCGCACCTTGTCGAGCACACGGCCCAGGAACAGGTGGTGTTCGAGGCCTTCGGTCAACACCGCATCGACTTGCTCGGCAGTCTCTGCGATGAGAGCGGTGTCACCGGTGTTGGCGGCAGCTCGCTCGAGTGTGTCCTTGATGACCTCCACCCGGCGCTCGATCGTGCGCACGAGCAGCACCAGCATCGTGAGCAGGGCGACGACCGCGACGATCACCACGAAGCCGCCGATGATGACGCCCCACCACAAGCTCTCTTGGGTGTCGGTCAACCCCAGTAGTTCCATCTCAGCCTCCTAACCGGGCTCGACCACGTTTGAGACCGGCGACGATGGTCGATGCCGCCTCGATCGTGGTGTTCAATTCCCCCAGCGCCGCAGTGTTGGTGACTGCGTCTTCCAGTGCGTCGTTGATCTCCGATGCCCGATTGCCGATCGAACGGGCAAGCATCAGGATTGGCACGACGAGCGCGACCACGGCGATCACCACGACGATGCCCATCACGTAGCCGATGGTCCATCCGGTTGTGGACTCTTGAGCGAGTAGCTGCATCACGGCAATGCCCCCCTCAGATCGATTCGCAGAAGTCGCTGACGGGTTTGAGCGTCGAATTGACTGACGGCAGCACCGTCGGGACAGTCGAGGTCTGCTCCGCTATGACGCCGACTCCGCCGGCGACCTGCACGAGCGTCGCGTGAACGGCTCGCAAGTGGAGCACGACTCGCAACAGCCCGACGGCGGCAGCCACGATGATCAAGGCGCCGATGATGACGGTGACCCAGGCAACAGCAGGCATCAGATCTCCCTTCAGCCCAAGAGCTTCCCGACCGAACCGGCGTAGCGCACGGCACCGTCCGCTACCTCTTCGATCGTCTCGTCAGTGGTCGCGAGCAGGTCACGCGTGGTGTCGAGCTCGCCGATGACCCCCACGCCCCCAGCCAGGATGTCGTCGCTGGCTTTGCGGATCCGCTCGATGGCAGCCAGGACCCGGTTCAGCAGTGCAACCGCAACCGGCACGACCACTGCCAGCAGTATCAGGTTTCCTATCCACCAGAGCACAGCAGCCTCCTCAGACGGCCTCGGGGCGATACGGCATGACGAATCGACGCACCACGCGCGCAAGCCCCTTTTGCGCGGCACGCACACCGATGGCGGCACCGCCGGCGCTTTGGGCTTGACCGACCTCGTCGGGATCGCGGCCCGCTGCGATCGCAGCGAGCCGGTTCTGCGCGTTGGCGGCAAAGTCACCCAGCAGCACTGCGGTGATGTCGCTCACCAAGCCGCGTCCATATTGCGCTGCCGGACCGGAGAGCTGCAGGTCCATGGCAACCTCGACAGCGGTGCCGCCCGCGGCTTCGGCAAGGCTTGCGTTGAGCTCAAGCGTGGCTTGGCCCCGGCCCTTGCGATCGGCACCGCTGGCGGCGACCGAGATCGTGCGGGCATCTTCGTCGCGGTGGGTGATCTCGGCACCGCCGTCGAAGTCCAGCTTGATCGGGCCGAGGCCGATCGACACCGTGCCGCCGTAGCGGTCGTCCCCAAGCTCGTCGGTCAGCTCGGTACCGGGCAGGCACGCGGCGACCTGGGGCACGTTGCCGAAGAAGTCCCACACAGCCTCCATCGGCTGCGCGACTTCGAACTGATTCGTGATCTGCATCAGGCGACTCCCTGTTCGCGCGCATAGGCCGTGCGGCACCCGGCGCAGCAGAAATAGAAGACCTCGTCGCCCACCTCGAGTGAGACAGCTGCGGATTCGATCTGGACTGTCATGCCGCAGATGGGGTCGATTGCCGTTGGGGCAGCAGGCGCTTGAGCCGCGACCGTCGTTGTGAATGCGCCTCGGGCACGCAGCTGCACCAACTCGGCCAGGATCGACACGGCAACCTCTTTGTGCGAGGTGCTGCCGAGATCGAGGCCAGCGGGGGCGCGCAGTGCGCCGAGCTTGGCTTCCTCCACGCCTTGGTCGGCCAGCAGGGCCCGGACGCTTTCGGATCGCCGAGCGGACGAGACCAGACCCACATAGGCGGGACCAGCCTTGAACGCAGCAGTCAGCACGTCTTCGTCGCCGTGCCCTTGGGTGGCAACGACGACGATCGACTGCGGCGAGAGCAGCCCTTCGCTGAACTCGGCACGATCAACGAGTTCGACGCGCCAGTCGAGTTGGGCTGCGAGGACCGACAGGGTTGTCGCCATGGGCGAGCTTCCGACGATCACGATGTGGGGTGTGGCCACGACGGGCTCCAAGTAGATCTGCAGGGCGCCTTCGCTCTGGCACGACATGGGCACCGCAGTCGTGCCCTGGGGGAGATCGCCGAATCGGTCGCTCGCTCCGAGCGCCAGCAAACGCGGCATCCCTGCTTCGAGCGTTGCCACGGCCTCACGGATGAACACCGGCTCGGCGCAGGCGCCGCCGATCCACCCGTAGATCTCGCCCGAAGCCGTGTAGATGGCACGAGACCCGTGCTGGCCCGACGTCGGACCTTCCCGCCAGACAACCGTGGCCAGCACGAAGGCCTCGCCGCTGCGAGCCAGTTCTGTGGCGCGTTCGAGCACGCCCCAGCCCTCGACGGACCTGGACTCAACGGCACTGGGCCCGAAGTGACTGGGACCGCTCATGGCTCCGTCTTCACCGGCGGAGCGCCGGAGATGTCGTGGCCCTGCGTGATGGCCTCATAGACCCGATCGGGCAACAGCGGCATATCGATGTTGCGCACGCCGGCGTCGCCGATGGCGTCGATGACGGCGTTGACGAATGCTGCGGGACCGCCGACGGTGGCGCATTCCCCGATGCCCTTGGCACCGATGGGATGGTGCGGGCACGGGGTCACCACCTCGTGGAGCTCGAAACCCGGTGTCTCCCACGCAGTCGGCAGCAGGTAGTCCATGTAGTTCGAGCCGATGCAGTTGCCGTCCTCGTCGAAGGTAATGAACTGCATGTTGGCCATGGCATAGGCCTCGGTGAGCCCGCCCATGATCTGGCCCTCGACGATCATCGGGTTGATGCGCACGCCGCAGTCGTCCACCGCCACCACCCGCAGGACGTCCCACACCCCGGTCTCGGGATCGACCTCGACGGTCGCTATGTAACAGGCGAACGGCCACGTCAGGTTGGGCGGGTCGTAGTAGGCGTTGTTCTCGAGGCCCGGCTCCATGCCGTCGGGCATGTTGCTGTAGGCGGCGATGGCGCATTCCTGGATCGTCACGCCTCGATCAGGGGCGCCGCGGACCGAGAACCGCCCGAGCTCCCACTCGATGTCCTCTTCGGACACCTCGAGCAGGTGGGCGGCGATCTTGCGGGCCTTGGCGCGGATCTTGCGAGACACCATGGCTACGGCTGCACCGGCCACCGGCGTGCTGCGCGATGCGTAGGTGCCCATGCCAAATGGGGCGGTGTCGGTGTCGCCCTCCTCGACGAGCACGTCCTCAGCGGGAATGCCCAACTCGTGAGCGACGATCTGCGCCCAGGTGGTCTCGTGGCCTTGACCTTGAGTCTTGGCGCCGGTGCGCAGCAAGGCCTTGCCGGTCATGTGGACCTTGAGCTCGGCGGAGTCGAACATCTTGATGCCCAAGATGTCGTATTCGCGGCTGTTGCCGGCCCCCAGCGGCTCAGTCATGGTCGAGATGCCGATGCCCAGCAGTCGGCCCCGCTGGCGCGCTTCCTCCTTCTGGGCCAGGAAGTCCTCGTAACCGATCGCTTCGAGGCCGAGGTCGAGGCACTTTTGGTACTGGCCGGAGTCGGTAAGGAAGCCCCAGGGCGTGCGATGGGGGAAGTCGTCGTCTCGCACCAGGTTGATGCGACGGAACTCGGCCTGATCCATGCCGAGGTCGGCGGCGGCGGCCTGCACCATGCGTTCTTGGAAGTACATCGCCTCGGTGACACGGAACGAGCACCGATACGCGACCCCTCCCGGCGCCTTATTGGTGTAGACGCCTTGGGCGGTGAGATGGGCGGTCGGAATGTCGTAACAGCTGAAAGCCGAGTGCATCAGGCCGATCTTGAACTTGCTCGGCTGAGCATCGGAGAAGAACGCACCGTGATCGGAGTCGGTGTGCATGCGCACGCCGAGCATCCGACCGTCGCTTCGCAGCGCCATCTCGCCTTTGAGGTAGATGTCGCGGCCGAATCCCGTCGAGATGAGGTTCCCGCTCTTGTCCTCGATCCACTTGACCGGGCATTCGAGCAGGATCGACGCCAGGATCGACACGACGTAGCCGGGATACACCGGCACCTTGTTGCCGAAGCCGCCGCCGAGATCGGGCGAGACGATGCGGATCATGTGCTCGGGCAACTCGGCCACCAGCGCCACCGCAGCCCGGATGATGTGCGGCGCCTGGGTGGTCATGTACACGGTGAGCTTCGAGGTCGCCCGGTTGAAGTCCGCGATCGAGCCGCACGCCTCAATGGGCGACGGGTGCGAGCGCGGGTAGTGCATTTCGATGGCCGAGACCACGTCAGCCCCGGCGAAGGCACGGTCGGTGCCCTCGCGGTCGCCGACCTCCCAGTCGAACACCACGTTGGAGTCCTGACCGGTCTTGTCGTCGCGGATCAGCGGGGCGTCAGGGGCCTTTGCTTGGCTCGGGTTGACGATCGGCGGCAGCGGCTCGTAGTCGACGACGATGGCCTCGCAGCCGTCCTTCGCGATGTAGGGGTCGTCAGCAACGACGCAGGCCACTTCTTGGCCTTGGAATCTGACCTTGTCGGTGGCGAGAACGGCCTGGGTGTCATAGGAGAGCGTCGGCATCCATGCCAGATTCCGGGCGGCCAGCATCTCTCCGGTGAGCACCATGCGAACGCCCGGGATGGCCCAGGCGGCACTGACGTCGATGGAGCGGATGCGGGCGTGGGCGAGCGGGCTGCGCAGGATCTCCATGTGCAGCATCCCGGGCAGGGCAATGTCGTCGATGTAGTTGCCCTTGCCGCGGATGAAGCGATTGTCTTCGACCCGGCGCCGACTGGCGCCGAGGCCGCCGATCTTGATCTCGTCGAGCGCCATCTCAGCCTTCCTCTCCGGCCTCATCGCTGCCGGCTGTGCCGCCACCCAGCTTCTCGGCGGCCCACATCACCGCTTTGACGATGTTCTGGTAGCCGGTACAGCGGCACAAGTTCCCCGACAGTGCCCAGCGGATCTCATCCTCGGTTGGGTTCGGGTTCTCTTCGAGCAGGGCCTTGGCGCTGAGCATCATTCCCGGAGTGCAGAAGCCGCACTGCAGGCCGTGTTCGTCCTTGAAGCCCTCCTGGATCGGGTGCAGCTCGCTGGCGGTCGCAAGACCTTCAACGGTGAGGATCTCGTGGCCGTCGGCTTGAACAGCGAACATCGTGCAGCTCTTGACGGGCACGCCGTCGTAGAGCACCGTGCAGGCGCCGCAGTTGGTCGTGTCGCAGCCGGTGTGGGTGCCCGTCAGGCGGAAGCCGTTGCGCAGCAGGTGTGCCAGCAGCAGCCGCGGTTCGACATCGGCGGCGCGGCGTTCGCCGTTCACGGTCAATTCCAGCCGGCGAACCGGCACATCGTCACCGAAGCTCGGCGGGACCTCTTCGAACAACGTGCTCATGTCAGGCCGCCTTCTGTTCAGACCGCTGGATTTGCGCGCCGATGCGTCGCACGAACGTTGCGACGACGTGGCGCTTGTAGTCGGCGCTTCCTCGATGGTCGGAGCGGGGCTGGGCCGCTTCGGCGGCGAGCTGGGCCGCTGCGTCCACGGCGTCGGCCTCAAGTGACGTGCCGACCAGAGCCGCCGCCGCGCCCGAGGCGTTGATAGTGGCGGGCCCGACGCCAGTCAGCCCGATGCCTGCCTTGGCGACGCTGTCGCCCGACATCTCCACCGAGACCGCGACGCCGACGGTGGCGAAGTCGCCGACACGGCGCTCGAGCTTGAGGTAGCCGCCGGCCCGGGTTCCGCGTGCTGCGGGAACCACCGCTTCGACTGCGATCTCGTCGGCAGCGAGCACCGTCTGGAACGGGCCGTCGATGAGGTCGTCGACCGGAATGGACCGTTGCCCGTTCGGGCCTTGGGCCACGATGGCCCCTTCCAGCGACACCATCACCGAAGCCCAGTCGCCTTGCGGGTCGGCGTGGCACACCGAGCCGACGAGAGTTCCTCGTGTGCGTACGAGCGGGTCGGCTACGACAGGCGCTGCCGCAGCGATCGTGGGCTGATGGTCGCCGAGCGAGGCCGATTTCTCGAGATCGGCGTGACGGCACAGTGCGCCGATGCGGTAGGTGCCGTCGCCATCGGCCCGGTGGTAGTTGAGACCGCCGATGCCGTTGATGTCCACGATCATCGCCGGAGCGGCAAATCGCAGCTTCATCATCGGGATGAGGCTCTGGCCTCCGGCCAGGATCTTTGCCTCGCCGTCTGCCGCGGCGAGCAATCCGATGGCCTCAGCGACTGTCGAGGGGGCTTCATAGCGGAAGCGGGATGGGTACATGCCTCAGCCTCCTGTCGGCTGTGCGCCAGGTCCCTGTGGGTCCGGCACAGCTCGCGGCATCGACTCGTCGTCGGGATCCGGCCGTCGCTCCTGGTGTGGCGGCCACGGTCCTTGGACCGGCTGACCTGCGACTTTGAGATAGTCGATGATCTGCGGCCACGCCCAGATCGTCGGGCTCGCGCCTTCCTTGGGCGCACCCTCGATGACCTCATACAGCCTTGGGTTGCCAGCGCTGTGGCCTGATGACTCGATCGGCATGGATACCCCTTCCCCCGGAGATCCGGCCGTGTCTGCGGCACTGCGAACTTACCACTGCTCGCCGGGACGCTCATAACGGACCCAATCGAGCCATCGCTGGAGACGCCCGCGTTCGGGTTTGTGCGAGAGGCGGCGATACTCGTGGTCATGACACTTGGCATCAGCGGATCGCTACTCGGCGCGGGAGTGGACTCAGGCTGGTATCAGGCAGTCCTCGTGGTCCATCTGGCCAGTGCAGTAGTGGGCTTCGGCGGCAGCGCCGTGGGTACCGTCATGCTGCGGCGCGCCTGGACCGAAGGACCAGACGCGGCAGCGGCCGTCCGGCGTTCGTTTGAATTCGCCTCCAACCGTCTCATCGACATAGCGGCATACCTAGCCGGCATCGCCGGCGTCGTCGCCGTGATCATCGGGCCTTGGAACTTCCAGCAGGACTGGGTGACGATTGCGTTCGTCCCGTACTTCGCTTGGCTGGCCATCGCGCACGGTGCGCTGCGTCCAACGGCCGCCAAGCTCGCCGCAGCATTGGACGACGGTCCCCAACGAGCAGGCGACGCTGAGCGGCTGCGGCGGCGGGCTGAGCTATGGAGTGCGGTGAGCAACCTGGTCATCGTTGCCGCGATCGTGGTGATGGTCGTCAAGCCCAGCTGGTAGTCGCCCCGGCAGCGCGGCTGCCGGCCCTGCCGCGTAGCGTCAGCGGGCATGACCGACCAGCGGCGGCACAGGGTGTGCGTGATCCCGGGTGATGACGCCGCGCCCGAAGCGATGGCGGCGTCGCTGCGAGTGCTGGACGCGTTGGACCTGCCCATCGACTGGGACCATGTGCCGATCGGCGATGAGCTGTCAGCGCTGACACCCGACGAACGAGAAGCACTGGTCGACGAGCACATCGACGCTGCCGACACGGTGCTGTTCGGCTCGTCGAATGGCACGACGCCAGGGGCGGGCTTCATGCGCTGGGGCAAGCGCACCTACGCAAATGTGCGACCGGTGCGCTGGCGCCCTGGCTATGCCTCCCCGTTGGCTCGGCCCGAAGGCATCGACTACGTGATCGTCCGGGAGAACCTGGAAGACATGTACGTCGGCGTCATGGGTCCCGCCAAGGCGCTGCTGGATGCGGGGTTGACCGAAGGCCGCTCCCGCGTGCCGCCCGATGCTGCCAGCGGCCGCTTCGCGGCGAAGATCATCACCCGGCCCGGCACCGAGCAGGTCACCCGTTTCGCCGCCGAGCTGGCCCTGAGCCGCGGTGCCAAGCTGACCGTCTCGGCCAAGACGAACATGCTCCCCGCGACCGATCGCTGGTTCTGCGACATCGCCCGCGAGGTGGCCTCTGAGTACCCGGGCCTGGAGTACGAGCAGTTCATCATCGACGACATGGCCCACCGGCTGGTCGTGCGACCGCACGAGCTGGACGTGCTGCTGCTGCCGAACCTCTACGGCGACATCCTGTCCGACCAAGGCGCCGGCACCATCGGCGGCATGGGCCTGGCGCCGTCTGGTTGTTACGGCGACGACTGGGCGTACTTCGAGTCGGCCCACGGCACCGCACCCGACATCGCCGGAATGGGCATCATCAACCCCACTGCCACGCTCGAGTCAGCCGAGATGATGCTGCGCCACCTCGGGCTTGAGCCACCGGCTGATCGCCTCGATCGCGCCTTGGCAGCGGTGTACGAGAACGGCGACCGCCTGACGCCGGATCAGGGCGGCACCGCAGGTACCGAGGACTTCGCCACCGCCGTCATCAAAGCCCTGTAGCGGGCAACCGACGGCGAGAGCGATAGAACGACCCAAGCAACCGGGCCGAAGGGCAGTCAAGGGGACATGAGCGAGACATCCACGAACACCGACGATTTGCCGCGGGGGATACCTGACGATCGGCCCGCAGACGGCGACGACAGCGCATCTGTGTCATTTCGGCTCGACGAGCTGCGGCCGTGGGGCATTGCTGCGTATGTGGCGGCTGGCATGGCTGCCGATGACGCGGAAACCGTCGTCGACAATCAGCTCTGGTCGGACCGGCGGGGCGTCGACACGCACGGCTTTCAGCGGGTGAGCTGGTACGTGAATTGGTTCCGAGACGGCACCACCGACCCGACGGCCCAGTGCGAGATCGTGACCCGGACGCCATCGGTCCTCGTGGCCGACGGGCATCACGGGCTCGGCCAGCTCGTGATTACCCGATTCATGGAGCAGCTCATCGAGGCCGCCACCGAGAGCGGCTTGGTGGTGGGCGTGATCCGCAACTCCAACGACTGGGGCTGCGGTGCGAACTACCCCTATCACGCCGCCGAAGCCGGCTTCGTCTGCTACGGAACGACCACCTCGGTGCCGAACCTGGCACCGTTCGGCAGCCGCCGCAAGCTGTTCGGCAACAACCCCATCGTGTGGACGTTCCCCCGCCGCGACGAGCCGCCGATCGTGCTCGACATGGCGATCACCCCCGTCGCGCTCGGCAAAGTGCTGCGGGCTCGCTCGGAGGGACGGGACATTCCCGTCGAGTGGGGTTTCCTGGACCGCGACGGCAATCCCACCGTCGATCCCGACGTGGCGATGCGCGGCATCGTGCCTGCTATCGGCGGCTACAAGGGCATCGGCATGATCACGGCTTCCAACATCGCCGCAGGCATCTTGGCTGGATCTGCCCACACCGGTGATGTGGCTGTGGGACGGCGCGGTCAGTTCTTCCTGCTGATGGACCCTGGCGTGTTCCGGGACCGTGAGGAGTACTACGACGACATCGAGGACATGGTCGCCCAGATCCGCGCCGCCGGTGAAGAGGACGTGCTGCCAGGCCAGACCGTCTACCTGCCGGGCGAACTCGAACAACTCGAGATGGACCGGCGCACCGCCGCCGGCACGGTGAGCTATCCCGCATCGGTGGTGCGCTCGCTGAGCCGTGTCGGCGATGAACTCGGCGTGCCGTTCGACCTAGCGGCCGTAACCGATGCCAGTCCCGCAGGAGGCTCGTAATGGCAGGGACTGAAGCGGCGGCAGTGCTGGCACTGCCCTTCCCGCGGCCGGGCCGGCCCGCAGGAGGCTCGTAATGGCGGGGACTGAGGCGACCGACGGTGCTGCGAGCGACAAGATGCTGGCGCTCGCGGCGGAGTGGATCCCCACGCTGAAAGAGCGAAGCGTCGAGATCGACCGGCTCCGGCAACTCCCTCAAGACTTGGCTGAAGCTCTTGCGGCTGACGGCTTCTACCGGACCCTGGTGCCGCCGGCGCTCGGCGGGATGGGACTGTCGCCGGCTGTCGTGGCCGAGATCAGCGAAATACTGGCGATGGGCAACGCGTCGGCGGCGTGGTGCACCTTCATCGGTTCCACATCGCAGATCATGTTCGCCGCGCTGGAGCCCGCCCAGCTTGCGCAGGTGCTGGCGGACCCCGATGTCATCACCGCCGGGGTGTTCGCGCCCTCGGGGACAGCCACCGCTGCCGCGGGGCCTGACGGCGCGGAGGGGTACATCGTGAAGGGCCGCTGGGCATGGGCGTCGGGCTCTCACAACGCCGAGTGGATTTCCGGTGGCGTGCAGATCGACGGCGGCCAGTCGACCGATTCTGGGCAGCCGGCGCTGGGACGGGCCTTCTTCCGTCCCGAAGACATCGTGCTCCACGACGACTGGTACACCAGCGGGCTGCGAGGCTCGGGTTCGAGCACCTTCGAAGCCGACAACATCTGGCTTCCTGCTGACCGCATTGCGTATGAGCGCGCCATCCTGAAGTCTCCGTACGCAGCCGCTCCGCTGTATCGCATGCCGCTGTTCGGCCTGCTGGCGCTGCCGATCGGTGCGATCGCTTTGGGCATGGCCCGTGCCTGTGTCGACGAGGTCATCGAGGTCGCCAGGTCGAAGGTGCCCCAAGGCTCCCGTCGCACGCTCGGCCAGCGGCCGTCGCTCCACTCGGCTGTGGCAGTTGCCGACACCGAAGTGCGGGCCGCCCGCACGCTGCTGTACGCGGAGATCGGTGCCGCGTGGGAACGAGCGCAGCACGGGCTGGCAGACCTGGAGATCAGGCGGAATCTGCGCACTGCCACCACCCACGCCATGCAGACGAGCTTGCGAGTCGCGCAATCCATGAATTCCGCCGTTGGCGGCACGGCCGTGTTCGAGGCGTCGCCGCTTCAGCGCCACCTGCGTGATGCCCAGACGGCGTCGGCCCACTTCATGGTTGCCATGCCCGTCATGGAATTGGCCGGCCGAACCTTCTTCGACCCCGGCGGCGACACATCTGGGCTCTGAGTCGCTGGAGGTAGCTCAGTTCTCGCGGCGGCGCTGGTGCGCAGGCAGCGGGAAGGTGATCGGGATGAGCGCGGTGAGATCGATGTCGATGAGCGTCGGTCCCACGGGGCCGGTCTCCCCGCTGGCGCGGGCAACCGCCTGGCTGAACGCTTCTTCGAACTCAGCGGCGCTCGCCACATGCTGGGCGGGCACGCCCATTGCCTCTGCGACGCCGACGAAGTCGATGCCGCCGATCTCGGTGCCGTGGTGTTCGTCCCAGAGCGCGTCCTGAATGATGCGCAGCACCCCATAGCCGCCGTCGTTGAAGACGCACACGATCACCGGCAGGCCATGCTCGGCGAGCGTCGAGATCTCGCCGATCGACAGCATCAGGCCGCCGTCGCCCTGGATCACCACCGTCGGCTGGCCGCTGGCTAACGACGCACCGACCGCCATCGGGACGCCGGGACCGATGGCAGCATTCGCGGCCCGGATCGACGTACGCGGTGCCACGATCGGCAGCAGCCGGTTGCCCCACATGTAGCCGGGCACCGTGGTGTCGCGCACGATGCGCGCCTCGTCGGGCAGGATGCGGCGAATCGCATCGCAGATGGCTGCGTGATCGGGGCCGATCTCTTCGCGCATCGCCTCGATGTCGGCCGCACGATGCTTGCGGGCCCGCTCCACGTAGCCGTCGTCGATCGTGGGACTGCTGTCGCCCAGCCGCTCCAGCAGTCCGGCGAGACTGAGCTTCGCATCCCCGACGACGGCGACCGACGCTGGGTAGTTCAGGCCGATCACACCGGGATCGACATCGAGGTGGATCAGCTCCTCAGGCAAGCGCAGCGCCCAGACCCGAGTGGCGTAATTCTGGAATCGTGTGCCTACCGCCAGCAGCAGGTCGGCTTCGGCGAACACTTCCGCCATTTGCGGCCGGTCTGAGCGGAACCCCAGCGACAGCGGGTGCAGCTCGCTCAAAGCACTGCGACCCTCGATAGTGGTCACCACGGGAGCACCCAGTCGCTCGGCCAGGGCCGTGAGCTCGGCCGAGGCATCGGCGCTCACGACACCGCCGCCCGCCCAGATGAGGGGTCGCTGCGCGCTCGCCAAACGCTCGGCCGCGTCGTCAAGCAGCGCAGCATCGGGGCGCAGCCGGGGCACGTCGGGCGAGCCCGCAATGGGTGCCTCGCCGACGCGGGCGGCATCGGGCGAACCCGCGCTCGGCTCGCTGCCGACCTTGGCGTACTGGAAGTCAATCGGAATCTCCACGGCGCCGGGCTGTGGCCGGCCGGTGCGCACATCGTCGGCGACCCGGGCGATCTCGGCCGAGATCTCGCTGGGATGCCGCACCGATGCCACGCTGCGGCACACCGTTCGCAGCATGTCGACCTGCTGGTCGTTCTCGTGCAGGAAACCCTTGCCCTTGCCGTAGAAGCGCGACTCGGTCTGCCCGGTCACCATCAGCACAGCCGAGCTCGTGAACGACGCCTCGTACAGGCCCGCCACCGCGTTGGCTGCACCAGGGCCGGTGGACGTGAGCAGCACCCCCATCTCCCCTGTGGCCCGGTAGTAGGCGTCGGCGGCATGCGCGGCGGCTTGCTCGTGGCGGACCTTCACTACCTCGATGTCGTCGCGCACCGACAGCGCCTCGTAGATCGGCAGGTTGTGCACGCTGACGATCCCGAACACATGTCGCACACCCAGGCGCGCCAACGTCGCTGCAACGGCCTCGCCGCCGGTCATCTCACTCATCGCTGTCACACACCCTTAGCGTCGCTCATCGCCCGCACGGTAGCCCTGCGGCAGCGGCAACGGCCCAGCAGGACCCGCTCAGGCGAAGCGGGCGCGCACCCGGCAACCGCCCGGCGAGACGCGCTGCGGCGCGCTCAGCGCAGTCGCTTTCAGCCGTATGGCTAACAGTTCAGGCGTCGAGGCTGAACGGTGGGTACTCGTCGGTCAGCAGGCCCATGTACGCATTGAGCCGCAGATCCACGCCCATGACCGACACAATGAAGCCTCGTAAGCCCGCGGGCCAGCGGCCAGTGAACAGCACCGCGAAGAAACCCAGCAGGTGCACTACGAACGAGATGATGCCGACGATCACGGCGAACACGATCGCCGGTATCGCCATGATCAGCCGGATCAACGTGGTCAAGCGGTTGCGGCCGTCCAGTTGAGGCTGAACGTTCATCGACACCGGCGTGCCGCCGGGATCATCAGCGGTCATGTCGAAAGCAAAGGGCGGGTAACTGCTGTGCAGGAAGCCTGCGTAAGCCATGAGACGGGCGCTGTAGCGCAAGTACATGATCTGAAAGTTCGCCAGCCCGGCAGGCAGGCGACCCGTGAACAGGATCGCGAACCACGAGATGAAGCTGATGGCGGTGGACACATACCCGAGAACGTTGACAATGATCCAATGCGGCAACGCCAGCAGCCACTGGAGCAATGGACGCCAGTTGGCGACGCGCTCGGGGGTGTCCACGACGAGGGATGCTGGGTAGGCCATGGTCCCGAAGCTACTCCTGCCGGGGACGGCCATGGGCCATAGCTCTCATGCGGCGACGAGCGGGAACCTGTGGTCGTCGGCTGGGTACTCACCGGCAACAGCAACGGTGTCGTCGTCGGAGACGATGGGATCGCAGCCGGCATGGGGGTACCAGACAGCGTCGTCGCCCAGCCATCGGGTGGACAGCGCCACACGCCGATGGTCGCCGGCATTGCCTGGCGAGCCGTGGATGATCCACGAGGAGAAGAACAGCGCGTCGCCGGGTTCGACGTCGAAGCCCACGATGTCGTAGTCGGCCCGGTTGGCCTCGACGTCGGGCATCTTCTCGCCGTCGAACTCGGCCATGAAGCCCTTCTTTCCGTCGAAGGATTCGGGCGCGTAGTAGGCGTCCCAGCTGTGCGAGCCGCGCACGAACTCGAGCGAGCTCTCTGCCACCGTCACCGGGGTCATCGCCACCCAAGCCGAGCAGATCTGCTTGCCCAGGAAGGGCCAGTAGGGGATGTCCTGATGCCACGGTGTCGGGTTGGCTGTGAACGGTTCCTTGATGAGCAGGTGGTCGAAGTAGAAGCGGGCCGTATGTGAATCCATCAGCGCCGCGGCCATCTGCGCCATGCCCGAGTTGCGCACGAAGTCTCCGATGACCGGATCCTCTTCCCACCGGTAGCGGCTCGTGAACAGCCGGTTCTCGGGCGCGCCCGGGTTGGTGTCCGACACCCACTTGCCGGGATCGCGCAGTTGCTGGTCGGCGACCTCGAGCACCCGGTCGATCCAATCGCCGGACACTGCCCCGGCGACCTTCACGACGCCATCGGCAGCGAAGGCAGCCTTGTGCTCAGCTGTGATGCGATCGGAGGCGATGTGGGCCTGTGCTTCGCTCATTGGGTCGTTCCCTGTCTGCCGCTACGCCCTTGGTGCCACGGCTACGACGACGATGTGAGGGACTCCGTCGTGGACGATTCTGCCAGTGGCTCGGAGTGTTGCGGCGCGTCGGCCTCCCCATCGGCACCCACGGCTTGCCGAAGTCCCGAAATGCGAGCCGGGCTGTGGGTCCGCTCCCGGTGCACTCCGAACGCGTGATGAGCCGGCACAAGATCGCCGAACGGGCTGATCACGTTCACGTTGTCGGCCCCGATCAGTCCGGGATGCTCCACCCCGCATGCATCGGCGAGGCGGAAGAGCTCCTTGCGCAGACCGATGATGTAGTTGGCCAACCGGACGCTCTTGTTCGTCGGATCGAGCCCTCGCGAGAGCCATTTGTTCTGGGTGGCCACACCGGTCGGGCAGTGGTCGGTATGGCAGCGCTGAGCCTGGATGCAGCCGATGGCCATCATGGGCTCGCGTGCTACGCCGATCATGTCGACGCCGATGTTGAAGGCCAGCGCGGCAGGGGCCGGAAAGCCGAGCTTGGCCGAGCCGATCATCACGATGTCATCGGTGAGGCCGGCCTCGCCGAACGCCCGATGCACGACGCCGAATGCCCGCCAGAACGGCAGCGCCACATGATCGGTGAAGACGAGCGGCCCCGCCCCGGTGCCCCCCTCTGCGCCGTCGACGGTCACAAAGTCCGGACCGCGGCGGGTCTCGGCCATGTGCTCCGCGAGCTCGGTCCAGAACACCTCTTGGCCTACTGCCGACTTGATCCCAACCGGGAGGCCGGTCGCTCCTGCCACTTCCTCCACGAAGTCCACGAGCTCATGCACCGAGCCGAATGCCGAGTGGCGGCTGGGGCTCACCACGGCCTCGCCGACCGGGACGCCGCGTGCTGCCGCGATCTCGGGGCTCACCTTCGCCGCAGGCAACAAACCGCCGACGCCCGGCTTTGCGCCCTGGGACAGCTTCACCTCGATGGAGCGGACCGGCGCCGAATCGATCGTCTCCAGCAAGCGGTCCATCGAGAACGTGCCGTCAAGATTGCGGCAGCCGAAGTAGCCGGTGCCCATCTGGAACACCAAGTCACCGCCGTTGCGGTGATATTCCGACACTCCGCCTTCGCCGGTGTTGTGCATGCAGCCAGCCATCTTCGCCCCGCGGTTCAGCGCCGCGATGGCGGGGCCCGACAGCGATCCGTAGCTCATAGCCGAGATGTTGACAATGGAAGCCGGCCGGAACGCATTGGCCCGGTCCCGCCAGGCACCCATGATCTTGCCGCACGGGATCGGCGCTTCGGGCGGCACATCGCGCCCCAGCGGGAACGGGCTGTGGCGAAACGTGATGTGACCCGGCTTGTCAATCTCGTCGTCGGTGCCGAATCCGAAGTACGTGTTCTGCTGCTTGGCGGTCGAATACACCCAGCGACGCTCATCCCGGTTGAAGGGCCGCTCCTCCTCGTTGTGAGCGACGATGTACTGCCGCAGCTCAGGGCCGATCTTCTCCAACAAGAACCGCAGATGGCCGATGACCGGATAGGTGCGCAGAATCGAGTGGCGCTTTTGGACGCTGTCGTGAATGAACACGAACACCAGAAATGCCCCGACGATGATCAACCCCCACAACCACCACGGCACGTTCCCGAAACTACCGCGGGCGCGCGACAGGCCATAGCCGCGACCTCCGACAGGTTCCTCGACTGCGCCGCGCATCTCCGGGGCAGCGATCGCTCATCCGACCCGGCCGCGACGGGCTTCCTATGCTGGCCCGATGGCATCGGTGCCCGACGGCGATACGCCCCCAAAGGCCCCGCCGGCAGGAACTCCGGCGCTTGCGCCCGAGGTGCTCACGCTCATGCCAGCCGCCCAGGAAGCACCCCGCTGCTCGGCCTATGCCACAGCTATCGGCACAGATCCCGGTGGCACCGCTATCGCCGCTGACGCCGTCGCGCTAGTGGAAGTTCCGCTGCCGTGGTCGAAGCCCGTCTTTGCTAGCGGAATTCTCGAAGGCTTCAGGCCGATGACGGAGCTGAAGGTGGGATTCGCACGGGTGCTCGCCGTGGTGCCACCAGATGAGCGTGGTCGAACCGGCAGGATCCCGGTGGTGCTGCACTGGCGCGTCGGTGCCGGCACGCAATCGGCGTACTTCGAGGCTGACGGAGCGGACGGATTGCACCGGCTGTTCGCCCACCTCGAGCGTCAGTCGCCCGCAGATCCGGTACCGGCGGGTTCAGGGTTTGCTTCCTTCGGATCCGCAGAAAACGAGCGGGCCGTGCTCATCTGCACCCAAGGCAGCCACGACGTGTGCTGTGGCAGCGAAGGCACGCGCCTCGCGGCCGACTTCGAGGCGGTGATGCGCGCGTACCGGGCTGCAGACGTCAACGAGCCATATGCCGGTGCGCCGACAGCGAGCGGTCGAGTCACCGTGTATCGCGTCAGCCACACCGGAGGCCACCGCTTCGCTCCGACTGCCATGACGCTGCCCGACGGCCGTATGTGGGCCAGCATCGAAGCCGGCGAAATCGCCACGATCTTGGATCAGACTGCCAATGCGGCCGCAATGGCACCGCGCTGCCGGGGATGGTGGGGGGCGCCGACCGGACCGGCACAAGTCGCCGAACGCGCGGTGTTCGCACAGGTCGGCTGGCCGCTCGAAGACCTCGCACGCAAGGTGAGCTTCCGGCCGTCTGCAGTGGGCTGGGATGTCGAGGTTGTGGCAACCGAGGCGGGCCGGGCATGGACGGTGTCGGTGGCGGAAGGACGAACCGTGCCGACGATCAGCTGCCGTGCTCTCGGCGGCCTGCCGGCGAAGCCCGCGACAGAATTCACAGTCACCGATATCCGGGAGACATAGATATGACATCACCGCTGGACGGCATCCGCGTCGTTGAGTTCGCAAATTTCGCTGCGGCGCCGTCTGCTGCTGCGATCATGGCCGACCTCGGGGCCGAAGTCATCAAGGTCGAGGCCATCGGAGGCGATCCGATTCGCGGGCTGATGAAGCAGGCGAAGCTGCCAGAAGGTGCGCACAACCCCGACGTGGCATTCCAGTTCATCAACCGGGGCAAGCAGTCGATCCAGCTCAACCTGGAGGACCCCGACGGCTCGGCCATCGCCCAGCGGCTGGTCGCAGCTTCCGATGTTGTGGTGATGAATCTGCTCCCCGAGCGTCGTGAACGCTTCGGTCTGAGCACCGACGAGCTGCTGGCGCTGAAGCCTGACCTGGTGATCGGCGTGCTGTCGGGCTACGGCGAAGTGGGCGACGAGATCGACCGGCCCGGTTACGACGTCACCGCGTTCTTCTCCCGCTCTGGGCTGTACGGGGCATCCACCCCGCCCGGCGGGCTGCCTCCTCATGCCCGACCAGGCCAAGGCGATCACACCACGAGCCTGGCCTTCTTCGGCGCGATCATGGCGGGGCTGCGGGCACGAGACGTCACGGGCGAAGGCCAAGTCGTGGAGTCGTCACTGTTGCGCACGGCAGCATGGACGATTGCCATCGACCTGTCGACCTCGCTGGTCGACGGACGCCCCAACACCGAACGCCCCCGCGACCGGGGGCTCTCCCCGATGCTCGAGGCGTTCGAATGCGCTGACGGCCGGTGGATCCATTTCACCATGCCCGATACGGGCAACGCGTGGGAGCGATTCTGCAAGGCCATCGAACGCCAGGACCTGCTCGAAAATCCCGACTACGAGACCGGCCGACAGCGATTCCGGGCGATGGGCGCCCTCGTGGCCGACATCGAGGACACCCTGAAGTCGAAGCCGTCTGGTTACTGGATGCCCCGGCTGGATGAGCACCGGTGCATCTGGGCGCCGATCAACGACACCGCGTCGGCAGTGCAAGACCCGCAGGTGCGTGCAACCGGCGCCTTCGAGACCATCGATCATCCCGAAGCAGGGCAGTTCGAGACCATCGCGGCCCCGTTCCGCATGCACAACTCCCCCGACGTGGGCGTGCGCGGCCCTGCACCGCGCGCCGGCGAGCACACCGAGCGGGTGTTGTCGGAGCTACTCGGCCTCGATGCCGACGAGGTCGCCGACCTCACCCAACGCGGCGTCGTCGGCACGGACGAACCGACGCGGGGGTGAATTGAACGGATCCGCCGCCCTCGACACAAGCCCGCTATTAGTCTGAGCCGCGGTGCCGTTTGGTGTGGATCACAGTTCTAGCCCTGCTGAGACTGCTGCCGAACCCGCCACAACCCGCCTCGTCGGCGGATCTGGGCAGAGGAAATCTCGGACCTTCCGCAGGCTGTCAGCCGTGGTTGCAGCGGCTGCATTGCTGCCGATGATGGTGAGTGCCGGCGCAGCGCACGCAAGCACCGGGGACGTGCGCTGGCCATCAGGCATGGACGTCTGCGCGGGAGCGACCGCGGTGATTGCAGCGTCAGACACCGCAGCGCAGAGCGACATCTACAGCGCCGTGACTCTGGCGGGTGTGGTTGGCTCGCACTGCCTGGTAGATGCCGGAGCGCGCGGAGCCCCGATGCCCGCAGTATCGAAGGCGCTGCTTGCAGCTGCGAAACCAGACGTGTACGTGGTGGGGGGAGCCGCCGCCGTGCCCGACGCGAAACTCCACGGCCACCGAGTTCATCGAGTAGGCGGGGCCGACCGATTCGAGACCGCTCGGCTGGTAGGCGCACTCGCGTTGGACATCGCCGCCGAACGCTCCCCGGAATTCACAACCATCGATGCCGACGCCGCAGATGACGTCAATGGCTACCGAGCGATCACCGCTCGATGGGACTATGCGTGCGCGATCCGCACCAACGGCGAACTCGCGTGCTCGCTCCTCGACGGTGACCTAGTCGCAGGACGCGACTCTGGGCAGGCATCACCTCCCATTGGGAAATACGTCGCGATTTCCGCCGGAAACGGGACCGCGTGCGCGATTCGCACCAACGGCGAACTCGCGTGCTGGGGTTACCACTGGCCCGGTCAAGCTTCCGAACTCGAAGGCAACTACAAGAGCATCGACCTCGGTGACCATCTGTGGTGCGCGATCCACACCGATGGCGAGCTCACATGCTGGGAACGCGGGGTCTCCGGACTGCCGTCGCCGCCCGAGGGAACCTATACCTCCGTCGCGACTGCCATCGTCGACGCGTGCGCGATCCGCACCGACGGAGAACTCGCATGCTGGGGCTCCGATTGGTCCGCCGAGGCATCGCCACCCGCAGGGACGTTCACAGCCATCGACGCGTTCGACCATCACTGGTGCGCGATCCGCACGAACGGCGAACTTGCGTGTTGGAATTCCACCGGTCACGAATCGTCCCCGCCAGCCGGTACCTACGTTGCGGTCAGCACTTCGCGGTCTCACTCCTGCGCGATCCGTACCGACGGCGGACTCGCGTGCTGGGGTGACGACTCCCACGGACAGGCATCGCCACCGCAAGGCACCTACCTGGACGTTGTCGCCGCCGGTTCGTTCTCATGTGCGATCGACACCAACGCTGCCGTCGAGTGTTGGGGCCTACGCGATGTCGACGACGTTTCGTGGCCGTCGAGTTTCTTGCAGTAACTCTTCTCGAGCGAACGGCAGATCTGCATGGCAGTGCCAATGCAACGAGCCTCACCGTCGACGCAGATGCAACACTTCCGACGTCGTAGCTGCTCGGGAGGTTAAGACGGCCTCGATCTGTCGCCCCGAGATGCCGGGGAATGGTGGAGGCGGCTGATGATGTCCGCTGCTATGACCTGCGGTGACCGGCCCGCGGTGTGCACCTGTTCGAACCGCCCGTAGCCGTCTGCCCGCTCGTTCAGGAGACGGGCCACGGCAGCCGCCGGGTTGCTGCCCGCAAGCAGCGGCCGTACGGGGCCATCGACGTCGGATTCGAGGCGACGGACAATCTCATCGACGTCGGCGTCCAGGCAGAAGACCCGGCCTGTGGCAGACATCGCCTCGGCGTTCGCCGGATCTAGAAGCATCCGGCCACCCGTGGCGACGACCTGGTGCTGACCTGCGGCTGCTTCGACTGCCACTTCGCGCTCAAGTGCCCGGAACGCCTCCTCGCCGTGTTCAGCAAAGATCGCCTCGATCGGCCCGTGTCGTGACACGATCACGTCGTCGGTGTCCACGAAGGTCCAACCGAGCTCGCGAGCGACGAGCTTCCCCACGGTCGTCTTTCCTGTTCCCATGAAGCCCGTGAGCACGACATTGCGGACAGAGGCTCGCGTCACGGGTTCACGCTAGGGACGGTCGGCCCCGAGGCGGCGACGCCCGGATGGCCAACGCGAATAACGCGGAAACATCGGCCAACAATGCGGCGACATCGCTTGACGGTTCGCACGGCCACCGCTTTCCTACGACTTTGAACCGGATTCCGCGCCGGTGCTGATGCGCGGTCGCACACCCAGGAGCACCCTTGTCCACCAACTCGACACCGGACGAAGCAGCGCCACACGACTTCACGGCGGAAGATCACGAGATCGGCCCGCCGGATGTGCCTGCGGTGCTGTTCTTGTGCACGCACAACGCGGGCCGCTCCCAGATGGCGGCAGGATGGCTGCGCCATCTCGCCGGCAGCCGCGTGGACGTGTTTTCCGGTGGTTCGGATCCGGGGCTCGAAACTAACGCCACGGCGATTGAGGCCATGGGAGAGTTCGGCATCGACATCGCTGGCGAGTACCCCAAGCCGTGGACTGACGAGATTGCCCGCGCCGCCGATGTCATCGTCACGATGGGATGCGGCGACGCTTGCCCCATCTTCCCGGGCAAGCGTTACGAAGACTGGGAGCTCACCGATCCGGCGGGCCAGCCGATCGAGGTCGTGCGTGCAATACGCGACGACATCGGCCGACGCGTCGGCGGGCTGCTCGCGACGCTGAAGATTCCGGCCGCGGCGTAAACGAGAATCGCAGCAGCGCCGTCACCGCCTCTAGGACGCGACGGCTTCGGCGCCGGGGCCTTGGGGCGGCAGTCCGATGGGGAAGGCATCGCGGATCGCGGCGTCCACGGCAGGGCTGATGTGTGACGGCCAGTGGTTGGCCAAGGTGGCCGTCACGTGGTCGTGGGCCACGTCATGTGCGGGCCGGCTGCCCGCCTCGGTCCAGTCCTCGGGAGTATCCCGGTTGGACACCAGCGGGTACAGGTATTCGGTTTCCATGAGCTCGAGCGTCTGCGGCGAGCCCAAGAAGTGACCCGGACCTGCAATGACCTCAGCGATGAGCTCGGCCGACAGGGTGTCGGCATTCACTTCGATGCCTCGCACGGTGCGGTTGATGGCACCCAGCATGTCGTTGTCGATCACCAGTGCTTCATGCGAGCACGCCAGCAGACTCGCCAGCATCCCGGCCGACTCGTCGACGACGTTCGCTCCCGCATGCCCGTGCGCACCTGTGCGACCAAGCACCTCGCCGAGTCGTAGGCGAAACGCAGCGGTGGGACGACGAAGGTGTTGTTGGCTGCCATGAACGGGCGCGTCGCGAACTCGCCCTCGCCGCCGAGCACCAAGTCGAACATCTCGACCGACTCGTACACCCACTGCGGCTCGAACCACCGCAGTGTTGTCGGACCTGCTCGGTCTCGACGCGGGCGAGATCGCCGACCTGACCGAACGCGGGGTCGTCGCGTCGGACTGAGCGGCCGTCGGCGCCACTTCAGCAAAGCAACCGGCAGCACAGCGTCGATGGTCAATGCCGCCATCAGGCTGTGCTATGTTTGTGCCTACTTAATGAACGTTCAGTAAATGTGAACGTCAGCAAACCCGAGAGGAATGGAACCAGGCCCATCATCAGCAGAGCGCTCGCGGTGCTTGCATTACTTGTCACCGCCACGCTCTCTGCGACACATCCCGTATCGGCCGGCGGTAACGAGGTGCTCGCACCATCGCTGGTCTTTGAAGAAGGGGAAGCTCTCCGGCCGCTTCCGCAACCGCCGCCGGTGCTAACGCCATCGCTCTTGGCCGAGATCCACTCAGTGACTTCCGAATCCCAACTGGACAGTGTTTCACTTGATGCCCGTCGAGCCATCGTGACACCAGCGTTCGCCTACACCTCTTTGATTAGGACTTCCAAAACCATGAGTTCGGGTTGTGATCGCTGGAGCGTTACCAGGAAGATCAAAAACGTTCTCGGCTGGACGCTCATAGAAGCAACCCAGAAGCTCTACAATGTTTGCCGCTCAGGCGATGAAATAACGTCGAGCCCGACCCAGACGAGGTACGCGAACGGCTCTTGGGGATGGGCCGTATGTGGATGGTTCGCCACACACGACGGCTGGATCACACAAGACAGAGTCTATGGTGCCGGAGGTTGGGCCAAATTCGCACTCGGAAACAGCTGTTTTGCGCCGCAGTACCAGCTTGGAGTGGAAATCCAAGCCGATGCTCCGAGCAAGAAATGGTGGGGATACACCAGCGGTTGAGGCGAGCGGGTTTCTGACGTGTCTCCGATCATTCCGGCGCCGAGCGAGCCAATCCTGAGCAACATTATGTTCGTCGCGGCAATCTTGGTGGCCCTAGTCGCAACATACGCGGTGCTGGTCCGCAGGCTCAGGGTTCAAACCAAGACCGACAAGACGACGACGACCAAGTTCAAGATTGTGTGCATGAGCGTGGCAGGAGCAGCGCTGCTCGCACTCGCAATGCCAATGTGGTGACTGTGGCCACGCTGCGTTGCGGCACCAGTGCAACCCTCGCTTCGATCCGGGTGCGGTTGGCGTGACCGCCGTCACGCCAACCGCACAGGGCCCTCCCAAGAGACTGACCCGCGTTGAGCAGCGTTACGACATCGACCACCTGCCAAGACGCCGGATGACGTCCGCCGCGATGTCGTCCGGCTCGCGACCGTCTGTCGGCACTTGCTCGAACTGCCCGTAGCCGGCCGCTCGCTTGCTCAGCAATTGCTCTACTTGTACAGAGAGGTCATCTCCAGCGAGGAGAGGTCGCAGGTGGTCCCGCAGATCAGTTCGAAGTCTGCCGACGATTTCCTCCGCCGATACGGTGAGGCAGAATGTCTGGCCAGTCGCCTGCAAGGCCCGGGCTTTACTTGGATCGAGCAGCATTCGGCCCCCAGTTGCGATGACGTGTTGCGCTCGCTTGGCGAATTCAACGGCGACGTCATGTTTGAGCTTTCGAAATGCAACCTCGCTCCGCTCCATGAAGAGCTTCGGCGGCGGGGCCTTGGGGCGGCAGTCCGATGGGGAAGGCGTCGCGGATAGCGGCGTCGACCGCGGGGCTGATGTGAGACGGCCAGTGGTTCGCCAATGTGGCCGTCACGTGGTCGTGGGCCACATCATGTGCGGGCCGGCTGCCCGCCTCAGTCCAGTCCTCGGGAGTATCCCGGTTGGACACCAGCGGGTACAGGTACTCGGTTTCCATGAGCTCGAGCGTCTGCGGCGAACCCAAGAAGTGGCCCGGACCTGCAATGACCTCGGCGATGAGCTCGGCCGACAGGGTGTCAGCGTTCACCTCGATGCCTCGCACGGTGCGGTTGATGGCACCCAACATGTCGTTGTCGATCACCAGTGCTTCATGCGAGCAGGCCAGCAAGCTCGCCAGCATTCCGGCCGACTCATAGACGATGTTCGCTCCCGCGTGCCCGGCCAGACCTACGTTCAAGCCCTTCTCGTAGCCGGCCTGGGCGTCGTTCACCTTGGAGTCGGTCATGCCTGCTGCGACGCCTGTGGGGAGCCCGAGCCAGTGGCCGACTTCGGCTGCAGCGGCGTTGAGGATGCCTTCCTCGCCGGACCCTCCGCTCATGGCGCCGGTGCGCAGGTCGGACACGAACGGCCACAGGCCCAGCAGGCACGGGTGCCCGGGCGACAGCAGGTTCACCACGGTCAATCCGCCGAGGCACTCCGCCACCGCCTGCGCCAGTGCGCCTGCGAGCGCCGCGGGTGCGGTGGCGCCAGCTTGCAGGGCCGACAGCAGATTGATCGGCATGCCCGTGCGCACCTGTGCAACCAAGCACCTCGCCGAGTCGTAAGCGAAACGCAGCGGTGGGACGACGAAGGTGTTGTTGGCTGCGATGAACGGGCGCTTCGCGAACTCGCCCTCGCCGCCGAGCACCAGGTCGAACATCTCGACCGACTCGTACACCCACTCTGGCTCGAACCACGAGGATCCGCCCGGCTTGGTGGTGCTGCACATCACGGCGTATGCCGTGGTCATGTCGAGATCGCGGGTCTCGACCATGTCGCGGGCCACCACCGTGCGCACGTAAAAGTGAAGGTTGTCGAGCGTGTCGACAAGGCGGCCGCAGTCGTACACGTCTTGTGCCAGCGAGTCGCGGAACGTGCCGGTCACGTGGTCATACATCATCACTGCGGCGCCTGAGGTGCCGAAGTAGACGTGCTCGCCGCCCACGCGCACCGACTGGTCATCGTCGAAGCCGTGCCAGATCCATTCCTTGGCTGCGGTCTCAATAGAGCGCTCGACGACGCCGCGGGGCAGGCGGAGGCGGCCGTTGTCGTCGACCCACCCGCCGTGGGGCGTAGCAGCCTCGACGAATTCGTCGAGCGGATCGCCCATGCCGACGTCGGAGAGCAGTCCCAGGGCCGTGTCGTACACCTGCTGCATGTCGCCCTCGGTGAGCGGTTTGAAGCGGCCCGCAGGCAGGCCGGGCCGGACTGGTCGCCGGTCGCGTTCGGGGACCGCTTCGCGGACGGCAATACGGCCGGCTCGGCCGCCGCCGCGGCGTCGCCTGGGCGCCTCAGCAGTCTCCGGTGACGGTGCAGCGGTGTCAGACATGAGCACCTCCTTCAGCAATCTCTGTTGTGGGTAGCGGTGTGCGCTGGGGACTTGAGGTTCAGGGGCTGAGATGCGGGTGCGCAGCGCCGATTCGTTCAGGCGCGCAGCGCTACATTGCGTGGGTCGTAGACGGCTTCGGCGAGCACCGTGGCTGTACGGCGCTCGCCGAGGAGGTCCAGCTCGAAGGTGCTGCCGGGGGCTTCGAATCTGGGATCGACATACACGAACGCCAGGCTGCGGCCCACCGAGTGTCCCCAAGCGCCGCTCGTGCCGATGCCCATGGGCTCGTCGCTGCCGGCGGCGAAGGCCGGTTCGTTGCCGCGCACGTCGTTGTCGGTGGCGTCCACCTCGCAGTACACGAGCACCATCGAGAGCGGTTCGCCGCGCTCCTCAGACTCTCGGCGGGCCAGCGCGGCGTCGCGGCCGATGAAGGGGCGGTTGTAGTCCACGAAGCGCCCTAAGCGGGCTTCGACCGGCGTGATTTCCGTCGTGAGCTCGCTGCCCCAGGCCTTGTACGCCTTCTCGATGCGCATGACGTTCATGGCGTAGCTGCCGAAGTGCACCAAGCCGTGCGGCTCGCCGGCTTCTGCGACCCCGTCATACACCCGGGCCAACTCAGACATCGGGCAGTGCAGCTCCCAGCCCAGCTCGCCCACGTAGGAGACCCGCAGCGCGATCACGGGCACACCCGCCACCGTGATCTCCTGTGCAGTCAGCCAGCTGAACGCGTCATTGCCCAGATCGGCGTCTGTCAGCGGCGACAGCACGTCGCGTGCACGCGGCCCGGTCACGCCCAAGATGGCCGTGTCGTCGGTGGCGTCGCGCACCTCGACCTGCTCACCGGGCGCGATGTGGTCACAAAGCCAGTCCAAGTCGTGGCTCTGGCCCATGACCGCAGAGGCCAGCCAGAACCGGTCCTGTGCGAAGCGCGCAATGGTCATTTCGCACTCGATGCCGCCGAGGGTGGTCAGCATGTGCGTCAGGCGGATGCCGCCGTCGCGGCCGGGCAGCCGGTTGGCAGACAGCCGGTCCAGCAGGGCGCCGGCGTCAGCGCCGGTGACCTCAAATTTGGCGAATGCGCTGAGATCGGCCACGCCGACCCGCTCGCGCACGCCCCGCACCTCGGCGCCCACCACGTCGTGCGCATTGGAGCGGCGGAACGAGTGGGCCTCGGGGCTGCCGTCGGGCGAGAAGTACTGCGGGCGTTCCCACCCGTAGATCTCCTGCCATTGCGCGCCCATCGCGTCGAAGCGGCCCCACAGCGGCGTGGTCTTGACCGGTCTGCCCGCCGCGCGCTGCTCCCCCGGCAGCCGCACTTGGTACATCTCGTGGTACTCGTCGATGGCCTTCTCGAAGGCGAACGGCGACTTGGGGCCGGTGTGGTCGCCGAACCGGCGGGGATCCATGCCGCGCACGTTGATCTCGGTCTGGCCGTGGACCATCCACTGCGCCAGGTACTTCCCTGCGCCGGGACCTTGGGTGATGCCGATGGACGCCCCGTTGCAGTGCCAGTAGTTGCGCACCCCCGGGGCGGGCCCCATGAGATAGCCCGAATCGGGGGTGTGGGTGATCGGCCCCGACACCACCTGTTTGATGCCGGCCTCGGACAGCGCGCCGATGCGCTGCTGCGCGAAGTCGAGACACTCCTCGAGGACATCGAGATCCTGCCCGGGCAGGTGGAAGTGCAGGTCCCAGTCGATGCCGTCGATGCCGTACGACCGGGCCCCGGACATCTCATAGGGCCCGATGAGCAGCCCGTCGATCTCCTGGCGGTAGTAGCAGGAGGCCCGCGGGTCGCGCACCACCGGCAATTCGAAATCGAGCGCCTCGACAGCGGGCACCGTCTCGGTCACCAGGTACTGGTGGATGACCGACACGATCGGCACGTCGAGCCCGATCATGGCGCCGAGCTGAGGGGCGTAGTGCCCTGCGGCGTTCACGACGTGCTCGCAGTGGATGGTGTCCTGCTCGTCGTCGCCGTTCGATCCGTTGCGGCGCCGCCCCGGTTCGGCTCCGCCCCGCACGATGGTCACGTCCCAGCTGCCGTCGGGGCGCTGGGACATGCCCGTCACCAGCGTGTGACGCATGATGCGGCATCCGAGATCGCGCGCGCCCTTCGCCATGGTGTTGGTGCAGCTCGACGGATCGGTCCAGCCGTCGTGTGGCGTGTAGAAGCCGAGCCGGACATCGTCGAGATCGGTCAGCAGGGGGTGCCTCTCGGCGATTTCGTCAGGTCCGATGAGGTACGACTCCACACCGATCTGAGTGAGCATGGCGTGGACATAGCGGTGCCAGTTGACCTCCTCGGGCGTCCGGGCGAGCCGGATCGCACCGCAGCCATGCCATCCGGCCGACAGCCCGGTCTCGGCCTCGATGCGGGGGTAGAGCGCAATGGCCTCCTGGTGGACCTTGGCCATGTTGAGGTCGCCGATGAAATTCGGGATGAGGCCCGCCGCGTGCCATGTGGAGCCCGAGGTCAGCTCCCCCTTCTCGACGAGAATCGTGTCGGTCCAGCCCTCGTGCGCGAGGGCGTACAGCAGGCCGGCGCCCATCGCCCCACCGCCGATGATCACGCATTGCGCTTGTTCAGGCATGCTCAGCGATGCCGGGCCTGTTCAGCCATTGACAGGTCCCCATTTGTCCAGGCCAGACGTGAGCCGAACCCCCCGGTTCGGACCCCGTGGCATGCCGATGTGGTGCGCGTAAATTACCACCCCACCGCGCACCACTGCGCGCATCTAACGGCAAGACTCTGCAATCTGAAACTTGAACTTTCAGATTGCAGGGCCAATTGCACGCCTACATGCGGACGCGTTGGTTGGTGGGGTCGTAGAAGCTGCGGATCGAGGGGGTGGCAGCGATGCGGCGGCCGACGATCTCGATGTCGAACGATCCGGCTTCGAGCCAAGACTTGGTGACGGCCTGCGGTTCCGGGTCGGCGGCTGCCGGGTGGGTCACGTAGCCCATCGCCAAGCAGCGGTCCTCGGTGTAGCTCCACATGGCCGAGGTGACCCGGCCCACGAGCTCGCCGTCACGGCGGATCGGCTCATCGTGATAGGCGAGCAGATCGGGATCCTCGAGGCGGAACTGAATGAGTCGGCGAGTGCGTGGCTCGTGACGCTGTGCCTCTAGAGCTGCGCGGCCGATGAAGTCGCGCTCCTTGTCCCAGGCGATCGCGAAGCCGAGACCGGCCTCCAGCGGCGAGTCCTCGTCGCTGATGTCGTGGCCCCAGTGGCGGTAACCGCACTCCAGGCGCAGTGTGTTCATGGCGTGGTAGCCGGCGTGTGCCAGGTCCAAGCCGTCGGCGTCCGCCGCGGCGTCTCTCAGTGCTTCGTAGACCGTGACTGCGTGGGCGTTGGGGACGTACAGCTCCCAGCCGAGTTCGCCCACGTAGCTCATGCGAACTGCCAATACCGCTGTCGAGCCAGCTGAGGTCGCAACGTCGATGTGCTGCGAAGCTCCAAATGCGAACGACTCGTTGTCCAAGGCAGCCTCAGTGACTCTGCTGAGCAGATCTCTCGATTGGGGCCCCATGAGGCCGAGCACCACCCAGTCGTCGGTCACATCCACGATCTCGACATCTCTTCCCCGACAGGCCCGTCTCAGCCATGCCCAGTCCCGTGTTTGAGAAGCCGCCGATGTGACGACCCAGAATTCGTCATCGCCGAGCCGGGTCACCGTCAGGTCGGCCTCAATGCCGCCTCGCTCGTTGCACCACTGGGTGTACACGGCGCGCCCGGCAGGAACGTCCACCGAGGCCACGCTGAGGGTGTCGAGCACATCGAGCGCATCTGGGCCGCGCACCGTGAACTTGGCGAACGACGACTGGTCGAAGAGCGCGACGCCGTTGCGCACTGCGTCGCATTCCCGGCCGGAATTCTCGAACCAGTTCTGCTTGCCGTAGCTGTAGCGGTATTTGCGCTCCTGACCCGGCTCGGCGAACCAGTTGGCCCGCTCCCAGCCGGCCGTCTCGCCGAAGACCGCGCCCGCCGCATCCATCGCTTCATGCAGAGCCGAGCGACGCTGGTCGCGGGCGCTCGTGTACTGGAAGAAGGGCCAGTGCATCGCGTACAGCAGCCCGAGGCTCTCGCTGATGCGCTCGGCCAGGTAGCCGTTGTCGGCCTGGAACGGCATGGCACGCCGGATGTCAACCGCAGAGAGGTCCATCGGCGGGTGCCGATCCGCGATCCAGTCGGCCAGCACCCAGCCGGCCCCTCCGGCGGACTGGATGCCGACGGAATTGAAGCCGGCAGCCACGAAACAGCCGTCGACTTCAGGAGCCTCGCCGAGGTAGTAGGTGCCGTCGGGAGTGAACGACTCGGGACCGTTGAAGAACAGCTGCACGCCGCAGTCAGCCAGCGCAGGAACCCGGTGGCAGGAGCGCTCAAAGACCGGGCCGACGTGATCCCAGTCTTCGTCGAGCGTGCCAAAGCTGAAGTCCCGCGGGATGCCGTCGAGGCGCCACACCTTGGCCTCGGGCTCGAAGAAGCCGACCATGAGCTTGCCGGTCTCCTCCTTGAAGTACGTGTAGTTGGTGGGGTCGCGCAAGATGGGCGTGGAGGTGTCGAGCCCCTCGAGCGGTTCGGTGACCACGTAGAAGTGCTCGCAGGCCTGCAGCGGGACGTTCACCCCAATCTGCGCAGCCAGGTGGCGGGTCCACATGCCGGTCGCGAGCACAACGGTCTCGGTTTCGATCAGATGACCCCCGTCATCGTCGGTGCCGCCAGCGGTTTCCGTCCGCACACCGCAAATGGCACCGTTGCGGGTTTCGAGGCCGGTGACCGCCACCCGTTCGATGATGCGGCACCCGCGGGCTCGTGCCCCCTTGGCCAAAGCCATCGTGGCGTCCACCGGCGAGACCAAACCGTCGTCTGGCAGGTACAGCGCGCCCACGAGATCGTCGGTGCGGATCAGCGGCCACATCTCGGAGAGCTCGTCCATGTCGATCTGGCGGGATTCGACGCCGACAGTGGCCCCCATCGACGCGCCGCGCAGGATCTCCTCCCAACGCTCGGCATCGGAAGCGACGGAGATCGAGCCCGGCGCCCGGAAGCCGGTGGCTTGGCCCGTCTCGTCCTCCAGCGCTTCGAACAGGCGCACCGAGTACGTGGCGAGCTTGGTGAGGCTGTACGTCGCCTTGAGCTGCGCCGCCAGCCCGGCTGCATGCCAGGTGGTGCCGGCGGTGAGCTGGTTCTGCTCGAGCAGCAGCACGTCGCGGATGCCGCGACGCACGAGGTGGTAGGCGATGGCACAGCCGACGATGCCTCCGCCGACAACCACCACTTCGGCTCGGTCGGGGATCGTGCGATTCGGCGTTGCGCGCTGCGACAGGGTCTGATCCGCCACGAGGTGTGCCTCAGACTCTCTCAAGCAGTTCGGGGGTCAGGTCCGCGATCGATCGGACGCCGTTCAGACGCATCGTGCGGGTCATGCCCTCGACGAAATAGTTGAGCACCCAGTCCACCCCTGTCTCGCCCGCGGCGCCGAGTGCGTATAGGTACGCCCGACCGATCATCGCCGAGTCGGCACCCAGCGCCAGCGCTTTCACGATGTCGCTGCCGCGCCGGATGCCGCCGTCGCAGATCACCTCGCAGCGGTCGCCGACTGCCTCCCGGATCGCGGGCACGCACTCCACGGGGGCTGGTGCCCCGTCGAGTTGGCGTCCGCCGTGGTTCGACACGATCACGGCGTCGAGCTCCATGTCGGCCGCGATCTTTGCGTCCTCGGGTGAGAGCACGCCCTTGAGCATCACCGGTCCGTCCCAGCGATCTCGGAACCACTCGATGTCGTCCCACGACAGCGACGGGTCGAACTGGCTGTTGATGTACTCGGCCAATGCAACGGCATCGCCACCGTCGCCACCGGTGGCCCCCTCGCAGTTCGAGAACTTGATCGGCTCGTTGCTGAGGAAGTCCAGCAGCCAACGCGGGTGCAGCAGGCCGTCGATGATCGTGTCGGGCCCCAGCTTGGGAGGCAGGCTGAAACCGTGGCGCACGTCGCGCTCGCGGCGACCCAGCACTGCTGTGTCGACCGTGATCATGATCGCTTCGTAGCCCGCCGCCGCCGAACGCTTCAGCAGGTCGGCCATCAGCTCGCGGTCACGCCAGACATACACCTGGAAGAACTTCCTGCCGTCGCAGACGTCGGCAACCTCCTCGACAGAGCGTGTGCCCATCGTCGACAGCGAGTAGGGGATGCCGGCACGCTCGGCCGCTCGGGCCACGGCCAGCTCGCCCTGGGAATGGGCAATGCGGTCGAAGCCCGTCGGAGCGATCACCAGCGGGATCGGCACAGACTCGCCCAGGATTTTGCCCGAGATGTCCACCTCGCTCACGTCGCGCAGCACGCGCGGCCGGAATTGCCAGCGGTGATATGCGGACACGCTGCGCCCGGCGCTGACCTCGTCCTCAGCCGCCCCGTCGATGTAGTCGAAACAACCGCGGGGCATTCGACGCTTCGCCATGCGGCGCAAGTCGGATACGTCGGCTGCGCGGATCAAGTGCCGCTTGTCGGCATCGTGCTCGAACTCGCCGAATTGCATGACGCTGCGGGCCGTTCCGTAGGCCTGCGATACCCATTTCGTCAACCCCGCCATGAACGCGAACTCTACGATGTGCCCGAACTTCCCCATGCCCGTTCCGCATGAATCGGAGACTGCGGTTCGGGCATCCGATTTCTTCAAGCAATGCGAAAGTGAGCCGACATGGCTGCTACCGCCGATCTCGCGGAGCGTTACCGCGCGATCCTGCCCAGCTTCATCAGCCCGCTGTACGACCGGCCGATCTCGATCGACCGCGGCGAGGGCAGTTACGTCTTCGACAATGAGGGCAACCGCTACCTGGACTTCTTCGGCGGAATTCTCACCACCATGATCGGGCACGCCAACCCCGTCGTGGTCGAGGCCGTGCAGGCCCAAGCAGCCAAGGTGATGCACACCTCCACGCTGTACCTGAACGAGGAGATGATCTCGTTCGCCGAGGAGGTCGCTGCTGTCTCGGGGATTCCCGACCCGCGAGTGCTGTTCACCACCTCGGGCAGCGAGGCCAACGACACCGCGATCCTGTTGGCCACCAACTACCGCAACAGCAACCAGGTGCTGGCGATGCGCAACAGTTATCACGGTCGCTCGCTCACGGCCCAGGCGATCACCAGCCACCGCGCCTGGTCGACGAGCAGCTTCAGCGGGCTCGACGTGCAGTTCGTGCAGGGCGGCTACCGGCTGCGCAGCCCATTCCGCCATCTCGACGACGACGCCTTCACCAACGCCTGCGTGGAGGACCTCGTCCAGCTCATCGACATGACCGATTCAGGCGGGTTCTCGGCACTCATTGCCGAGCCCATTCAGGGCGTCGGCGGATTTGCAACCCCGCCCGACGGGTTCTTCGGGGCGATGGGCAAGGTGCTGGCCTCGGAGGGGATCCTGTTCATTTCCGACGAGGTGCAATCGGGCTGGGGACGAACCGGCGAGCACTTCTGGGGCTACGAGGCGCACGGCATAACACCCGACGCAATCACGTTCGCCAAGGGCGTCGGCAACGGCATCACCCTGGCGGGGATCGTTGCTCGGGCAGATCTCATGAACTGCCTGACCCGCAATTCGATCACCACCTTCGGCGGGAACCCACTCTCCACAGCCGCGGGCCGGGCCACCCTGCGCTACCTGCTCCAGAATGACCTGCAGGGCAACGCTGCCGCCCGAGGAACCCAGATGCACGAACGACTGGCGCCCGTGTGCGATGCCTCGCCTCATGTCGCCGAGTTGCGCGGCAAGGGTCTCATGCAGGGCCTCGAGTTCTGCCACCCCGGCAGCATCGAACCCGACGCCGCGACCACGGCCGCAGTACTGGAGTCCACCAAGGACCGCGGCCTGCTCGTGGGCAAGGGCGGCCTCTACGGCAACGTCATCCGCATCACACCGATGATGAACGTGACCGAAGCCGAGTTGGACGAGGGCCTCGACATCCTCGTCGCCGCCATCGAAGCGCTCGACTGAGCCAGCGGCGAGTCAGTCGAAGCTGACCGAGACTTTCAGCGCGCCCGCATCGTGTGGCTCGTGGGCGAGCCGGAAGGCGTCGCCGATGTCGCTCACGTCGAACACGTGGCTGAGCAGGGGCGACACATCGATGTCACCCGAGGCGATCAATTGCAGCGCCTGGCGGAAAGACATGGAGCCGGGCTCATCCTGGGCCCCGTAGGTGCTGGCGGCAGAGAGCCGTTTGCGGAAGAACTTCTGGAAGCGCACGTGAATGTTGTCGTCGGTCGATGGCAGCCCGAACCACAAGAGCTGACCGTCCATGCGCACCAGCTCGACCGAGTCCAAGAACGTGTCGGAGCGACCGACCGCCTCCACCACGTAGTCGGCACCGCGGCCGTCCGTCATGTCCTTGATGGCCTCGATCACGCCGGCGTTGCCGAGCTCGGCGGCATTGAGGCACTCGTCCGCGCCATAGGCCTCCGCCACGGCCAGGCGCGTCGGCGAGAGGTCCGAGACAATGACCCGCTCAGCACCGGCGCGCTTCAACAGGTACGTGAAGAACAGCCCTGCGGAACCTTGGCCCATCACGACGACGGTCTCGCCGGACACGTCGCGGGGATGCTGGCGCATGGCGTAGATGACGGTGCCGAGTTGCTGACCCATCAGCAAGTGAGAACGAGGCACATCGGTGGCCGGCAGCGGCACGCAGTAGCTGGAGTTGATCCGCTGGAAGGCGTTGAAGCACTCGCCGACCGGCGGATTCGGGAACGTCAGCACATGAGTGCCCTCGGCGATGTCCGGCGTTCGGCTCTCGACCACCGTGCCGATGCCTTCGTGGCCCGGGAATCCATGCGGGCACGGCGGGCGGTGCGACAGGCCGGCACCCATCATCACCATGTGCAGGTCGCTGCCGCAGATCGAGGCCATCTCGGAGCGGATGAGGACGTCGTAGGTGACGGCAGTCATGCCCAAGGCGGCGTCTGGCCTGGACGAAGGAGCGGCGTCTGAGGATGCCTCGTCCAAGGGGGGCACGGGAATCTCTTCGCACTCCATGCGCCCGACGTCGAGCATCCGGCCGGCCTTCATCATTTCCATCGGCTTGCTCGCTCCTCGCCTGCCGCCCAGGGGCGGAACTTCTCTACTGGTCCAGCGAATACTTGCTCATGAACGCCCAGCCGTCGGGGGCGCCGGCAGGCATGCCGGCTGCAGCAGGCGCATCCGGGCAAGTTAGCTGGCAGGCTGTTCCGCGATGAATGTGCCGCTGGCTACTGCTGAGCGCAGCCAGCGGTCCCTTCGGGGCTGGGTGGTGCTCAGCGGCGTCTTCGGGGTGATGATGATCACCTCGGGCATGGTCTTCTATGCCCTCGGCGCCTTCCTGGATGCCTTCGTCGACGAGCAGGGCTTCAGCACCGGTCTCGCGGGCGCAGGTGTGGGCGCCTTCTTGCTGGCATCAGGTCTGTGCGGGTACTACACGGGCAAGCTGGTCAATCGGTTCGATGCCCGCTGGGTGATCACGGCGGGCACGGCGGTCAGCACCGTCGGCATGGCGCTGCTCGCACAGGTGCGGTCCGGCTGGCAGATGTTCGTCGTGATGACCATCTTCGGCATCGGCTTCGGACTCTGCGGTCTGGTGCCGACCACCACATTGGTGACGCGCTGGTTCGAGCGTCGCCGCTCGGTGGCGATGGCGATCGCGTCCACGGGATTGTCGCTCGGCGGCATCATCCTGCTGCCGCAGTTGAGCAAACGCATCGAAACCGAATCGCTGATCTACTGGGCGCCCCGATTCGCCGCTGTGTACTGCGTCCTGATGCTGATCTCGACGTGGTTCTTTATTCGATCATGGCCCAAAGACGTGGGACTGCAGCCCGACGGAGCGCGGCAGGCCAGCGATTCGGTCGGAGCCCCCAATTCTCCGCCGCCGGGGATGTCCTACCAGCAGGCCATCCGCACACGGTTCTTCATATTCACCGCCATCGGATTCGTGCTGGTGATGAGCAGCCAGGTCGGCGCCATCCAGCACATGTACAAGCTCACCGGGGACCGGCTCGGTTCAGACGTTGCTGCTTCGACTGCGGTTGCGGTGCTGGCCGGAACCAGCGTGGTGGCCAGAATCTGCGGCGGGATCGCAGCGTTGAAGGTGTCGCTGCGCTGGCTCACGATGGTGCTGATGGTGGTGCAGGTCGTGGGGCTCTGCCTGCTGGCTGTTGCTGGCAGCGGCCTCGCCATCTTGTTCGGAATACTGGTGCTGGGCAGCGCCATGGGCAACCTGTTGATGCTGCACCCGCTGATCTTGGCCGACGCCTTCGGCGTACGGGACTACCCGCGCATCTACGGCTTTGGTTCGCTGCTCATGGTGTCGGGCCTGGCCGGGGGACCGTTCGTCACCGGGGTCCTGCACGATCTGTACAGCTACAGGTCCGCGTTCTTCACCCTGGCAGTCGTCGCTGTAGCGGGTCTGGCCGTCTACAGCTTCGCCGGCAATCCGATGCGTGAATTCCTGAGTGCGCCGGCGCCGCAACCAGTCCAACGTGTTGAGCCGACGCGGGTCGTAGCCCGCCCGCACCCCGCCGCTCCCCAAGCAGCGTTGGCGACCACGCGCAACGGTGTTCCCTCCGACCGCCCTGCGATGATCGCTGAGGCAAATGCGAACGGTGCACCCCCCAGAGCGCTTCAAGTCCGGCCGCGCCAGGCGCCCGAGGTCTGGTCGGTCGAGCCCGTCTGAATCGGGGCGCGCCGCGACCCTCGGGATGCTCCCATGAAGACAATGCTGGTGGCATGCGGATAGGCGTGCTCGGTGCGACGGGGTATGTCGGCGGCCGCCTTGTGCCCTGCCTGCTGGAGGCCGGGCACGAGGTGGTGTGCATCTCACGCAACCGCCAACGGCTGGCGAATCGGTCTTGGCGCCAAGATGTCGACGTTCGTGCCGGCGATGTCGCAGACGCTGCCTCGCTCGAAGCTGCGCTGGGCGGATGCGACGCCGCGTTCTACCTCGTGCATGCCATGGGCAAGGCCGGCGACTTTGCCCACTCCGACCGGGTCGGTGCCCAGAACATGGCGCACGCTGCGGAAGCGGCCGGGCTGCGCCGCATCGTGTACCTCGGCGGGCTGGGCAGCGACACATTTGCCGAGCTGTCGCCACACCTGGAGAGTCGGCACGAGGTCGGGCGCCTGCTCGCCAGCGGATCAGTGCCGGTCACGGAGTTGCGGGCAGCGGTCCTCATCGGCTCGGGGAGTGCGTCGTTCGAGATGCTGCGACACCTCGTCGAGGTGCTGCCAGCCATGGTCTGCCCGCGCTGGGTGACGGCTACTCGCTGCCAGCCGATCGCCATCGACGATGTCCTGCACTACCTCGCCGAAGTCGTCGGCATTCCGGCGGCGGCTCACGAAATCTGGGAGATCGGCGGCCCCGATGTCGTGTCGTACCGGGACATGATGAACGCCTACGCCCGCTGCGCCGGCCTGCGACGACGGCTCGTCATGCCGGTGCCCGTGCTAACCGCGCGCCTCTCGTCGCACTGGGTGAAACTGGTCACCCCGCTTCCCTACGAGCTTGCGCGGCCGCTCGTGGACAGCCTCGTCAATGACGTCGTCGTCAGCGAGGCCCGCAGCATCGATCGCCGATTGGACCATCGACCGCTGAGCTTGGACGAAGCACTCGGGCGGGCGTTGCAGCATGTTCAAGACCTGGACATCACCACGAGCTGGATCGACAGCGCTGCCGGGCGCACGGCTGCGTCGCCGATGCCCCAAGACCCAACGTGGGCCGGCGGAACGGTGCTGTCCGACGAGCGCGAGGTGACCGTGAACGCGCCCGTCGCCGACGTGTTTGCAACGGTGTCGGGCATCGGCGGTGAACGCGGCTGGTACGCAGGCCAGTGGCTCTGGCAGGCGCGTGGCGCGCTCGACAAGCTGGTCGGCGGCGTTGGCATGCGACGGGGCCGACGACATCCCGACCAGCTACAGGTCGGCGATGCGGTCGACTTCTTCCGGGTCGAAGTCTGCGAACCACTCAGCCTGCTGCGGTTGCGAGCCGAGATGCGCCTGCCAGGCGATGCCTGGCTGGAATGGCAGCTCAGCGAGTCGACCGAAGGCGTCTTGCTGCGCCAGCGGGCGCGCTTTCACCCCAGGGGCGTGCTGGGCCGCCTGTATTGGTGGTCGCTCGTCCCGGTCCACACGATGATCTTCCGCGAGATGATTGTGCGCTTGGCCTCCGCTGCCGAGGCGCGTGCAACGTGGCCAGATCAGGGCCAATCAGATCAAGGACGGAACGCAATCGGGCGCGACACAAGCTGAGCGGGCCGGCTGGCGACTCGGTAGGCGCCCTCGATCCACTCGCAGATCAGCCGGCGGGTGTCACGAGGGTCGATCATCTCCTCGATCTGGAAACGGTTGAGCGGCCCGATCGGTCCGCGGGCTGCCTCGATGCGTGCTTCGAGCTCTGCACGCAGCGCCACCGGGTCGTCGGCTTCGGCGAGCTGTCGCTTGTAGGCGGCCTCGATGCCTCCCTCAGGCGGGATGCCTCCCACGTCGGCGGCCGGCCAGACCACCCGGGCGTTATTCTGCCGCCGCGGTGTGGCGTAGTTGTTGCCGGCCACACCGAAGCTGCGCCGCATGAGCACCGTGAAGATCGGCACCGCGGCTTGAGCGAATGCCGTCATCCACGTTGCACCCTTGCGAATCGTGCCGGCGATCTCGTGCTCGACACCGACAGCGAAACCGGGGTTGTCGCACAGGTTCAGGATCGGCATATGGAAGAGGTCGCACAGGTCGATGTGGCGGGTCAGCTTGTCGCAGCCGTCCGCGGTGAGCGCCCCGCCGTTGGGATGACGGCTGTCCGACGCGAGCACGCCGACCGGGTGGCCGTTCATGCGTGCGAACCCGACGACCTGGTCGGTGCCCCACAGAGGACCGATCTCGAAGAACGAACCCCGGTCGCAGATCAGCTCGATGCCGCGGCGAATGTCAAACGTTGTTGTGCGCTTGCGGGGGATCAGCGTGAGCAATTCGCCGTCGCGCCGGTCAGGCGGATCGGCAGGATCCGGCGGCAGCACGGGCGGCGTCTCGAACACCGACGGCGGCAGGTACGACAGGAACTGCCGAACCTGCTCGGCTGCCTCCTCCTCGGTTTCGGCCAGGTTGTCGACTGAACCGTTGGTGCAGTGGATCCGCCAGTCGCCGAGATCTTCCTTGGTGATGTCGTACCCCATCGCGTGGCTGACAACGGGCGGACCGGCCACGAACAGCTGCGAGATATCGCGCACCATCACCGCAAAGTGGCCCAGCACCGCCTTCGCCGCTCCGATGCCCACCACGCTGCCGAGCAGCATGTTGATCACCGGCACCGTCGCAAGCTGTGCGGCGTACTCGGTGCTGCCCAGGTGTGACGGCAGGAACGAACCGCCGCCGCCGCTCACCCGCGGGCGCCCAGCCTTGATCGCACCGGAGCTCTCCTTCGCGGTGCTCTCGCCTTCCTTGCGCTGCTCGGGCACCATCGAAGCGACGCTGCCGCCGCCCGACGAACCGTCCAGCAGGCGGATCGACGGCACGCCCAGCTCGGTCGAGAGCAGATCCAAGTGGAAGCTCTTCGCGCCGATCGCCCCGTCAGCGTGGCCGCCCCGTGAGGTGAAGTCATCGGCACAGACCACGACGTCACGGCTGTTGATCTTGCCGGTTCCCCCGACGTGGTTGGCGGGTGTGAACGCGGCGATCTCACCCTCGTCGTCGTAGGAGGCGAAGCCAGCGAGGCTGCCGACTTCGCGGAAGCTGTCCTCGTCGAGCAGCAGGCGGATGCGATCCCGGCAATGCAGCTTCCCCCGGTTGCGCTGGCGCACGACGCCGGGCTCGACGGACTCTGGACCCAAGCGTTCTTCAGCCAAGCGCTGCAACGTCTGCACTTCGTCGAGCAGCGGCTCCCAGCCGCTGAGAGTTGAGCCTGCCGTAGCGGCGTCGCTGGCGGCGGTGCCGGTCATCACGACCGCCAACACGTCGCCGGCAGCCAGTTGGTCGCCGGGATGCAGGTCTCGCAGCACCGAGACAGTGCCGTCGCACGGTGCGGTGACCTCGGTCTCCATCTTCATCGCAGACAGCACGACCAGCGCTTGGCCTGCAACGATCGAGTCGCCTGCGCTTGCCCGCACCTCGACGACGCTCGCAGGCAGCGGGCTGACAATGGCTATCTCTGCGTCGTCGAGTTCGCGGTCGGGCCATGTCGAGACCGGCAGAACCGGCGCGGCGGCAGGCGCGGCAGCGGAGCTCGGCGCTGCCGGTTCCAGCAGAGCGGCGCGGCGTGACGTGTCGCTTCCCCGCGCACCATTGGCGCTGCCTGGCGCTCCAGCGGGCGTGGTGGCCATTTCAGCCAGCAGCGTGGTGCGAGCATCACCGCCTCTCACTGCTGGATGATCCAGGATCTCGCGGAGCTGGCGGAGGTTCGTGGGCAGCTGGCCGATGTGGAAGTCGGCGAGGGCCGACGAGGTGCGAGCCGCCGCTGCTTCCAGAGTGCCCGCGGTGCCGATGACCTTTGCCAGCAGCGGGTCGTAGTGCGGCGGCGGTGCATAACCGGAGTACCCGGCGGCGTCGACACGCACGCCCGCACCGGAGGGTTCCTGGTATGCCGAGATCGCACCCGAGCCGGTCGCCACCACGCGGGCTTGGACTGCGAAGCCGCGAGGCAAGACCGAGAGTCGGCCGAGCTCCGCCGACGCCGTGGGGGAGTCGCCGGCCTCGTCGACGGACGGGGCGATGCCGATGTCCTCGAGGCGTGCGCCCGCAGCGATCCTGAATTGTGCTTCGACCAGATCCACACCGGTGACCTGCTCGGTGACCGTGTGCTCCACCTGGATGCGCGGGTTGCATTCGATGAAGAAGTGGTCCCCGGTCTCGGGGGACACCAAGAACTCGACCGTGGCTGCATTCGCCAGGTCAGCCTGTGCCGCGAGCCGCACAGCGTCGGCGTGGAGCCGATCGCGCAGCCCGCCGTGCAGGCCCGGCGCAGGCGCGATCTCGATGACTTTCTGATTGCGCTGCTGGACCGAGCAGTCCCGCTCCCACAGATGGGCGACGCTCCCGTGCTGATCGGCCAGTACCTGCACTTCGATGTGGCGCGGCCGGTCCACGAGGCGTTCCACGAAGACGGTGCCGTCGCCGAAGGCCGCCGCCGCCTCGCTCGAGCATCGTTCGAACGCCCCAGCGATGTCCTCGATTCGCTCCACGGCGCGCATGCCCCGGCCGCCGCCGCCGGCCGCCGCTTTCAGCATCACCGGCAAGCCAACCGCTGCAGCTGCATCGGCTGCTGCGGCGGCGTCGGCAACTGCCCCAGGCGATCCCCCAGCCACGGGAACATCAAGCGAGGCGGCCAAGGCTCGGGCACGGACCTTGTCGCCGAACAGTTCCAGCGTGTCCGCCGCGGGTCCGATGAAGGCGAGCCCCGCTTCAGCGCACGCTCGAGCAAACGTTGCGTTCTCTGCAAGGAAGCCATAGCCAGGATGGACGCAATCGCAGCCGTGCTCATCCGCGATTCGCAACAGTGCGTCGATGTCCAGATACGCGGCCAGCGGATCGCCGCCTGGCAGCGTTGCAGCCCTGTCGGCGGCCACGAGGTGCAGGGAGCGTTCGTCGACCGGCGCATGCACTGCGACCGTTTCGATGCCCAGCGCATCTGCAGCCTTGGCAATCCGGATGGCGATCTCACCGCGATTGGCGATCAAGACACGGGTGAAGCTCACGATTCCCCTTCGGTATGGCCGAGTCACGGCCGGGTACCGGCGATTCTGGCGCGAAAACAGTCGGCAGCGCGGAGTTGACCGACCAATGCGAGACTGGCGAGATGGAGATTTACGACGTCATGCGCACCACGTTCGCCGCTCGGGACTTCACCGACGACGAAGTCACCGACGAGGTGCTGTACCGCATCTTCGACAATGCCCGGTTCGCCGCCAGTGGCGGCAATCGCCAAGGCCACAAGGTCATCGTGGTGCGCGATCCCGCCCGCAAGAAGCGTCTCGGCGAACTGTGCTTCCCGGCCATGCGCGTCGCCGCGGCGCAGGTCGCCGCCGGCGAGGTCTACTGGCAGAGCTACAACCCCTCCTCGGTGAACATCGAAGAGGCCATGGCCGACGAGTCATTGAAGTTCCCGCTGCCGATGTTCTCGCGCATGGACGAGGTCCCAGTCGTGCTCGTGGTCACCGTCGATCTGCGCGTGGTGGCCTCGATCGACAAGGAGCAAGACCGTGTCGGCGTGGTCAGCGGCGCCTCGGTGTACCCGTTCGCTTGGAACATCCTGCTGGGCGCCCGCAACGAGGGCCTGGGCGGAGCGATGACCACGCTGCTCTCAGCAAACGAGTCCGCAGCCAAGGAATTCCTCGGGCTTGAGGACTGGGAGGCAGTCTGCGCCCTGCTGCCGATTGGCAAGCCGACCAAGCAGCTCACCAAGCTGAACCGCAAGCCAGTGGAGGAAATAGCGGTTCGCGAGCGGGGCGACGGGGAACCCTTCACGATCTAGATCCCACGGCACATCTTCTCGGGAGGAGGCAGCGATGGCCATCGACTTCAGCTTGACCCCGGAACTCGAAGAGTTTCGCAAGCGGATTGCAGCGTTCATCGACGCTGAGGTGCGACCAGTCGAGGGCCGCATCGATGCGGAGCAGCTCGAGGAGACCGATCGCGACGCGTACGTGACTGCGCTGCTGGGCATGCGCAAGCGAGCACGTGAAGAGCAATTGTGGCTGCCACACATGCCCGCCGAGTGGGGTGGCATGGGACTCGGCCACGTCGAGATGGCCATGGTGCAGGCCGAAGCTGCGAAAACTAGGTTCGGACCATGGGTGCTCAACTGCCAGGCACCCAACGAGGGCAACATGCACACGCTGTTGCACTGGGGTACCGACTCCCAGAAGCAGCGCTACCTGGCGCCGCTGTGCGAGGGCCGTGCCGAGTCGTGCTTCGCGATGACCGAGCCGGAAGTGGCCGGTTCGGATCCCACGCTCATCCAGACCCGCGGATACCCCGACGGCGACGAGTGGGTGCTGAACGGCCACAAGTGGTTCATCTCGAACGCGCACCGGTCCAAGTTCGCCATCCTCATCGCTCGCACCGAGGACAATCCCGACATCCCTCAAGCCGGTAACTCTGCGTTCATCGTGGACTTGCCGGCCGACGGCTGGACCGAGGTCCGCCAGATCGAGACCATGCACGGCTCGACCGGCCACAGCGAGATCCTCATCGAGGACCTGCGGGTCGGCGCGGGCCAGATGCTGGGCGGGCGCGGCCAAGGCCACTTGCTGGGCCAGTACCGGCTGGGCCCCGCCCGGCTCGCGCACTGCATGCGCTGGATCGCCCAAGCCCAAACGGCGCTCGACATGATGGTGGATCGGTCGCTGAACCGGTACGCCCACGGCTCGCTGCTCGCCGAGAAGCAGGGCATCCAGTGGATGATCGCCGACAGCACGATGGAGCTGTACCAGGCGAAGCTGATGGTGCTGCATGCGGCCTACAAGGTCGACCGGGCCCAAGCCGGCACCGGTGAGGACTTCAAGGCCGAGGTGTCGATGGCCAAGCACTTCGTGGCGAACATGCTCGGCCGGATCATCGATCGGTCCATCCAGGTGCACGGAGCGCTCGGCTACTCCACCGATACGCCGTTGGCGCACATGTACCAGCACGCCCGCTGGGCCCGTTTCGCCGACGGCGCGGATGAGGTGCACCAGATGCGGATAGCGCAGCGCACCATCGCCGCCTACACCGACACTGGCGACACTGGCGCGGCGACCGGCAACCTGCCTATCTGAACATGACTCCGGCGATCGGCAGCAGGTGAGTCGAACGAGCTACGCACAGTGAGCGGCGCGGGGAGCGCTTGGTGAGCCGCGCGAGGAGCGCTCTGTGAGCATCGCCGAGTACGTGATCGCGGCCCTCTTCATCGCTGTGGGCGCCGGCACTCAGGCCTGTATCGGCATCGGCATGGGCCTCATCGCCGGGCCGATCCTGGTCGTCATGGAGCCCACGTTCGTGCCGGGCCCGATGCTGATGGTGGCGGGAGGCATCAATGTGCGCAACGCGATCGCCGACCGGGCGTCGCTGAACGCACCAGCCATGCGGCGACAACTGATGGCTGCACCGCTGGGTCTGGTAGGGGGCGTGGCACTGCTCACCGCCTTGAGCGATCGCTCCCTGACCATTGCCGTGAGCCTGTTCGTGCTGCTGGCTGTCGCGGTGCAAGCGGTCGGCACGCGGCCACCCGAGGGTCGCTTGGCCGACTACGCCGCCGGCGCCGGAACGGCCTTCTCATCGTCCGTGGCGGCCGTGCCCGGTCCGGTGTACGCCGTATTCGCCAGCCACTGGCCACCCGCGGCGCTGCGAGCCACCATGGCGACCTACATGCTGGTCGTCGGCACCGCGATCATCGTGGCCCTCGCCATCCTCGGCGAGTTCGGACTGCGCCAACTGTGGCTCGGGCTGGGCCTGCTGCCCGCAGTAGTGCTCGGCCTGCCGATCGGCCGGTGGCTGCGACCGCGCCTCGCGGGACCGCGCTTTCGGATGATCGTGCTCGGCGTCGCGGCCACCAGTGCGACCGTGGTGCTGATCCGCCAACTCGCCAGCGGCTGAGCCGCTGGCCATGACGCCATCGAGCCCTGCCGCGCCGGATGCTGGCGTCGTGGCGGTCACGCGGGCGGCCACGACGGAGACTGCAGCTCGATGAGAAGCGGGCGAGTGCGTGGCGACGGCGCGCCACCGGTGCCAGCGATGCGTGCTGATGAGTGGTGAAGCGGTTCGCAGCGAATGGCAGACTGGCGATATGGCCGAGGATGGATCGGGTGCTGCAGAACGAAAGCGTTGGATACGGCGCATGGTTGCCGCCTGCGCAGAAGACGACAGGCGGCTGATCGAATCGCTGCGTGGCACCGACTGGCAGGCTCGCCGTGGGCCAGAGGTAGCGTCGATCCTTGCTCTCGCGGACGCGTTCCCGCCCCGTCAGAGGACGGAGCTGCTCTACCCGCTGTTCCCCCACCGATGAACTCGTCCCTGCGCTTCATCGAGCGCATCCACCGCATACATGAATCGCTCGCCACAGCAGACATCCCGCATGCATTCGGCGGTGCCATCGCACTGGGCTGGTGTACGCCCCAAGCCCGCACCACCAACGACATCGACATCAATATCTTCGTGGACCCTGAACTAGGCGAGTCGGCGCTCGTCGGGCTGCCGGACGGAGTCGAGATCACCGATGAGGCTCGCGAGCGCCTCGCGCGCGACGGTCAAGCGAGATTCTGGTGGGAAACCGTGCCCGTGGACATTTTTTTGAACACGACCGACTTTCATAGCGATGCTGCCGCTCGCATTCAATACCGAGAGTTCGAAGGCGTCATGCTGCCATGCTTGGCGTGCGGAGACCTCGCTGTGTTCAAGGCATTTTTCGACCGCGGCAAGGATTGGCTCGACATCGAAGCGATGGCCTCCATCAACAGTTTCGACATCGAAGCGGCGACAACTGAGATCGAACGCCTGCTCGGCCCCGACGATCACCGCATCGCCAAGCTGCAAGCTCTGCGAGAACTCGGCTGAGTTCGAGCATCAGCCCGACTTCGTAACCGCCGCAGGTCCGATACGCCGCGGCTGTCGGTTCGGCCAGAACTCCGCCATCAGACTCCAGCGGCATCGAAGTGGATGCCGGCGGCTTGCGCGGCGGCGATTAGCTTGTCCTTGCTGGCGTTGCCCGCTGTGATGCTGAGGCTCACTTGAATGTGAGCGGCATCGTCATCCACTGCGTTGGCCACCGCCAGAAAGAACTGCCGGACGGCATCACGGGGACTGCCGTCGTCGCGCAGCGATTGCGTGACCGAGGCGCTCACCCGAAACTCGGTGCGCTCTGCGGGAGGCGGAACAACCGGAGGATCCGGGTCTATCGGGGGATCAATAACTGTCGGGGGGGCGGGGTCATCGGGCGGGTCCTGCGCCGGCTGACGAATCCGCAGATCGGTCGACCCCAGGTTGAGGTGACCCTCGTTGGCCACCTGCCGCACCTCGTCATCGGAGTCAACAATTTCGATGTCGCCACTCGATACTGCCTCGAACAGGGCGCGGCGCAGGTCGCCCTCGCCCCCCGGCAGCAACGGCAGCCGAGGCGCCTTCCAGAAGTCGTCCCGAATCTCGCACAGCGGGCGGTTCCAATCGTTGGTCCGCAGGTTGTGCATCAACGCCTGCCGATCGAGGTCACCGGCTGTGAACGCCTTGCCGGCCTCCTGCAGTGCCGACCACACCACCGAACCGTCGAGCGCCGACTGGTTCTCAGACTGGAATCGGATATCGCGCATGACACGCCCGTCGGGCCCCTCAGCCAGATACAGCACATGCGAATAAGCCTTCTTGACAAGGCTCTCAAAGCGTCGCTGTGTCTCGCGCGACTGTCCGACGGCGCTCTTGGACATTTCCGCGTCTTGTTGGACCGCCGCCAACGCCGAGGCGCGCTCCCATGCGATCACATCGGCGGCGAGGTTGCGAGCCTGACGCCGACTCTGAGTGTTGATGACCGCGAAGACGGCAGAAGACGCCCACGTCATGGGCAGCGCCTCTGTTCCGAGGCCCATCGCCGCTTCCGCGGCCAGACGCGTCGACGCATCGGCTCCGTTGAGCAAACTGAACCAGCGCGAATCCAGCACCACGAGCCGGCACTTACGCGCTTGATCGACGCCTGCACTGCCCAGCAGTTCACACAGCTCGGCTAGCTCGGGGGCAGCATCGAAGTCGCCTTCTACGGGCAACACGGCGTCGAACGGTCCGCTGTTCGCCCCCTCAAATGCCGCGCGGCTGACGCGTTCATCCCGCTCGGCGTCCGTGACTGCCTCGCGTTCCCTCCGCACGAGCATGTTCAACGTTTGACGGGTCTCGATGTGCCACCGCTTCGGCTGCCTGCCCGACCCGGCTGTCGAGTCGATTGCGGCGAGGCCGTCAGTGGGATGGCACAGTTCCTGCCAAACGACCTCGGCATCGCCGTGACCGAAAGCGTTCGACGGCACGAATGATGCCGCTAGTAGTTCCGCCTCGGTGGCACCACGGCGCCCTTGCGGGCGCGGGCTCAACGAGTAAACAAACAACGCAGTGGCCATCCGCTCGGCGGCACGTGGGTTGAGCTGCTCCCAGCCGGTGCCCGAGCGTCGAAGATCGGCTAGCCGTGCAGCGCCGCGGTCAACGTGATCGGGGTCGACGATGTCTCCGGCACAGATCTCGCGCAGGCTCGACTGGGTGCGCTGATCACTGACCAGCCCCGAATCCAGCAGCGCATCGCGCACTGCGCGAGATGACATCGGCAGGTCCCCGGGCCCGATCAGCGACGGCGCCCATTCCCCCGCCTGGCCACGTTGGAGCTGCTCGTAGGCAGTGGCCGCAAAGACTTGCAGTGTCGAGCGCACCCGCTGGAAACCTGCCTGTTGAGACCATTCGTTCTCGGCGAGATCGATCAGCGCGGGATGAAACGGATAGCAGCGCGCTACGGCTTCCGCGAAGCCGCCATCAGCATGGGGCAGCTTGCCGAAGGCGTGCTCAGTCCATCGGCCCTGCATCTCCGACGCAATCCACTCGGCGCAGCGATCAGTGACTTCGCTCGGCGGTGGACCGTCGAACAGCCGCCGGCGAATGATGTCAGCAAAGTCACCCCCGCTGGTCACCGTGGTTGCCTCGCCGTTGCGGATCAGCAGGTCTTCCAACTCGGCGCGGCACTTGCGACCGGTCTCGTTCAGCGCGATGCGATCTTTCTCCGAGGCGATCATCACCACTACTGCGGCGCAGTTATCGACATCGTTGACCGCATCGAGCAGCGCTCGCAGAAACGCCATGTCGTCGAGCGCCCGCTGTTCGGATTGGATTGACACCCAGCGGATGTAATCCATGATCTCGTCGATCAGGATCAGCACGGGACGCCCAACATCCGCGAGCGCAGCTTCGATGGCCTCCTTGTTGGGCAGTTGCGCCTTGTAGTGCTCGTACTTCTTGTAGGCGCCTTCGAACAGGCGCCACATGAAGCGCTCGCCCAGCGTCCGGGCCGGACCATCGTGAGCCTCGCGCGGTGCCGGGTTGTCGCAGTCGAGCACGACGCATCTAGGACTGCTGAGGTCCGATATCAGGGCCTCGCTGCCAGCGATCTCCTTGGCTTGCACCAGGACCGCCGCGCCGAGATCCGTCGTTGCGAAGTCGGCGGGATTGCTCGCCAGGTGCCACAGACCAATGAGGCCGTGCGACTTGCCGCCGCCCATCGCCTGGTCGAGCCGCCACAACGCCTTGGCGCGTTTCGCCGGCTCTCCTTGGGCGCCGAGCCGGACAGCGATCTTGGCCATGAGACCGACCAGGCTGCCCGTGGGGTAGGTGATCTGCCCGTAGTAGGCGGGGTCGGCGTACAGCGATCTGCCCGCTGATCCACCGAAGACGGCATCGTGCAGCGACGCTTGGACATCGTCAATGTTGCCGTGCGCGGTCTCAACTTCGGAGCGTAGCTTGACGGTGTGCCACCAGGGTGTCGGTTCTGCGGCGGTCGCAGCAGGACTGGTCACGACCGCTGCCCTCCGGCACCTGACAGCGCAAATGCCGATGGGCTTGCCTCTGAGATTGGCACGGACGTATTCACAATGGTTCCCCTCTCGTGTGCAAGGTGAGCTGCTCGCCCTCGTCTTGTTGTTGTCGTCGCGCCTTGCGCTCGTCTTCGGCAATCACCGCGGTGCCGGTGAGGATTGGTGTGCGGTTGCGGGTCACCCAGGTCCACACATCACCGTCTGCGTCGGTATCACCGAGGTCAGCAGCGAGCTGCGCCATGACTGCCCACAGCAGCTCGTCGCCGGCGCTGTCGGTTGATGCGAGCACGTCCGCAACTGCGCTGACCGACTTGCCTGCCAGTGCTACGGCAAAGGCAACGTCGATGACCGCCAGCCCAGGCGCGAGCTCGACCTTGCCGATGCCGCTCTGAGCCGCAGTCGCGAACTTGTACGTCGACTTGACCTTGTGGAGCAGCCCGCGCGTGTCGCTTTCTTCCATGTCGTGGGTAAGCCGTTCCCACCTCGGCTCTGATCCGGCCGCGGGGTTGCGCTGGAATTGGCGCGTCCAAGAAAGTGCGAATTGCGTGCGTTTGTCGAACGCCTCCAGCGGAAACGAGCCGATCCGCAAGTCGGCAATCTCACCGACGAGGCGCCGCGCAAGCGTGAGGAAATGATCGGCCTCGACTGGCCGCCCGCGGTGATCCAGCACTGCGCTGTAGCGACCTGCCGCCTCCATTGCCGGTCCATAGGCAGCCATGCGCTGGTCGCGCAGCGCTGCAAGCCCGGCATCGGACCACAGCGGCATCCGCTCGGCGATCTTCCGGCCGATCTCTGCTTCAACATCGGCAAGCCGGCCGTCAGCCCGGTCAGGCTCTGCGGGTCGACACGCCAAAGTAAGCGTCGTTTCGATATTCGCCTTGCCCATCTGGCTGCCATGCTCGGTGCGCGCCGGCCACGACCCGGTCAGGATCAGGCCCGCTGCGTGAATTGCCACGAGCAGACCCTGCCAGACCTCAGGGTCGTCGTGGCCGAACATGATCGTCACCACACCGGAATGCTCGACAACTCGGCCTGCTTCGGTGAACGCCGCAGTGATGCACCGGTCGTAGTGCTCCGGCGTCCGATGGTCCCCGCTGCGCGCGTGGGTCATCTTGACGACGGCTTCTTCGAACTTCTCCTGAACACCTGCGGGATTCGCCGTAATCCGGAATTCAGGATGCGAAGTCGCCAGAGCTCGCTTCAGCCAGACAAAGAAGAAGTCAGACGAATCCGTGTACTCGACCATCGATTCATAGGGCGGATCGGTCACGACAGCCGTAAGTGCGGCCGCCCCGAAGGTCAACGAAGTGGCACTCCCGCGCTCGACACGTGCCGCTAGACCGCTGGCTCGTGCACACTGCTTGCGGAGCGCGCTAAGCGTCAGCTTGCCCACCGACCTCCACGTCCCCGGCCCTTTCGAGCACCCTGCCTCCAAGTAGTCGTTTCCAAATGGGACGAATGCTCCGGAGGCGACAACGTGGGCGGCATCTTGCTTGGCACATCGAAACCAACAACCCCGCGATCTGTAATTCAGCGCGCGGACGAATACCGACGTGCAATATCCAATAAGCGCGCGTCTGAATTCCGTGCTGGCGGCGCTTGCCAAGCCTCGCTTTCCTTCCGACAGCATTCGAGTGAGGTCATCTATTGCGCTCGCGAGGCTCACGAGTGCGAGCGTTTGGCGCGCATTGCAGAGGTCGCCGAACGTTCGGTAGCCGTAACGTGCGTACCGTCGCGGCCCCGTTGAACCCAGTGCTCGTTCATCAGGCACTGCGGGCAGGTCAGAGGCGAATGGCTCGCTGACCGCGAGTGCCGCTCCCGCTGCAATTGCGGCATCGCGCTCCAGCATGGTCGGCTCTCGAAAACGCTTGCCTACATCAGAGTCGATGTCGGCCACCACGATCATCACGTCGCCGGCTTGGTCCTGCTCGCGGAGTCGAGTGTGCTCAGCGTGCGAATGGATGTACTTGCAAAACGGGCATACAGCAGCCCGTCCGCGGCCGCTACCAGCGGACTCGACGAGAGTTGCTGAGGCCCGTGGCTCACCATCGTGCACCAGAATCTCAATCGAGTTGGTCGTCAAGTCCGCGATGAGTTCGTACGACTGGCCGGGGTCGCCCTTCTTCGGATTCGGTCGGCGCAGCTGCAGGTCGGCGGTGAGCGGAAACTCTCGACCGCACTCATTGCAGGGGATCGTTACTGCCCATAAGTAGGCCCAGGGGCGCTTGCCGTTCACCTTGGGATAGAACTCATCCATCTCCTCTTCGTGGCGGTCGCCGATCCAGTTGACCAAGAACTCGACATCACACAACAAGCGCAGATGCGGCTCGGGATACCGCATCGCGTGCTCTTCGTATCCCTCGAACGGCAGCGGCGGCTCATTGGACCAGTCACGAAGCGGATAGTCGGCCAGCAGCTTTCCAGCCAGCGTCGCCACAGGCGAGTAGTCGATGCCATAGGCCTTGACGCCGAGCCGAGCCGCCTCCAGCGGGATCATCGCCCGGCCAGAGAACGGGTCCAGAATCGACGCGCCATCGGGATAGTGCTTGGCCAACTCGGCGACGAGATCGTCGTGCATCGCGTCGTAGCCAGTCATGGAGTCGCGCACCATCTGGCACAAGCGATCCTGCTCGGCTTCGTCATCGGGCCACGGCAGCAGCGAGCAGATCACCGCCGCCTTGGCCTGTGCCAGCGGGCGAGCCGCGAACCACGTGAACAACGCCTTCTCGGTATTGCCCGAACCCCAACCCTTCCTGGAGTTGGCGGTGACCTCCGCGCACGGGAACCAGCGCTCGATCACGCGGGTCACGCCGCCCCTCCTGCCGTCAGGCCTGCAGCGGCCTCGGTGTGGCCACCGGTGCCATTGCCGTGGCCGGGGGACCCCTCGCTTGCCGCCACCGTTCGGGCAGCCGCGAGGTCGGAACCGCGAATGCGGACCGACGTGACCTCGTTCGCAGCGGCGGCGAACAGCGCGGTCGGGTCGGGGTACTCGCCGAAGAGACGCCCGCCGTTGTCGCAGTCGTCGACGACGTACAGCCAGTACGCATCACCCTGCAGTGCGGCTCGTACCCATTCGCCGCCGGTCAGACTGATGCCCGAGCTGGCGGCGCTGCCAGCGATGCCCTTGACCTCGACGAGCCGCAACTCGCTGCCTCGCCGAGCATGCAGGTCATAGCCCTGACCCTCGGTCTGAACGTCGGTGACAGCGAAGCCCTGACTGCCGAGACGGCTGACGACGTAAGCGACCGCAACCGACTCGCTGTCGGTGTGATCGATCTCCGCCGCCGGCCCACAACCGACGACCCGAGCCCAGCCCAGCCGTCGCATTTCGCCTGGCGCGCTGACTCTGCTCGCCTGATGCAACTCGGCAATTCGCGTTGCAGTGACATCTTCGAGGCGGCGTCGCAGCGCCAGCCGTTCGTCGCGGTCGGCGATCTCGTCAGTGAGTTGGTTGGGTAGGTCGCGTAGCTGCTGTGCCGCGCCGGCGAGCCATTCGTCGAGCAGTTGCTGGCGCCGGCTCAGCTCCCGGTTGCGCTCGAGACTCGCGGCGTGCGCCGCGCTGGCTTCAACCTCAGGTTCAAGCAGCCGCGCGCTGTCGGCGGACGGCTGCGACCCCCCCCCCCCCGATTCTGTGGTGCCTCGGCCGTCAGATTGGCCAGCACCGCCCACGGAACCGGGCGCGCCCCGGACGGAGAACTCTTGACGGCGAAGCAGCGTCGGCGCGCAGCCGCTCTTCCTTCTGCCACATCGCCTTCGTACACGTGCAGTTCGTAATCGTCGACCTCATTCGGGTCGTACAGCACGCCGCCCTGCAGCAGTTCCGCCGCCACATGCGACCCGACGGCCTCGGCCAGTTCCCCGAAGGTTTCCTCACCCGGTCCGAGAATCACCGCATCGCCAGCCGAAGCCACCCCTGCTACTTCCGCTTGCTGCCTTGCGACACTGCTCGTCGCGACCAGTCGCAACGTCTCGCCAGGGGGCGGCGCGAGCGATATGGGCATTTCCATGTTCTTGCCGCCGAGCAGCCAGAAGCCCGTATCTGCGGCAGCAGACCGCTCGAATGTGATTGCGTCGGCCGCGGCAGCGACGCTCGCGAAGCGCTCAACGACATGTGGGTTGATGCGCTGTAACCGGTCGTCGTGCAGTACTTGGTGCGCCGCCCCCAAATCGACAGGACTGTGCAGATGCGCCTCTGCGTTGCTCTGGCGCTCGTGTGCTTGCCGAAGCCGCTCAGCAGTAATCCGGCCGACCGCCTCCAGCGCAGCCGACTGGGCGCTCTCTCCCTCAAAGCACCGACCGAGCATCTGTGCCAGATCGGGCACGCTCGCTTCATCGAACGCTTGCTCAGCGATCAGGCGGAGGCTGTCGAACATCTTGCCGTCGAGCTCATTGGCCGCCGCAACCAAGTTGTCGAGCAGCCGGGCCATGGCGTCGCCTTCTCGCGTATCGGTGGCGACGATGTTGTAGAGGCGAACATCACGGCCCTGGCCGATGCGGTGGATCCGGCCCATGCGCTGTTCCAGGCGCACGAGCGACCACGGGATGTCCCAGTTCACCAGCACATGGGCGCTCTGCAGGTCGATTCCCTCATTGCCGGCGTCGGTGGAGATCAGCACCTCGAACTTGCCGGCGGCGAACTGTGCTCGGGTCTCGTCACGAATGGCGTGGGAGTCGCGGCCCGAATACGTCCGCGCTGTGAACCCTGCCGACACGAACCGATCGCGGAGCCAATCCGCTGTATCCGCGTACTCCGTGAATACCACCGCCTGCTCACCCGAGCCGGCGGTGATGCCGTTCGGCACCAGGCACTCCTCGATCATGCGCGGCCACTTGGATGCCCTGACTCCGTCGAACTGGGCGAGGTCCGCGTCAAGCCGCTGCAGCACCTGGGCGATGTCCCGACGCTCTGCCCGTGTGTTGACCGAGTCCTCGTTGACCACCCGCGCTTCGGACGCTGCTTCGTCGTCCTCACCGTTCGGGTCTGCCTCGCGAGCAGCATCGGCGGGACTCTGTGTGCCGATGCGATTCATGCGGCGGCGCAGCGTTTCCGCCAGCGAATACAGCGACGATGCCGCGCGCTTGCCGTACACCATGCGCGCCAAGCTCTGCGCGGCGGGCGGGAAGTAGCGGTCAACTAGCGACAGGGCTTCGTCGTAGTAAGCCCTCTCGGCTGCAGTCAGCGGGACTCTCACGTTGTCGGCGCGCCGGGCCAGAAAGAGCCGCTCGCCGTCGAAGCCAACCAGTTCTTCCTTCATGCGTCGCAGGAAGTGCATGGTGCCGGGTGTCAACTTGCTCGCCGGCTGCTCTTCGTTCACGTCGTCCACGGCCGGGAAGACCTCAGAGTCGACGAGGTGCATGAGCGAGCGAAATAGCCACTCATTGCCGCGATGTGGTGTCGCTGTCATCAGCACGGCGCGAGGCGTGCGGCACAGCATCTGCCCGACGCGCCAAAGGGTCTGCGCCGTGGGCGTCAGCCGATGCGCTTCGTCGATGACGACGGCGTCCCAGCCTGCGTTATCGGGATGGATGGCTTCATAGACCGCAGGGTTGACCGCTGCCAGCTCCAGCGAGACCACCCACAGCTCGTGCGGACCGGAGAGCGCGCCCTCACGCGCCGTTGCAGCAGTGATGCGGCGCAGGCCACCGCCCAGAAAACGCTCGAAGTCAAGTTGCCACTTGCTGACGAGGTGCGCTGGACACACGACGAGCGCCCGCCGAACGCGGCCCAGCCGCTGTGCCTCCCGCAGCCACAGGCCTCCCATGATCGTCTTGCCAGTGCCCGGTTCGTCGGCCAGCAAGAACCGCAGCATGGGCTGGCGCAGCATGTTGCCGTACACCGCCTCGCTCTGGTGGGCATAGGGCCGCAGCGGACTGCTCGCCAGCGCAGAGGGATATGGCGAGCCGCAGGTGTGGCGCATCCATGCCGCCCACATGCCGGCGAGCGCCGCAGCCGGGGCGGCGCCAGCGTCGGGGACGAGCACCTCGACCTGCTCAGCCTCGGCCAGAGTCAAGTCAACCTGGCGCAGGCCACCGTCCGGATCGGTCACGAACAGGCGCGTGCCGTTCGCATCGTCTGGCAGCGGCAGTGCCCCGCTCAGGGTGACGAATCCGGGCTCGCCTCGCAGTCGAATGCGTTGGCCAGCCTCGAAGGTCACGACGACAGGTTAGAACCAAAGGTCCTCGGGGCCGGAAAGCAGCCGGGGACCGCTCGTCAACACCGTGGGATGAAGTCTTCACCGAGCTTCATCAAGCGCTTCGGCGCCGCTGCCATCACGCCTCGTCCGGGGCGCGGGAGAGATTGTAAATAATTGGCTTGTATTGAAAGGGACTTTTATTATTCGGGCTCCTTGAGCCCGCGACTCCATGGAGCCCCCCAATGTCCGAACAACATCGAAGCCGCATCTATGCTTGGATTCGCGAATTACACGACGAACCTACGGCGGAGTATCTGATGTCCTGCTTGGCGCCAGCGCCGGTGTCTGAACTCGTCACCAGAGAATTCTTGACGGCCGAGCTGTCGCGCTTCGCCACCAAAGAGGAGATGCACGCTGGCTTTGCCGCTTTGCGCAAGGAGCACGAAGTTCAACGCGCAGAAGACCGTCGCGCACGCGCAGAAGACCGTCGCGAACTGACAGGCCAGCGAGCCGAGGACCGTCGCGAACTGGCAGACCAACGAGCCGAGGACCGTCGCGCAGCGCAGCACCGCCACTACTGGCAGATGGGCATGATACTTGCGGCAACCACACCGATCTGGCTCGACACCTTCGGCATCATCGGCTGAGTTGTCAGGACCAAGGGTCCTCGGGGCCGGGCGCCAGCTTGGGTGCTGGCGTGGTCGCCTCGGCGATGACCTGCGCCGCAGCGGCGACACCCGATGCGCTCATGGGGGCGTCGATTGCTGCGAGGGTGGCATCGATGATGCCGAGCAGCAGGTGCCCTCGGGGCCGGGCGCCGGCTTGGGCGCTGGTGTGGTGGCCTCGGCGATGACCTGCGCTGCAGCGGCCACTCCGGAGGCGCCCATCGGCGCGTCAACAGCCGCCAGCGTGGCCTCGATGGTGCCGAGGGTGCCGAGCAGCATCGGCGGGTTGAGATGGCCCATGTGGCCGATACGGAATTCCGCGTCGGCGTTGCCGGTGATGCTGAGCCCCAGGGTGAGGCCCGCTTCGCTCTCGCAGGTGGCGCGCAGCTGCTGCGCCGACACCTCGCCGGTGCGGATCATCGTGACCGAGTTCGAGCGATGTGCTGGGTTCAACACGTTCAGCTCGAGACCGCCTGGAGCGGACCATGCCTCGACGGCCGCGTGAATGGCGCTCGCCATCACACGATGGCGCTCCCAGACGTTCTCCAGGCCTTCCTCGTCGATCATGTCGAGAGCCTCAGCGAGGCCCCACAAGTGCTGGACCGGGGGTGTGCCGCAGAAGATCCAATAGTGCGCGTCAGGGTCGGTCCGGCGAGTCCAGTCCCAATATGCGGTGCGCAGGTCGGCACGCTGGTGTGCCTCCCACGCCCTCGGCCCGACCCACACCATGCCGAGGCCGGGGGGCACCATCAGGCCCTTCTGGCTGCCCGCCACGGTGACGTCAACGTTCCACGCGTCCATCTCGAACGGCTCGCACCCCAGCGAGGCCACGCAGTCCGCCATCAACAGTGCCGGATGATCGGCTTGGTCCATGGCGCGACGCACTGCGGCGATGTCGTTGCGAACTGACGAGGCCGTGTCGGTCTGCGCGACGAGCACTGCGGCGAACTCCCGCCCGACATCGGCCCGCAGACGTTCCGTGACCGCATCGGGCTCGATGGCCGCTCGATCCGCAGCGTGCAGCACTTCGAACTTGACGCCGCTCATCGCGGCCATCTCGGCCCAGTTCGTGGCGAAATGCCCGACTTCGAGCACGAGCACCTTGTCGCCGCGAGAGAGCGTGTTGGTGATGGCCATCTCCCAAGCGCCGTGGCCGTTGGAGATGGCGATGTAGGCCCGGTGCTCGGTGCGGGCAACAGCGGGAAGCCGTTCGAGCAGCGAGTAGGTGAGGTCCACCACCTCGCCCTCGTAGATGTTGGGAATCGGTCGACGCATCGCGTTCAGGACGCGATCGGGAATGACCGAGGGGCCAGGAATCATGACCAACGGCCGGCCGTGTCGCAATGACATCGAAACTCCCTCCGGCGATCACGCCCGCCAGCGCACCGCCAAACGCCATCAGCTTACGAACAGCCCGCGTGCACGGCTGCATGGTTTGAGAGCCTCGAGTTGCCGCGCACAAGCCCCGGTCTTCCCTCCCATGGCAGCGCAGCGCACGCGTAGGCTGCGCTCAAGCCTGTGCTCATGGGGTGCCCATGGGTTCGGGCGCGCACTCACGGGGGTGTCCACGATGGGCAGCAACGCACTCATCCATCCGTTCGCCGTCGCTAGCCGCGATGAGAACGAATTCATCGAGATTGTTTCCGGCGAAGGCGTCATGCTGCGTGACTCCGCCGGCAATGAGTACATCGATGCGCTCGCCAGCCTCTGGCTGTGCCAGATCGGTCACGGCAATCGCACCGTCATCAATGCGATCAATGCGCAGCTCGAGAAGCTGCAGACCTACAACACCTTCGATCCGTTCACCAACGGGCCCGCCGTCGAAGTTGCAGAGATGATTCGTGCGCGCTCTCAGCACCCCGACGGTCGGGTGTTCTTGGGCTGCTCGGGTTCCGAAGCCATCGACACGGTCTTGAAGTTCGCCCGGCGGGTCCACCGGCTGCGCGGCGAAGCTGACCGGCAGATCATCGTGCGCCGCACCGGCGGCTACCACGGCGTGAACGTCGGCGGCACGAGCGTGCAGGGACTCGAACCGATCCGGGACGGCTGGGGCGACCTACTGCCGCATGTGGTCGAGATTCCCAACGACGACGTCGAGCCGGCTGCGCAATTGTTCGCCGAGCAGGGCGAGCGCATCGCGGCCGTCATCTCCGAGCCGATCCAGGGTGCCGGCGGCGTCATTCCGCCCCCGCCCGGCTACTTCGAGGGCTTGCGGCGACTGTGTGATGAGCACGGCGCGCTGCTCATCTTCGACGAGGTGATCTGCGGCTTCGGGCGCACCGGGAGCTGGTTCGGCGGTCAGACGTTCGGCGTCGTCCCCGACATGTTCACCTTCGCCAAGGGCGTGACCTCGGGCTACATCCCGCTGTCTGGCGTGGTGGTCTCACGCGAGATCGCAGACACGCTCGAAACCGACCAGAACAAGTTCATGCACGGCTACACCTATTCGGGCCACCCCACGGCGTGCGCTGCCGGTGTCGCCAACATCGGCGTCATCGAGTCCGAAGGGCTGGTGGAACGAGCGAACGACATCGGCGAACGGATGGAAGAAGGCTTCTTGGCGTTGCAAGGCGACGGCATGATCGACAGCTACCGGGGCCTTGGCGGCATCTGGGCTTGCGACATCGGCCGGGACGCCACCGAGGCCCGCGAGGCGTTCCTCAAGCGCGGCGTGATCTCGCGGCCCATCGGCAACGCGCTCGGGTTCTGCCCGCCGCTCATCATCTCCGATGACGAGATCGGGCTGATGTTCGACCGGCTCGACGACGCATTGCGCGCCACAGCGCCCTAAAGCGACAATCTCCAAAGGAGAGACGACCATGGAATCTGCAGAGACGCGGGCACTGATGGAGCGCTACTACGCGGCGCTGACAACGGCCGATCAGGAGACGATGCTGGAGTGCCTCGACCCTGAGGTCACCTGGGTACTGCCCGAGACGGCGGCGCAGGGCAATGCCGTCGACACGATGTCCGGGGCGAAGGAAGTCGTCGAGGCCTTGGGCGGCCGCGTGGTGCGGCAAACCTTCGACATCTCCCAGCCGATCAGCCTCGAGGTCCGCCGCATGATCGTCGACGGCGGTACCGCCGTGGTTCAGCAGCGGCTGACGGCCACCGCCAAGGCCACCAGTCGCGAGTACGACAACCAGTACTGCTGGGTGTACGACTGCCGCGACGGCTTGATCGCCCACATGGAGGAGTACACCGACACGCTCTACGCGGCGCAGCGGATGGGCTGGGACCTCGGCGTGTGACGGCGCCTCATCGCCGGCGAGCACGACCGATGACTCGCGGGGCACAATCAATACAGCGCAATCGGGCTTACCGAACGCGGGAGCTTCAGGAGAATCTGCTATGAGCACATACGACATCGTCATCAAAGACGGAATGATCTTCGACGGCACCGGAGCACCGCGGGTGCGCGGTGACGTCGGCATCGCCGGCGGCAGGATCGCTGCGGTCGGACGTGTGGACGCCCGCGAGGGGGCCAAGGTCATCGACGCCTCGGGCATGCACATTGCGCCAGGCTTCGTCGACCTGCACACCCACTACGACGCCCAGGTGTTCTGGGACCCCTACTGCACGCTGTCGGGCTGGCACGGCATCACGTCGGTAGCCATCGGCAACTGCGGGTTCGGTTTCGCCCCGGTCGACCCCGACATGCGTGAGTACGCCATGCGCTCGATGACCCGGGTAGAGGCCATCCCCTATGAGTCCATGCGCCAGGGCATGCCGTGGGACTGGGTGACGTTCCCCGAGTACCTCGACAGCCTTGAGCGCACGCCCAAGGCGCTGAACATCCTCCCCTACGTGCCGATCGGCCCGATGCTGGTGATGGTGCTCGGCCTCGACGACGCCAAGGACGGCCGCATGCCGACCGTGGGTGAGCACGAGATGCTGGCCAAGCTGGTGCACGAGGCGATGGATGCCGGCGGCTGCGGCTGGTCGGCCCAGCGGCTGCCTCCCACCGGCCCCGCTGCGGTGCAGCGCGACTGGGACGGCACGCCGATGCCCACCGACATGATGAACGACGAGACGGCGCTCGTTCTCGCCCGGGTGCTGGCCGAGCGTAACGAAGGCGTCGTGCAGATGACGCTGACCAGCGGCAACGTGACCCACGACCTCGCTCACCTCGAGGAGATTGCGTCGATCAGCGGCCGCCCGCTGCTGCACAACGTGGTGCAGGCCTTCGAGGACAAGCCCACCATCCACCAGCGCCAGATCGAATGGCTGGAGCGCTGCCGCGAGCAGGGCGTGCCGGTCTACGGCCAAGGCGTCACCAGCGATGCAGGGTTCACCTTCACGCTCGAAGACTGGAACCTCTACGACGACTCCGAAGCGTGGATGGAAGCCTGCATGGGTGACAAGGCCGAACGGCTGGCGAAGATGTCCGATCCCAGCCGCCGGCAGGCCCTTAAGGACACCCTTCCTCGTACCGCGACGGCGCCGCTCGAGACGGTGACGATCCTGTCGCCGCGCAGCCCCTCAACCGAGCAGTACCGGGAGATGTCCGTCGGCCAGGCAGCCGAGATCGCCGGCAAGGACCCAGTGGACCTGATGCTCGACGTCGCGGTCGCCGACGGCCTCGACACGCTGTTCTTCGTAGCGCCGCCGCAAGGCAATTCGGACCTGCTGCGAGATGTGGTGCAGTACCCGCACATGCTGTTCGGCGTGTCCGACGGCGGTGCACACACCAAGTTCCTCACGGCCGGGCGCTATCCCACCGAGACGCTGACTGAACACGTACGCGAGAACCAGTGGGTGACCTACGAGGAAGCCCACCGTCGCCTGTCGGCGCTGCCCGCACAGCTCGCCGGCTTCCGTGACCGCGGGCTGATCCGCCACGGCGGACCCGCCGACGTTCTGGTGTACGACCCGGAGAATCTGGAAATTGGCCCCAACGAGGTCGTCCACGATCTGCCGGGCGGCGAGTGGCGCCGGATCCAGCGCGCCAGCGGCTATCGCAGCGTCATCGTGAACGGCCAAGAGACCATCTCAGACGACACCCAGACCGAGACCTACAGCGGCCACCTCCTCCGCCACGGCGGCTGACCGTGACTTGCTGCGGCACCGAGTACGACGACATCGAGATCATCGTGCTGAACGACGACGAGGTGCGCGTCATGATCGACAATGCGCTTGCCAAGGGAGGTTGTCCCGGGAGTTGTTGAAGTAGAGGGGTGGTGGTCCCTCTCCGGGCGGTGCCGTTGGGGCATCGTCTGGAGAGCTTCGTAACAACTCCAAGAGAGGGACCACCTGATGAAGAACGTAGATG
>Ga0209022_1000226_pt1 | contig 75928 bp, 76 predicted proteins | sample PinacodermPK_FD_187300 | JGI IMG/M metagenome (GOLD analysis project Ga0209022, IMG submission 187300) | Host-associated microbial community of the marine sponge Aplysina aerophoba from Gulf of Piran - sponge pinacoderm, lysed by proteinase... | ecosystem: Host-associated > Porifera > Sponge >... | reverse complement strand
GAAATGACGAGAGTGGGTCCGCCGTGCTGCGCACGGCTCCGGTCGAAATGACGAGAGTGGGTCCGCCGTGCTGCGCACGGCTCCGGTCGAAATGACGAGGGGGAACCGGTGGAAGTCGGTGTCCCGGGTGCAGATGCGGCTGACCCCGTTCTCGCGCACCGCTCGGCCGCCGCCGCCAGGCCGCGCCCTCGGGCAGGAAAGCGATGCCGGTGCGGATTTCCGCCTCCGTCACCGCCGATACGAACAGTTCCCTTGTGGGCCGCGCGTCCACCCATCGGAGCACCTGGGCGCTCGGAGCAACGCGCATCAGCTCGGACACGACGTCGGTGTCGAGCAGCATCGTCGCCGCCTCAGTCGAAACCGGGCGGCTCGCGCATCGGCTCGCGCGGCGGCGGCTCCAACTCGACGCCCCCGAAGGGTCTGAAGAGCGCGTGGACCGCGGTGCCCAGGCCGATTTCCGGTACGGTCCCGTCCCCGACCGCGGCGCCCCGGATCGAGTCCGGGGTCCGGTCTGGTGAAGGGCCGCACGCCGCCGCCCGCCTCACCCGGCGGCCAGCCTCACCAGGGTCTCGGCCAGCACCCTGGCGCCGTCGGCGAGGTCGGCAGGGGTCGCGTTCTCGGCCTCGTTGTGGCTGATCCCGCCCTCGCAGGGGACGAAGATCATGCCGGTGGGGCAGACATGGCTGAGCTGGCGGGCATCGTGCCCGGCGCCGGAGAAGATGCGCATGTGGCCGAGCCCGAGATCCGCCGCCGCCGCCTCGACGGTATCGACCACCCGGTCGTCGAAGCGGATCGAGGGCGAGGCGGCGATGGTCCAGCTCTCGAAATCGCAGGCCAGCGACGCGCCCCGGCAGATCGCCGCGACGCCGGCTTCGAGCCGCGCCAGGGTGTCGCTGTCGGGGTGGCGGATGTCGATCGAGAACAGCACCTCGGAAGCCACCACCGAGGGCACGTTGGGCCGGATCTCCATCATGCCGACGGTGAAGCGGTGCTCCTCGGTGCGATGGATGTTGCGCTGCAGCGCATCGATCATCCGCGCCGCCTCCCACAGCGCGTCGCGGCGCGCCGACGGGGGCGTGGTGCCGGCATGCGCCTCCTCGCCCGTCACCCGGACGCGCATGCGCCGCACCCCCTGGATCCCGGTCACCACGCCGATCGGCAGCCCGGCGCGTTCGAGCGCCGGGCCCTGCTCGATATGCGCTTCGACGAAGGCGGCGACGGGAAACCCGATCTCGCGGCGTTCCGCGCCCGGCGTGGCGGCGAGCGCGCGCGGCAGCTCGTCGGCGACGCTCACCCCCGCGCGGTCGGTCACCGCAAGGATGTCGTCGAGCGGGCGCAGGTTGCAGAACGCCTCCGATCCCATCATCCCCGGCGCGAAGCGCGAGCCCTCCTCGTTGAGCCAGGCGACGGCCTCGATCGGCCGCGCGGTCTCGATCCCGGCCTCGTCGAGGGCCTGCAGCGCCTCCAGCGCGGCGAGCACCCCGTAGGCGCCGTCGAACCTGCCGCCGGTGGGCTGGCTGTCGATATGCGATCCGGTCAGCACCGGGGCGAGCGCCGGATCGGTCCCCTCGCGCCGGACGAACAGATTGGAGATGCCGTCGACCGACACGCGGTAGCCGCGCTCGCCCGCCCATTCGGCGAGCAGGGCGCGGGCGCGCGCCTCGTCGGCGCCGAGCGCCTGGCGGTTGACGCCGCCCTTCCCGGTCGCGCCGATCTCGGCGAGCGCCATGTGGCGCCGCCAGAGCCGCTCCCCGTCGATTGCGGCGGCGGCTTTCATTGGCCCGAATCCGCGTCGTGGAAGCCCGACAGCAGAGCCGAGGCGCCCTGCGCGAAGGGGCGTTCTGTCCAGCGCCCGGCCTCGACGGTGGCGAAGAAATCGGCGAGCGCCCGGTTGAACAGCGCCGGCTCCTCGAGGTTCACCGCGTGCCCGGTCTTGGGCAGGATCAGCAGCGCCGCGGTCGGTATGGTGCGCTTGAGATGGATCCCGGGCTCCAGGCACCAGTCGTCCTCGTCGCCGGCGACCACCAGCGCCGGGACCGACATCCCGGCGAGCCCGTCGATGCGCCACAGCGAGGGGCGGTGCTTCTGCACCCCGCGCATGGTGCGGGCCGAGCCCTCGGTCGAGTGCCCGGCGAGCTGGTCGCGGAACTCGGCCCAGCCGCGCGGGTCCTTCTCCTTGAGCTGGAGGCGGTAGGCGCCGTTGGCGTAGATCTCGGCCACCTCGGCGGCGCCGCGGGTCTCGTACTCGACCGCTATGGCTTCCGAATCGAGGGCGTATTGCGCGCTCTCCTCGGGCTTGGCGCCATAGCCGCAGGCGCCGACCACGATGGAGCGCGCCATGCCGGCATGGCGCAGCCCGAAATGGAGCGCCGCGAACCCGCCCATCGACATGCCGACGACATGCGCGCGCTCGATGCCGGCGCCCCGCATCACGGCGGCGATGTCGTCGGTCGCGATGTCCTGCGAGTAAAGCGCCTGGTCGTCCGGCACCTCGGAGGGCGGGTAGCCGCGCGCGTTGAAGGCGACGCAGCGGTAGCGGCGCGAGAAATGGCGGATCTGCGGCTCCCAGCTGCGGCAGTCGCCGGCGAATTCGTGGACGAAGACGATGGCCTCGCCCGCGCCCGCTTCCTCGTAGTAGAGCCTCGCCCCGTCGGCCTGGGCATAGGGCATCGGCGCCTCCCTTCGGTTTACTGCGGGTCGAGACCGGTCGTGGTCCGGGTGAGCTTGGCGCGGCGGTACTGCCAGGCGACGACCGGCTCGTGCCTGGGGGCTTCGCCGGGGACGCGGCAGCTCTCGATGCATTCGATCACCGCGTCGTAGTTGGGCTGGACGAAGAAGGCGACCGACTGGCGCCTGGTGCTTCCCGCCGCGTCTGCCGGCGGGTTGACCACGCGGTGGAAATTGGAGAGCCAGCGGTCGTTGGTCCAGGTCATCAGCAAATCGCCGATATTGACCACGTAGGAGCCGGGCGGCGGCGCGACGTCGACCCAGCGCCCCGACAGGTCGCGCACCTGGAGCCCGCCCGGAGCGTCGTCGACCATCAGCAGGGTGTGCGAGCCGAAATCGGTATGCGCGCCGCAGCGCAGCTGGCCGTCGGCCGGCGCGGCGTCCTGGTCGGGGTAGTTGATGGCGCGCAGGATCGAGGCGTGGCGGTCGAAATGGCGTTGCAGGAACCCCTCTTCCAGCCCGAGCGCGCATTCGAAGATCGCGAGCAGGCGCGCGTTCAGCCCCTCGAGCGCGGCGTAGTAGTCGCGCGCCGTCCCGGCCAGCCCGTCCACCTCGCCGGGCAGGATATTGGGCTGGTAGGCGTAGGCCGCCTCGGGATCGCGGTAATAGGGATCGTCGTTCGGCACGTCGAAGCGGCCGAAGCCGAAGGTCTCGCGCCAGTCCGGCGGCGAGGCCCCGCCGGCCGAGGCGGCGACGAAATCCCGGCCAAAGGGGAGATAGCCCCGGTTCTTGCTGTTGGCGGTGGCGGCATAGCGCGCCTTGGCGTCCGCCGGCAGGTCGAAGAACCGGGCGAGCCGCGCCTGGGTCCGGCGCATCAGCTCCGCGGGCACGCCGTGCCCGGTGACGGCGAAGAAGCCGATGGTCTCCACCGCCCCCGCCACCGCGCCGGCGACGGCCCGGCGTCCGGCCTCGCCGCCGCGGGCGAAGCCCGAAATGTCGATCAGCGGAACGCCGACACCCATCCCCCGCCCCTCAGTAGAGCGCGCGGGCGCCGGGCCCGCGGTCGATCGCCGCGGCGGCGAGCTCGGGCAGCAGCGCGCAGAACCGCGCCGCGTCTTCCTCCTTCACCGTGGTCGACACCTTGACGAAGCGGTCGGCGAACAGCTTCGACTGGTAGGCCGCCTGACGGATCATGATCCCCCGTTCGAGATAGAGCTCGCACAGGGTCTCGGGCGCGATCCCGGCGGCGCTCACGTCGATCGCGACGAAATTTCCGTTCGACGGGTAGACCGGCATGTCGAGCCCGTTGATCGGCCGCACGGTCTCGTGGATCGCGTGCTGGTTGGCGCGCTGGATGCGGTTGACCTCGGGGAACCACTCGTCCCGGGTTTTCAGCCCGGCGATCGCGCCGCGCTGCGAGACCAGGTTGGAGCCGAGGCTGTTGGGCTGGCCGTCCGACAGCATCTCGATCACCGCGGGGCGCGCCATCAGCCCGCCCACCCGGAGCCCGGCCAGGCCGAGCCATTTGGAGAAGCTGTAGGTGGTGACGGTCTTCTCCGGGTAGTGGTGCCAGGCGAGCGTGTGCCGGTGCGCGAAATGGCGGTAGGTGCAGTCGTGGATCAGCCACGCCCCGGCGTCGCGCGCGATACCCGCGAAGGCGGCGATCTCGTCCGCCGAATAGCCCACGCCGAGCGGGTTGAGCGGGTCGATCAGGTAGATCAGCCCGGCCCCGCCCTCCTCCACCGCTGCGGCGAGCTGGCCGGGGGTCAGCCTGAAGCCCTGGTCGGCCCGGTAGATCGGCAGCGCCACCACCTCGGCGCCGGACAGCCGGGAGAACGCTTCCGGCCACGGCCAGCCGGGGTCGGTCGCGATCATCCGTTCGCCCGGGCGCAGCACGTGGCGGCAGGCGTGGTACAGCCCCTCGACCGCGCCGTCGGTGATCAGCACGTCGGCATCCTCGACCGCGAAATCGGCGAGGATCAGGCGGCGCAGCTCCTCCAGCCCGGTCGGCGGCGCGTAGGCGTGGTAGTCCTCGTCCTCGATCGCGGCGATCATCGCGCGCTTGACCGCGGGATGGGTCGGCAAATGGTTGGTGTTCTGCCCCATCCAGATCGTGCCGCGCCGTTCGGCGAGCGCCTCGAAATGCCGGTTCCGCCTCTGATACGGCTCCATCGCGCCAGTCTAGTGCATATGCGCGGCGGCACGAACTCCCCCGCCGCGCCGGAAAACGCTACCATGCAGAGCGTCCGCCGCTGCGGAGGAGAAGATGGCCGAGCACCCGGTACCCACGATCGACATCGCGCCCTTCGTCGAGGGCGGCGAGGCGGGGCGCGACGCGGTGGCCCGCGCCGTCGGGCGGGCCTGCGAGGAGACCGGCTTCTTCGCCATCACCGGCCACGGCGTGGCCGAGCAGGCGATCGAGGAATTGCGCGCGGAAGCCGTCGGCTTCTTCGCCCTGCCGGACGAGCGCAAGCGGCGCGTCGAGCGCCCGGCCGACCGCATCAGCCGCGGCTGGAATGCGCTCTGCGACCGCTCGCTCGCCTATTCGCTCGGCCAGGAGACCCCGCCCGATTTGCAGGAGAGCTTCGCCATCGGGCCGGTCGCGGTGCCCGAGGCGCCCTACTTCACCTGCGAGCGCGCGCGCGCCTTCTTCGCGCCCAATATCTGGCCCGGGGAACGGCCCGGATTGCGCCGCTCGATGGAGCGCTACTACCGCTCGATGGAGGCCTTGTCGCAGACGGTGATGCGCATCTTCGCCCGCGCGCTGGGCCGCGACGACTTCTATTTCGACGACCGCATCGACCGGCATTCCTCCAGCCTCCGGCTGATCCGCTACCCCGGGCGGGTCGCCGGCGCCGCGGCCGGCCAGCGCCGGGCGGGCGAGCATCACGACTACGGCTCGCTCACCATCTTGCGCGGCGACAACGTGCCGGGCGGGCTCCAGGTCAAGCTGCGCCACGGCGGCTGGATCGACGTGGTCAGGCCCGACGGCGGGTTCATCTGCAATATCGGCGACGCGATGATGCGCTGGACCAACGACCGCTGGGTGTCCACCCTGCACCGGGTCGGCCTGCCGGATGGGCCGGACAGCCCCGACCGGATCTCGATCGTGTTCTTCCACAACCCCAACTACGACGCCGAGATTCGCTGCATCGCGGGCGACGGCGAGGCGGCGCGCTACCCGCCGGCGGTCTTCGATTCCTTCTATCTCGACAAGCTCAGGCGCGGCTCGTTCGGCGCCGCCGTTGCGGCGGGGCTTGCAACGCGGGCCGACTGATGCCAAGAAAGCGCCGGATGGCGCAAATCACCAAGACGTATCTTGTTAGGCTCTAACCGCGTCTTATCAAGCTGCTCCTGGACTTGACCATCTCGACAATGTCCGCGCCGGGCGCTTCCCCGCGCGGACCGGCTACAACGCGAAAGGAGTAGCGATGCCTACCGGTACGGTTAAATGGTTCAACGCGACCAAGGGCTACGGCTTCATCCAGCCGAGCGACGGGTCGAAGGACGCCTTCGTGCATATTTCCGCGGTCGAGCGGGCCGGCCTCAACGGGCTGCGCGAAGGCCAGAAGGTCGAATTCGAACTCGTCCCGGGCCGCGACGGCCGGACCTCAGCGGAGAACCTCGTCGCCCTCGACTGACCGGCCGGGGCGGGCGCCGCGCGCGCCCGTCTCACGGCCTCCTTCCCTTCCGAACCGATCCCTCGATACGGCCCCGCCGGCGGCCTGAGTAACTCCGGAGGGGCGTATCGAAGGACGGCGCCTCACGCCGCCGCGCGCATCATCTCCGGCGGGCAGACGTCGCGCAGCAGGCGGCGGTCGGGGACGATCTCCCGGCCCTCGCGGAACACCGTCTCGGGCACCAGCCTGCGCTCGACCGCGAGTTCCTCGCCCGTCGAATCGGCGAGCGTCCAGCGTCCTTCCGCGAGGTCGAGCACCGTGATGTCGGCTCGGCTGCCGGGCGCCAGCGTGCCGATCTCGTCGACCTCGCCCAGGATCGACGCCGCGTTCAGGGTCGCCCGCCTGACCACGTCGGCGAGGTCCATGCCGAGCGCCCACAGCTTCGACATCGCGCCGCACAGGCTGTAATCGAGCCTGGAATCGTCGTGATAGGCGTGGAAGTCGGAATGCACGTCGCTCGAGATCGTGTTGGGCAGCACGCCTTCGGCCATCATCCGGCGCGCGATGTCGAACGAGAAATTGACCCCGTGTCCGATGTCGAAATGGATGCCGCGCTCCAGCGCCTCGTGAACCGCGCGCGGCACCGCGCCGCCCTGCCCCATGATCCCGTCGGGCATGGTGCTGTAGACATGGGCGAGCGTGGTCCCCGGGTTCAGCACCGGCACCACCTGCTCCAGCACGCCCGCCGGGTCGGGGCGCCGCGCCTCGTCGACCGGGAACAGCTCGCCGGTGTGGACGTAGAGCGGCAGCCCGGTCGCCGCCCCGGCCTCGACCGCCATCCTGAGCACCTCCAGCCCCCAGTGGGACAGCCCGCCCGATTCGCCGTGGCTCTTGATGCCCCTGACCAGGTTCGGCCAGGCGGCGGCGGCCTCGGCGATCGCCTCGATGCGCATCATGGCGGGGTTGTGCAGCGTGGTGCCTTCCATCCCGCCCTTGAGCGCGCCGGCGAGGTTGGCCGAGACGAAGGCCCGCACGTCGGTCTCGGCGGGGCGGGCGACATAGGCGTCGAACCCGCCGATCGTCCAGGCCCCGGCGCTCCCCTGGTCGACGATCGTGGTGACCCCCGAATGCACCCCCGCCTCGTCCGGGTGCAGGCCGAAATTGGTCACCCATTCGTAGACATGGACGTGCAGGTCGATCAGCCCGGGACAGACCAGCTTGCCGCGTGCGTCGATATGCCGCGCCGCGCAATGCGGCGGGAGCGCGGGCGCGAACGCCGCGATCCGCCCGTCTCTGACGGCGATCTCGGCGGCTCCGCGGAAGCCGGTGCCGGGATCGACCGCGTCGTCGCAGGCGATGACGAGGTCGTAGGCCTCGGGCATCGCCCCTACTCCGCGGCCTCGGCCGTCCGCGCCGGCTCCGCGGCGGGCACGACCTCCTTGACCGCGCCCTTCCAGCCGTTCTCGGTGAGGTCGAAGATCTGGCCCAGAGGGTCGCGGTACTTCACCTCGTAGAAGGTGTTCGGGTTGCCGGTCGGCTCGCCCATCACATGGGTGGCGCCCGCCGCCTCGACCTTGCGGCGCGCCTCGTCGATGTCGTCGACCCAGATGCCGAAATGCTCGATGCCGTAGAACGGCTCCTCGCCCTCGTAGCCGAGCGGGCGGCCCTCGCGGGCGAGCAGGGCGACGTTGATCGTGCCGTCCGACATGTAGACGCCCGAGCCGGCCTTGCCGACCGTCTTCATGTCGAAGGCGTCCTCGAAGAACTTTTGCGCGGTCTCGAGATCGGCGACGGAAATCGCGATATGCCGCAGCTTGGCCATGAGACTCCTCCCGTTGGGCGGGGCGATGCTCTCAGCACCGCGCGGGGGTGTCAACGATTCGTGGGTCGGGAGGCGCCGCGCCGTACCGCTGTTCCGCCGCCTGGCTGCCGGCGACGGCATCGCGCAAGCCTTCGAGGAGACCTTCGAGCCTCGCCATCCGTTCGCGCAGGTCGCCGAAATCCCGGCGCAGCTCGGCGATCCCGACGGCGCGTATGGCGATGAGTTCGGGTGACATGGGGCGATCATTGTGTCCTGGTCGCGAATTTCGAGCGCTTCCGTATCCCGTCCCCACTCCGTCATGGCCGGACTTGTTCCACTGCTGTCCGGTTTGGTTGGCTGGATCGGGGGCAAGGCGTTGGTGCCGAAGGGTTACCGGCCCATCCGCCGGATCGGGACACGGATTGCGGTGTGTCCGCACCCGCCATCCCTGTCCCTCCACTTTTGTCACCCCGGACTTGATCCGGGGCCCAGGGCCACAGGCACCGCCGTCGCCCGGCTTCCCTGGGCCCCGATGGAGTGGACGCCCCCTCCGACGGCATCTGTGTGCCAAAGTGGCGTTGTACTTGACCCACTTGAGGAGGGAGCATCCATGACCGAGGTTAGCATGATCGGGATCGATCTTTCGAAGCGGAGTTTCCAGCTGCACGGGATGTGCGCGGACGGTTCGGTGGGGTACCGCCGGACGCTGAGCCGCGGCAGGCTGCTTGCCTTTCTGGCTCGGCAGCCGCGCTGCGTTGTCGCGATGGAGGCGTGCGGCGGGGCGCATCACTGGGGGCGCGAGATCCTCGGTCTGGGCCATGCGGTGCGGCTGGTTCCGCCGGTCTATGTGAAGCCCTTCGTCAAGCGCCAGAAGAACGACGCGGCGGATGCGGCGGCGATCTGCGAGGCGGCGTCGCGCCCGACCATGAGCTTCGTTGCGGTGAAGACGGCGGAGCAGCAGGGCCGCGGCATGCTGTTCCGGGTGCGCGACCTGCTGGTGCGCCAGCGCACCCAGGCGATCAACGCGCTGCGCGGCCATCTTGCGGAGTTCGGCCTGGTCGCGCCCAGAGGGCCGGCGCATGTCGGCGCGCTGGCGGCGGCGCTGGACGATGCGCGGGCCGATCTGCCGGATGCGGTGGGCGAGCTCGGCGCGGTGCTGGTGGAGCAGGTCGCCGGGCTCGACGGCAAGATCGCCGAGCTCGACAAGGAGCTGCTGGCCCAGGCGCGGCAGGACCCGGATGTGCGCCGGCTGATGACCATACCGGGGGTCGGGCCGGTCACCGCGATGGCGATCCAGGCCTTTGCGCCGCCGCTTGACGGGTTCCGCCACGGGCGCGACTTCTCGGCCTGGCTCGGGCTGGTGCCGCGCCAGCACAGCACCGCCGGCAAGCCGCGGCTGGGCAGGATCTCGAAGATGGGCCAGCGCGATCTCAGGCGGCTCCTGGTGCTCGGCGCCATGTCGGTGGTCAGGAGCGCCGGGCGCGGCGGCGCGGTGCGCGACCCGTGGCTGGCCGACATGCTGGCCAGGAAGCCGAAGAAGCTGGTCGCCGTCGCGCTGGCCAACCGCACCGCGCGCATCGCCTGGGCGATGACCACCAGACAACAGAGCTACCGGGCGCCCGCGCCGAACACCGCCTGAGCGCGGCACAGAGCGGGCCGCCGTCGGCAGTGCGGGCGAGGCCAGGGACGGGTAAGGACAAACGGTCGATGAGACGGGATCGGGAAAACCAGCTTGATCCGGGGTGCCGAAGAGCACGTGGCCCCGATTTGGACCCGGTCCGCGTATGCCATACAGGCCCGCGGCAACAGACAGGCCGCAAACAGAGGCCGGATAGACGACAGCACCACACCGCACTGACCCGACCGTCCAAAAAAACCCTTGCACCGCCGGGGGCGTCCATAGACGCCGGGGGCGTCCATAGACGGATCAAGTCCGGGGTGACAAAAGGGAGGGCGGCGACGATCTCGGCCATTGGAGCAGAGCCCGCGTCGAAAATCCAAACCGGACAGCAATGGAACAAGTCCGGGCATGACGGGTGAAGCGACACGGCCCCGCCCGCCTGCTGCGTCGCCGGGCGCGGCGTGGTAGAGCAGTGCCGGGGCGGACCGCTCCGGGGCAGTACGGACCGCAGATTTGACCTTCGCCGGCGGCGTGGCCGCCTTCCATGGCCTTCCGGGCGCCGCGCGCGCCGCGTTCTGGCTCGTCGCGGCGGGCACGCTGTTCCTGTTGATGATGGCGCTGTCGCGGCTGGTGACCGACGAGTTCGACGTGCTGCTGGTGGTGTTCTGGCGCGCCGCCTTCGGGCTGGTGGCGATGGCGCCCTGGCTCGCCGGGCGCGGCATGGCGGCGATGGCGACGCGCAAGCTCGGCTTCCACGCGCTGCGCACCGCGCTCGGCTATGGCGGGCTGCTCTGCACCTTCTACGCCGTCACCATGATGCCGATCGCCGACATCACCGCGATCACCTTCATCCGCCCGGTGGTCGCGACCCTGCTCGCCATCGCTCTCCTCGGCGAGAAGTCGCGCGCCCGGCGCTGGACCGCCATCGCGGTCGGCATCGTCGGCGCCACGATCATCATCCGCCCCGGCTTCGCGGAGATCAACCCCGGCGTGTTCCTGGTCTTCGGGGTGGTGCTGTCGGGGGCGACGCACGCCATCCTCGCGCGCTATATCGTGCGCACCGATTCCCCCGACACCATGGCGATGTACATGGTGCTGTTCCTGCTGCTGTTCTCGGCCGGGCCGGCGGCCGCGGTCTGGCAATGGCCGACCCTCGACCAGCTCCCCTATCTGGTGGCGATCGGCGTGTTCGGCACCTTCAGCCAGCGCTGTCTCGCCCGCGCCTTCCATGCCGCCGACGCCTCGGTGGTGGTCTCGTTCGACTATCTCCGCCTGCCGGTCGCGGCCGCCATCGGCTTCCTGTTCTTCGCCGAGATCCCCGACATCTGGGTATGGGCCGGGGCCGGGGTGATCTGCGTCTCGTCGATCCTGCTGGCGCGGGGCGAATCGGCGGCCGAGCGCGCCGCCCAATGATTCTCGAGCGCATCCGCGCCCTGCCGGGGAACGCGCAGGGCGCGGTCTGGATCCTCGTCGGATCGCTGTTCCTGTCGGCCAACGACGCGGTGGTGAAGACGCTGGGCGCCGATTTCCACCCGATCCAGATGGCCCTGTTCCGCTACACCATCGGCATGGTTCTGCTCGCCCCGTGGTTCGTGAAGGCGGGGCGCGATAGCTGGCGGACCGAGCGCCTCGGCACCCACCTCGCCCGCGCGGTGATCGCCGGAATCGGCCAGGCGGCGGTCTATTACGGGGTGATCCACCTCTACCTCGCCGACGCGACCGCGGTCGCCTTCAGCCGTCCCCTGTTCCTCACCATGCTCGCCGTGCTGATCCTCGGCGAGGTGGTCGGCTGGCAGCGCTGGGCGGCGACCGCTTTCGGATTTCTCGGCGTTCTGGTGATGGTGCGCCCGGGCGGCGCGCCGTTCGACATCGCCTGGGCGGTCGCGCTGCTGGCGGCGGTCCTGTTTGCGCTCGGCATCATCTTCATCCGCACCCTGTCGACCACCGAGCCGCCGATCCGCATCCTGTTCTACTACCACGTCTTCGGCATCGCGCTGTTCCTCGGCCCCGCCATCGCGCTGTGGCAGCCGCCCGAGCCGGGACAGCTCGCGCTGCTCGCGCTGATCGGCGCGCTGACCTGCGCCGGGATGGTCTGCTTCGTCCAGGGCTTCAGCGTCGGCGAGGCGAGCTTCGTCGGGCCGTTCGAGTATCTCAGGCTGATCTACGCCGCGCTCCTCGGCTACTACATGTTCGCCGAGATCCCCTCGCTGTGGACCGGGGTGGGCGCGCTGATGATCATCGCCAGCGCGCTCTACATCGCGCGCAAGTGAGGCCCGGCGTTCGCGCCAGCACCCGGCCGGACTTACGGTGTCCGGCTATGGGCCGATCCGCGGAAGCTCACCATCCGGTCGCGATCCTCGTCCCACAGAACCAGGCGCAGGGCCCCGAGCCCCTCGCGGAAGGAGAGCGCCGGAATGTCGCAATGCGTGACCACCCGCTCGTGGCATTTCTGGAGCCGATAATTGGGCACGCGCGGGTTCAGGTGATGCACGTGATGGAACCCGATGTTCCCGGTGAACCATTGCAGGACCGCCGGCAGGCGCAGATAGGTCGCCCCCTGCATGGAGGCGGAGGTCCGGTCCCACGCATGGTGACGGGCCCATCGCGTGCTCTCGCTGCGGTGCTGCACCGAAAACAGCCAGACGCCGATGATCGCCGCCAGAACCACCACCGGCGCCTGCACGGCGGCGACCGACCCGTAGCCCAGCGGCAGTCCGGCGCCGCCGAGGGTCGCGGCGACCGCAAGCGTGGTGAGATGCACCATGCGCCGTTCCCGCCGCCAGGATTTCGGCATGTCGAACGGCAGGCGGTAGAGCAGGGTGAACACCAGGGGCGGCAGCAGGATGTTGGCGACCAGCGGATGCCGCAGCGCGCGGTAGCGCCAGCGCCCGCCCGGAGTCAACGCCCGGTATTCGGCGACCGTCAGGCAGGAGGAATAGATATCGACGCCGCTTTCGCGCCGGTCGAGATCGTTCCAGGCGCTGTGGTGATCGGCGTGCTGCCGACGCCAGGACGCATAGGGCGTCAACGTCAGCAGGCTGCACGCGAAGCCGACGATTTCGTTCGCCCGGCGCGCGCGGAAGAACGCCAGATGGCCGCAATCGTGCTGAATGATGAAGATGCGCACCAGGAAGCCGGCGGCGAGCGGCGCGAGCGCGAGCGCCGCCCAGTGGGACAGGTCGGCGACGGCGTACATCGCCGCGCAGGTGGCGAAGAAACCGCCGAACGAGGTCGCGATCTGCGACAGGCTCTTGTGCAGGATGGGCGTCTGAAACCGCGCCACCTCGCGGCGCAGATGCGCTTTTCCGATCATGTGCGCCTTTCCGTGGTTGAATTGGCAGGGGTCCGCGGCCCGGTCGGCGGATCGCGGGCACTCCCCTCCGCGGCTATCGCTTGCGGCCAGCGGCGCTCCGTCGTCCATCCCAGTGTACAACCGCCGTCAAGCGGATGACCCGGAACCGGTCCCGGGCGGCAGCGTCGGGCTCCGCGGCGGTGCGGTCCGACTGCCTGTGGTCGGTGGGAAATCCGGGTCAGCCCCCGGGAGTCCACACCACGACACGGATCGGGGTCGGGTTGTAGTCGTTGACCGGGTTGTTGATCTGTGGGCAGTTGGACAGCACCGTGAGCACGTCGCTCTCCGCCCTGAGATCGACATAGTCGCCGGGCTTCGACAGGCTCGGCCCCATGTCCATCTCGCCCTTCTCGCTCACCGGCACGTACATGAAGAAATTGATGTTGGCGACGACGTCGTCCCTGCCCATGCCGTGCCGGGAGAGCTCGGCGATAAAGTTGTCGCGGCAGTTGGGCTGGTAGGGCACGCCGTAGCGGAAGGCGTTGATCGGCGCGCTGCAGCACCCGCCGATGGTGTCGTGGAAGCCGCAGCTGTCGGCGACGATGGTGAAAAGCGGCGTGACGTCGACGCTGTAGAGCACCGTGCCGGCGGTCAGGAAGATGCCCGACGGGTTGATCTTCATGGTGTCGGCGGCGGCGTAGCGGTCGCCCGGATCGTGGGCGTTGTAGCACAGGAAATCGACCGCCTGGCGGCCTTCCAGATCGACGATGCGGAGCATCTGGCCCTTGTCGATCACCCGGCTCCACGGCGCGCGGGCGGCCACCACGGTGTCCTCGGCGACGGGACCGTCGATCGCGGATCCGGGTATGTCGGAGGCCCCCACGGCGCGCCCCCGGTCAGTCCACCAGCTCGGAGACCTTGTCGGGGTCCGAGCCGCTCTTCTTCGGGCGCTTGGGCTTGGCGGGGGGCGGCTCGACGAAATCGAATGTCAGGCGGTCGTCCTTGAGGTCGACCTGCACCGTGCCGCCCTTGGCGAGCCTGCCGAACAGCAGCTCGTCGGCCAGCGGCGTCTTGATGTGCTCCTGGATGCGCCGGGCGAGCGGCCTGGCGCCGTAGGTCGCGTCATAGCCGGTCCTGACCAGCCAGTCGCGGGCCGCGGGCGTCAGCTCGATGGTGACGTTGCGGTCCTGGAGCTGCGCCTCGAGCTGGATGATGAACTTGTCGACCACCCGGGCGACGATCTCCGGCGGCAGCGAGGCGAACTGGATGGTCTTGTCGAGCCGGTTGCGGAACTCCGGCGTGAACATCCGCTTGATCGCTTCCTCGTCCTCGCCGACCCGGGCCTCGCGCTCGAAGCCGATCGCCGGCCTGGCGAGCTCGGCGGCGCCGGCATTGGTGGTCATGATCAGGATGGCGTTGCGGAAGTCGACGCTCTTGCCGTTGTGGTCGGTGAGCTTCCCGTGATCCATGATCTGCAACAGGATGTTGAACAGATCGGGATGCGCCTTCTCGATCTCGTCGAGCAGCAGCACGGCGTGCGGGTGCTGGTCGATCTCGTCGGTCAGCAGCCCGCCCTGGTCGAAGCCGACATAGCCGGGCGGCGCGCCGATCAGCCGCGAGACCGAATGGCGCTCCATGTATTCCGACATGTCGAAGCGGACCAGCTCGATGCCCATGGTCAGGGCGAGCTGGCGCGCGACCTCGGTCTTGCCGACGCCGGTGGGGCCGGAGAACAGGTAGCAGCCGATCGGCTTCTCGGGCTCGCGCAGCCCGGCGCGGGCGAGCTTGATCGCCGATGTCAGCGCCTCGATGGCGTTGTCCTGCCCGAACACCACCGTCTTGAGGTCGCGCTCCAGGTTCTGCAGCGTCTCCTGGTCGTTGCGCGAGACCGATTTGGGCGGGATGCGGGCAATCTTGGCGACCACCGCCTCCACGTCCTTGACCGTGATCAGCTTCTTGCGCCGGCTCTCGGGCAACAGGTTCTGGGCGGCGCCGGTCTCGTCGATCACGTCGATCGCCTTGTCGGGCAGCTTGCGGTCGTTGATGTAGCGGGCGGCGAGCTCGACGGCGGTGCGGATCGCTTCCGCCGTGTAGCGCACCCGGTGGTGCTTCTCGTAATAGGGCTTGAGCCCGCGCAGGATCTTCACCGCGTCGTCGATCGAGGGCTCCATCACGTCGATCTTCTGGAACCGCCGCGCCAGCGCCCGGTCCTTCTCGAAATAGGAGCGGTATTCCTTGTAGGTGGTCGAGCCGATGCAGCGCAGCGTGCCGGATTGCAGCGCCGGCTTGAGCAGGTTGGAGGCGTCCATCGAGCCGCCGCTGGTCGCGCCGGCGCCGATCACGGTGTGGATCTCGTCGATGAACAGCACCGCGCCGTCATGGGCCTCGAGCTCGGCGACCACCGCCTTGAGCCGTTCCTCGAAATCGCCGCGATAGCGCGTGCCGGCGAGCAGCGCGCCCATGTCGAGCGAGAAGATCGTCGCGTCCTGCAGGACGTCCGGCACCTCCGACTTGACGATGCGCCGCGCCAGCCCCTCGGCCAGCGCGGTCTTGCCGACGCCGGAATCGCCGACATAGAGCGGGTTGTTCTTGGTGCGGCGGCACAGCACCTGGATGGTGCGCTCGATCTCGGCCTCGCGGCCGATCAGCGGGTCGACCTTGCCCGCCGCCGCCTTCTCGTTGAGGTTGACGCAATAGGTGGCGAGGGCCTCGTTCTGGCGCTTCCCCGGCTTGTCGGGCTTGTCCTCCTCGGCCTGGCGGGTGCCCTGCACGCTGCGGCTCTCCGACCGGCCGGGCACCTTGGCGATCCCGTGCGAGATGTAGTTGACCGCGTCGAAACGCGACATGTCCTGTTCCTGCAAATAGTAGACGGCGTGCGACTCGCGCTCGGAGAACATCGCCACCAGGACATTGGCGCCGGTCACCTCCTGGCGCCCCGAGGACTGCACGTGGATCGCGGCGCGCTGGACGACGCGCTGGAAGCTCGCCGTGGGCTTCGGGTCCTCGCCGGTGCTGACCACCAGGTTGGACAGCTCCTTGTCGAGATAGGTCGTGAGCTCCTTGCCGAGACGGTCGATCTCGACCCCGCAGGCGCGCAGCACCGCGACCGCATCCTGGTCCTCGGTCAGCGCCATCAGCAGGTGTTCCAGCGTCGCGTATTCGTGGCTCCGCGCGCTGGCGAGCGCCAGGGCTCTGTGCAGGCTCTTCTCGAGATTACGCGACAACATCGGGGCTATGCCTTTTCAAGGGTGCATTGAAGAGGATGCTGGTGCTGGCGCGCTAGGTCCATCACCTGCGACACTTTGGTTTCCGCGATTTCGTAAGTATAGACGCCGCAAATGCCGACCCCTTTCTGGTGGACATGCATCATGATGTGGGTCGCCTCGTCATGGGTCTTGCCGAAGAACCGCTCCAGCACCATGACGACGAATTCCATCGGCGTATAGTCGTCGTTGAGCATGACGACCTTGTACATCGAGGGTTTCTTGACCCTGGCCGCGGGCTTGACCGCGACCCCGGTGCCCGGTCCCCGCTCGTCGTCCGCCCCGCCCCGTCGGCTGAGACGGAAATCCGATCTGTCGCCGGGCCGTCCGGTCATCCAGCGCACCTCCTGCGTCCATGATATGAGAAGCGTCTGAGCGAGGCAAAGCGGTTTGCGCGAGACCCCCGCGCGGCGAATTCCTCTGCTATAGATTGGCCACGCCCCCACCGGCCGCAAGGGACAGGACAGGATGCTCTACGTACTCCACATGATCGACAAGCCGGGCGTGCTCGACAAGCGCATGGCCGCGCTGCCCGCGCACCGCGAGTACCTGGAGCGGGCGCCGATCGAGGTCGTCATGTCCGGCCCGCTCCAGGCCGAAGACGGCGAGACCATCGTCGGCAGCCTCTATCTGGTGGAGGTCGGGAAGCGCGCGGACATCGACGCCTTCCTCGCCGAGGACCCGCTGGCCAATGCCGGGGTCTGGGACCGGGTCGACATCAACCGATTCCACCGCCGGGTCGGCTAACCCTCCCGGAACGGGTAGTCGGTGTAGCCCTCCGCCCCGCCGCCGTAATAGGTCTTGCGCACCGGCTGGTTGAGCGGCCCGCCGCCGATCAGCCGCCTGGGCAGGTCGGGGTTGGCGAGGAACAGGGTGGCGTAGGACACGAGATCGGCCTGCCCCGCCTCCAGCACCGCCGCGCCGCGCGGGCCGTCATAGGCCGAGTTGACGATCAGGGCGCGGGCGAATTTCTCGCGCAGCGTCCGGAACAGCGGCGGACGGGCGGCGGCGAACGCGCGCGGATCGCCCGCTTGCGCGTCGCGCCCCGGCGCGTCCGATTCGACGACATGGAGCCAGGCGAGGCCGAGCGCGTCCAGCGCCGCGGCGAGCGCCGCGAAAATCGACTCGGGCGCGCTGTCCGTCATGTCGTTGAACCGCTGATAGGGCGAGATCCGGTAGCCCACCCGGTCGGCGCCCCAGATCTCCGAGACCGCTTCGGCGATTTCGACGGGAAGGCGAAGCCGGTTCCCGATCGACCCGCCATAGGCGTCGCCACGCGCGTTGGTGCCGTCGCGGACGAACTGGTCGAGCAGGTAGCCGTTGCCGCCGTGGATCTCGACCGCGTCGAACCCGGCCTCCAGGGCGTTGCGCGCGCCCTGGCGGAACTGCTCGACGATGCCCGGGATCTCGGCGGTCTCGAGCGCCCGCGGGGTCTCGAAGGGCTTCATGCCCTCGAAGGTCATCGCCTCGCCGGCCGCCGCGATCGCCGAGGGCGCCACCGGCAGCGCCCCGCCCGGCTGGAGCGAGGAGTGGGAGATCCGCCCGACATGCCAGAGCTGCAACGCGATGCGCCCGCCGGCGCGGTGGACCGCGTCGGTCACCGCCCGCCAGCCGGCGACCTGTTCGGGCGAATGGATGCCGGGGGTCAGCGGGTAGCCGACCCCCTGCTCGCTCACCTGCGTCGCCTCGGTGATGACGAGCGCCGCGGAGGCGCGCTGACGGTAATACTCGGCGTTGAGCGCCTGCGGCACGTTGCCGGGCCCGGCCCGGTTGCGCGTCATCGGCGCCATGACGACCCGGTGCGGCAGCTCCAGCGGGCCGACGCGGAAGGGCCGCGCGAGAGGCCGGGTCATGGCCCGCCCTAGAGCAGGAAGTCCCGGAGCGCCGCGGTATAGCCCTCGGGCTGCTCGATATTGGACAGGTGGCCGGCGGGGGAAAGCTCGACATAGTCCGCGCCCTCGACCAGCCGGGCGATGCGGCTCATCGTCGCCGCCGGGGTCGCCCCGTCCTCCTTGCCGGCGATGAACAGGGTGCGCGTCCCGATCTCGCCCAGGCGCGTCTCGAAGTCGAGCCCCTGGAGCGCGCGGGCGCAGCCGATGAAGCCGCCGGGAGGGGTGGCGGCGACCATGGCTTGCAGGTCGTCGAGGATTGGCGTGCCCGAATCGAGGAAATGGTCGGACGACCAGCGTTCGACCGTCGGCCGGGCGAGCGCCTCCATCCCCTGCTCCTCGACGATGGCGATGCGCTCGTCCCAGGCCGCGACGAAGGGCGCCGGCGCCTCGGCGATGGCGTTGGAAATCACCATGGAGTTCAGCCGGTCCGCATGGTCGAGCGCGAGCCCCATCGCGGTCATGCCGCCGATCGAGAGCCCGACGAAATGGCTTCTTTCGATGCCGAGCGCGTCCCACAGCCCGACCACGTCGCCGACCAGCATGGAGAAGTCGTAGGCGCCGTCCGGCACGTCGCTCCCGCCATGGCCGCGCTTGTCGTAGCGCAGGATGCGGAAATCGTCGGCGAGCGCGGCGGCCTGATCGTCCCACATATGGAGGTTGGTGGCGAGCGAGTTGGAGAAGGTGAGCCAGGGCGCGCCCTCCCTGCCGGAAACCTCGCAGTTCAACCCCACCCCGTTCGCCGTCACCTTCATCGCCCCGCTCCGCTCCCCTGTCCGATCAGCGCGCCACAATAGGGACGACCGCACAGGGTGTCACGGGGCGGGGAGTATGGCCGCAATCGCAAGCACGGGTTGGCCGGGGTTGCTTGTCGATGGAGGGTGACAGGTCCGGCTGAAGCCCGAGCCGCCGGTATCGCGCTGTCGAAAGGCCCAGCCCTGTCACCCCGGACTCGTTCCGGGGCGATGCAGGGAGCGTGCGGAAACGGCCGGAGCGTCGTTCAAGCTGGACGCGACCCGAAAAGATACCGCTTGTAGTTCTCGGCCAGATCCTCGGGCCCCTCGGCGCAGCCCACGATATCGCTCGACAGCAGGTCGTCGATCTTCGCCCGCGATCGTTCCGTCTGCGTCCGGTGCAACAGGTCTATGCCGCGCTCGACGATCTCGCCGGTACCGAGCCCGGTCGAGGCCTGGAGTTGCTTCAGCTTTTCGGCACGGTCGTCATCCAGCCGGGCACTGATTCGCATCCGAAGTCCCTCCGGGTAGCCTATCTGAGCCCCGCCTCGACCATCAGCGGGTAGGTGTCGACGGCGAACTCCTTCATCCCCTCCTCATACCGCGCCCAGGAGGTCAGCACGCCGTCGATGCCGGTGTCGGCGAGCTTGAGATAGGTGTCGACGATCTGCTCGCGCGTGCCGATCACCGGCCAGCCCGCCCAGCCGGCGATGAAATGCTCGCGCAGGAAGTCGAGCGCCTCGGGCGGCACGGTCTGGGCGTTGATGCCGAGCCCGGCGGTGAGGTTGGTCGCCGCCTCCCAGTCGCCGTGCCGGTGGACGTAGTAGTCGTAGAAGTCGCGCGCGTCCTTCTCGGTGTCGCCCTGGACGATATAGGTGTGGGTCCATACCGCGACCTCGCGGCCGTATTCCCTGCGCGCGAGATCCTTGTAGGTGGCGATCTGCGCCTTGAGGTCGTCCATGTCGTGGTTGGAGACGACGATGAACGCGACGTCGCAGTACTTGGCGGCGAAGTGGCGCCCGCGCTCCGACCCGCCGGCGTTCATGAAGGGCGGGCGCGGCGACTGGATCGGCTTGGGCAGGAGCTGGCCGCCGCCGATGCGATAGAACTCGCCCTCGTAGTCGAACAGCTCGTGCTCGGTCCACAGCCGGCGGATGATCTCGACCCATTCGACCGCCATGTCGTAGCGCCGGTCGTGGTCCGGCACGTCGATGCCGAACAGCCGGAACTCGGACTCGTTCCAGCCCGTCACCACGTTGAGCACGAAGCGCCCGCCCGAGATGTGGTCGATCGTGGTGGCCTGCTTGGCCGCCATCACCGGGTGCACGGTCGGCACGTGCGAGGTCGCGAATATGGCCGAGCTGTCGTTGACCCCGGCGATCCCGGCGGCCCAGGAATAGCACTCGAACCCGGCGCCGTTGAAATCGGTCGTCCCGCCGAAGCCGCGCCAGCGCCCGACCGGGACCAAGGCCTCGTACTCCATCGCATCGGCGAGCTCGGCGAGCGCCACCGTCGCCGGCCAGGTCGCCTCCAGCGTCCCCTCGATCGAGGAGATCGCGCAGCCCTGCTTCAGATTGGAGCAGAACGTGCCCATCTTCAGCCGGCGGTCGCCGAACAGCGGGTTGGTCTCCGGCGGATCGGCGAGCAGGCTGGGGACTTCGGGTGTCACGGCGTGCCCTCCCGCCTACTCGGCGGCCTCGTCGACGCCGCCGATGGCCTCGTTGAGCCTGGGCATGACCTCGTTGGCCATCAGCTCCATCGAGCGCCGCGACAGCGCCTTGTCGACCCAGTCGTGCCCGGCATAGACCAGCGTGCCGAACGCGCCGACATGGTCGCGGAAGGCGAGCAGCCGGTCGACCACGCTGTCCACCGTGCCGGCGATGACCAGCCGGTCGGTCACATAGTCCAGCGTCACCGCATCGTCCGGCATCGACTGGTCGTGCTTGAACAGGTTCGACCGCCCGGCGCTGATCAGCTTCTGCATCAGCTGCCTGTAGTAGAAGCGGTAGGGGCTGTTCGCGCTCTCCAGCGCGTATTCGCGCGCCGTCCTCTCGTCGTCGGCGACAAAGATGCTCTTCGCGACCCGCCAGTCGGCGGGATCGGCGACGCGCCCCACCCGCTCGCACCCCTCGACATATTTGGGCCAGTGGGTCCTGACCCATTCGGGCATCAGGAAGTTGGCCGAGATCGAGGTCCAGCCGCGCGCCGCCGCCTCGGTCAGCCCCTTGGAATAGGGCGCCACCACGGTGACCACGATCGGCGGGTGCGGCTTCTGGTAGGGGCCGACGATCACCCCCTGGCCGATCTCCTCGATCAGCGATTCTTCGGTGGTGATGGTCCAGTACTTGCCCTTGAGCCGGTAGGGCGGGTCGGTCGACCAGATCGCCAGCACGTGGTCGATCGATTCGACGAACATCTCGTTGCGGTCCTGGTGCAGGATGCCGAGCGCCTCGGCGTCCGACTTGAGCGCGCCGGGGCTGATCCCGAACAGGAACCGGCCCTCCAGGATGTTGTCGATCATCGCCACCTGGCCGGCGATGATCGCCGGGTGGTTGAGCGACATGTTCACCGTACCGCTGCCGAGCACGATGCTCTTCGTGTCGTGCGCCAGGCTGGCGATGAACATCAGACACGAGGTGACGGTCTCGGCCCGGTCGGTGACGTGCTCGCCAATGAACGCCTCGGCGAAGCCGAGCCGGTCGGCGAGCAGGATCGCCTCGCGGTCCTCCTTCAGCGTCTCCGCGTAGTTCCGCGACGGCGGATGCAGCGGCATGGTGAAATAGCTGAGCTTCATCCGCTCTCCTCTACGCGCGACCGGCGGCCGTTACTCGCTGGCGTGGGCGACGAACTTTTCCGGGATCGGCTCGCCCCATTGCGAATCGAGCCCGTCCTCGAACGAGATCAGGTTGGCCGGCGTGTCGCTGTTGAGCCGGTCGGAATCGGTCCAGTGCTCGTGCACCCGGCCCCAGGGATCCGCCCAGTAGTCGTAGACCTGGCTCCCCAGGACATGGCGGCCGAGACCCCAGAAATGCTCGTACTTGTCGAGGCGCCGCATGTGCTCGTGCCCCATGATCACGTCGTCGATGTCCTGCACCTCGAAGGCCATGTGGTTGAGCCCGGCCTTGGGCCCGTCGATATAGAGGAACACGTGGTGGTCGACATATTCCTCGCCCTTGTCGACCCGGTTGAAGGACAGGATGATGTTGTCCTCCTCGCCGGCATAGACGTCGTCCGAGCACACCAGCCCGAGGGTCTCGCGCACCCAGGCGATCGATTTCTTGAGGTCGGGCGTCATCATCACCGCGTGGCCGATGCGCTTGACATGCGAAGGCCCGCGGTCGATGCGCGTCAGCTCGCCCCTCCGCGCGAGGCGCTCCGGCCCCATGTTGAGCGCGAAGCGGGAGACGTCGAGCGGCTCCAGCATCTCGATGCCGTGCACGATCTCGATGGTGTAGCCGTTGGGCTCGGCGAGCCGCACCCGCCGGCCGCCGCCCGGCTCGTCCATCGCCTCGATCGGCGAGGCGCCGTCGATCCTGGCGGCCTTCTCGAGCTCCTCCTCGCTGTCGACGCTGAAGGCGAGCGCGACGAAGCCCGGATCGCCGAGCTCGGTGACGTGGATGTGATGCTCCGGATCGGTGCCCCGCATGTAGAGCGCCGTCCTGGTCCGCTCGGCCCGCACCATGCCGAAATTGGTCAGGAATTCCTCCTGCCTGTCGAGGTCCGGCGAACGGATCCGGCCGTAGGCGACATCGCTCACCTTGATCATCGCTGCTCTCCCATCTTCGATTTCGGCGATATTAGGTGCACCCGCGCGATACCGAAAGCTCTATCGGACGGGGGTCCGGTCGGCGGCACGGCCCTGTTGCCTTCCCCCCGCCGGATGTATGGAATGCCCCGCGACCACGACAGGGAGGACGACATGGATCTCGGTCTCAAGGGACGGAAGGCGGCGATCTCGGGCGCCAGCGACGGGCTGGGCTACGCCGCGGCGCTGGCGCTCGCCGACGAGGGCTGCGACGTCGCGATCTCGGCGCGCGGCCAGGAGCAGCTCGACAAGGCGGCGGCGGCGATCGGGGCCAGGGGGGTCAGGGCCGTCGGGATCGCCTGCGACATGTCGAGCGAGCAAGGCTGCGCGGCGTTCGTGAACCAGGCCGCGGACCGGCTCGGCGGGATCGACATCCTGATCAACTGCGTCGGCGGCATGACGCCCGGCAATCTGGACTCGCTGACCGCCGACAACTGGGACGAGATCGTCAACCGCAACCTGATGGCCTACGTCCACACCACCAAGGCGGCGGTGCCGCATCTGGAGAAGTCGGACGCGGCGCGGGTGCTCAACGTCTCGGGCATCTCCGGCAAGCAGCTGATGCCGGGCTCGTTCTCCACCGCGATCCCCAACGCGGGCATCAACGCGTTCACCAAGCTGATGGCGGGCGAGCTGGCGGCAAGGGGGATCCTGGTCAACAATCTCTGCCCGGGCATCGTCGACACGCCGCGCTGGACGCCGCGCCGCGAGGCGATGGCGAAGGTGCGCGGCGTCACCGCGGGCGAGGTCGAGCAGCAATTCGCGGCCAACGCCATGCTCGGCCGCTGGGGAAAGCCGGAGGAGATCGGCGACGTCGCCGCCTTCATGGTCTCGCCCCGGAACAGCTACATGACCGGATCGACGGTTGAAGTCTGCGGCGGCTGGGGCAAGTATTTCTGAGACGACGAACCAAGGAGGAGACGATGGCGGAACAGGCTGAACTCCCCGCGGTCGAGACCGCGGCCGAACCCGCGCTCAGGCTCAACTTCCTGTCGCACGGCACGCTGGAATCGAAGAACCTCGATCGGGCGCGCGAATTCTACACCGAGTTCCTCGGGCTCCAGGTCGTGCGCACCAGCCCGATCTCGCTCTTGATCCGGCTCGGCGGGCCCAACACCATCGCGGTGGTGGAGCAGAAGAACCGCACCGAAGAGATGCCGATGCTCAACCACAACGGGCTCGACGTCGAGACCCAAAGCGAGGTCGATGCGGCGCACGAGACCGTGGTCGCCGAGGCGGAGAAATGGGGGCTGCACCGGATCTCCCGGCCCAAGCTGCAGCACGGCACCTACAGCTTCTTCTTCTGGGACATGGACAATAATTGCTGGGAGATCCTGACCAACCCGCAGGGCGGCTATAGCTGGCTGTTCCAGAAGGGCGACCTCGCCGGCAAGGGGCATCTCGACCGCAACTTCGAACGCCCCGGCATGCGCGATTGACCGCTCGGGGCGTCGCCAACACCGCAAGGGACTGGTCATGGCCGCAGACTCGCGCGACGGCGCGAAACGGTACTCCATGCGCGTCGATTCGGGCGTCTTCGCGACGATGCGCGACCGCACGCGGATCGCGCTTCGCATCTACCGCCCGGAGGAAGACGGCGAATACCCGGCGCTGTTCGCCGCCTCGCCCTACATGTACGCGACCGACGACATCCCGCATTCGCGGCTCTTCCTGTGGCGCGAGGTGGGTCCGGTCCAGTGGTACGTGGAGCAGCACGGCTACGCCTATGTCCACGCCGACGTGCGCGGGTCGGGCGATTCGGAAGGCGTCTACAACTTCCTCGACGTGGAGGAGCAGCAGGACTACTACGAGCTGATCGAGTGGATCGCGCGCCAGGGCTGGTGCGACGGCAATGTGGGCGGCATCGGCCAGTCCTACTACGCCTGGTCGCAGTGGTTCATGGGCATCGTCAACCCGCCGAGCCTCAAATGCATCGCGCCCTATGACGGCGCTGTCGACCCCTATCGGGGGACCGCCTATCACGGCGGCATCTACTGCGATTTCATGGCCTGGTGGTACAACCTCGTGCGGGTCAACAACCTGCACCGCGCCGCCAGCGACCCGTCCGGCACCGAAATGCCGCTCGACATCGCCTGGGAGTTCCAGCGCCGCCAGACCTATGACGACTGGTGGCGCGAACGCACGCCCTGGGAGCGGCTGGACGAGATCGAGGTGCCGGTGCTGTCGATCGGCCACTGGGGCAAGATGGGGCTCCATCTGCGCGGCAACATTCTGGGCTACGAGGAGCTGCGCGCGCCCAGGCGGCTGGTCGTCACCGGCGCCCGCGACGTGTTCGAGGCGCACGATTATTTCGACCAGGTTGAGTACCACGAGGCCGAGCTGCTGCCGTTCTACGACCGCTACCTGAAAGGCGAGGAGAACGGCTACGAGGAGCGGGCGCCGGTCAAGCTCTTCGTCCGCGGCGCCGAGGCTTACCGGGAAGAGCGGGAATGGCCTCTCCCCCGCGCGGAGATGACGCCGTTCCACCTCGCCGCCGGGCCGTCGGGGAGCCTGACCTCGCTCAACGACGGCCGGCTCGCCGCCGAGGCGCCGGCGGCCGATGGCGGGGAGACGAGCTACACCTATCCCGACCACGGCTGGAAGCTCGGCGTCGTCGCGATGGGCCCGCGGGGTCCCGACCCGATCCGCCGCGTGCTCACCTTCGTCACCGACCCGATGGAGGAGGATTTCGAGGTCACCGGACCGGTGATCCTCGAGCTCTACGCCTCCTCGACCGCGACCGATACCGACTTCGTGGTCAGGATCGCCGACCAGCACCCGCAATCCGACGAGGACCGGGGGGCGGGCCTCCAGCCGGTGTCGGTCAACATGTCGAAAGGCTGGCTCAGGGCATCCCACCGCGAGAAGGACGAGGCGCGGAGCGCGCCGCACCGGCCGATCTACACCCACGCCGACCCGCAGCCGATCGAGCCCGGAAGGGTCTACCGCTACGAGATCGAGGTGATGCCGTTCTCCAACGTCTTCCGCCGGGGCCACCGCATCCGGCTGGAGATCGTCAACGGCGATTCGCCGCTGACCGACTCGATCTTCACCCACCAGTATCTCTGGTACAAGGTCGGCACCGACACCTTCCACCACGACGCCGAGCGCCCCTCGCGGCTGTGGCTGCCGGTGGTGCCGGCGGAGGGTCAGGCGGAGGAGGTCCGGGCGCCATGATCACGCTCTACCACAACAACATGTCGACCTGCGCGCAGAAGGTCCGCTACGTCCTGGCCGAGAAGGAGCTCGAATGGGAAAGCGTCGAGCTCAACCTGAGGAAGGGCGACCAGCACGCGGAGCATTACCTGAAGCTGAACCCCGCCGGCGTCGTGCCAACCCTGGTCAACGGCGATGCGGTGATCGTCGAATCCGGCGTCATCTGCGAGTATCTGGAAGACCTGTTCCCGACCCCGCGGCTGAGGCCGGACACGGCCGACCGGATCGCCGGGATGAGGCTGTGGATCAAGTACATCGACGAAATCATCCATGCCCAGGCCGGGGTCATCAGCACGGCGATCGCGTTCCGGTTCCAGCACTTGGCGAACGGAGAGGACGCGGTCAGGGCGCGGATCGAAGCGGTCCCGAGCGAAGCGAAGAGGGCGAGGATGCGTTCGCTGATCTTCGAGGGCGTCGAGTCGGCGCTGTTCCCCGGCGGCGTCCGGGCGTTCGCGGAAATGCTCCGCCGCATGGAGGCTGCGCTTGAAAGGACCGCCTTCCTGGCGGCGGAAAGCCGGACGATCGCCGACGCGGTATGCCTGCCCTATGTCGTGCGGCTGGAGCATCTGCAGCTGGCGTGGCTGTGGGACGACCTTCCCCGGGTCGCGGGCTGGTACGGACGCTTGCGGGAAACGCCGTCCTTCGCCACGGCCTTCAGGGACTGGGAAGATGCGGGCTATCTCAGCCTGATGGAGGCCAGGGGGGCGGAGTACCGGTCCAGGGTGGAGGACGCGCTGGCCGGATAGGCCCTACCCTGCCCCCGCCCGCCACACCACGGGGAACAGGTCGTCGTCGTCGGGCAGGACGCCGACCTCGAGATCCGCCTCCGCGGCGCCGGGGATGTTGAATTGGGTGCGGGGGCCGTGCCAGGTGATGTCGCCGCCGAAGAACCGGCACGACAGCGCCACTCTGCGGACCGCATCCGACGGGTTGCCGCCCGCCCCGTGCACCGCCAGCGGGTGGTGGACGATGCAATCGCCCGCCTCCATGCCCCAGGAGAGGAAGCGGTAGGCGGGGTTGTCGAACTCCTTGTGGAACATCGGGCAGTCGGGAAACGCGTCGGCCTCGGCGAGCGCGAAGCCGTCGCGCGGCACCGCGGGGACCGGGCGGTACATCCCGTCCCATCCGTGCGAGCCCGCGACATAGACCAGCCCGCTGGTCTCCCGCGTCACCGGCGTCAGCGCGAGCCACACCGAGGCCACGTGGTTTCCCGCCAGCGGCCAGAACGGCAGGTCGTGGTGCCACGCCGTCGGCATCCGGGTGCCCGGCTCCTTGACGAAGAGCTGGTCGTAGAAGAACCGCACCTCGTCGAGCCCCATCAGCCGCGCCGCGATCTCCCGCGCGGGCGAATGCCTGACGAAATCCATGAACGCGGGATTGCCGCGCGCCATGTGCGAATTGGCGATGACCTTGCCGGGTTCGTCGTCGCCCGAGGCCAGCACGGTGCCGGCGGGGTTCTTCAGGTTGGCGTCGATGACGGCCCGCATGCGGTCGATCCAGCCCCGGTCGAACTGGCCGCGAATGCAGACCGCGCCGTCCTCGGCATAGGCGCGGATCTCGTCCCCGGCGATCGGCCTCAGCAATTCCCGGTTCATCGCGCTCCCCCCGCAGCCCCGATCTGCCCCGACGGGGCGCAGCATATCATCCGCGGGGTGGCAAAACGGGCCGAACCGCTATATGTCTTTTCGATCCGCGGAGAGCGCGGCAAGCGAAGAGGCCGGCGACATGCAGTTGACGCGATACAGCGACTATTCCCTGAGGGCCCTGATCTATCTCGGCCTGAACCGCGACCGGCGCTGCACCATCCGGGAGATCGCCGACGCCTACGGCATCTCGGACAACCACCTGATGAAGGTGATCCACCGGCTCGGCCGGGAGGGCTTCGTCGCGACGACGAGGGGCAGGAACGGCGGGCTGGAACTCGCGAGACCGGCGAGCGAGATCGGCCTGGGCGAGGTGTTCCGGGCGACCGAGGGGAATCTCGACCTCGTCGAGTGCTTCGCGGACGGGGAGAAGAACGCCTGCCCGATATCGGGCCCCTGCGCGCTGACCCATGTGCTGGAGAACGCCCTGCAGGCCTTTCTCGACGTGCTCGACGGGCACACGCTGGAGGATTTGCTGCGCCCGGCCGACGCGCTGAAGCTCATTTTCGCGGCCCGCAACCGGCAGGTCGCGGCGGCCGACCCGCTCCCCGGATAGAGTGGCGCCCGCTACGACTCCCTGACCACGCGGAAGCCGAAATTGCCCGGCATCGGCTTCACCGAGCAGCCGCCGCTGCCGATATCGCGCACGAAGCTCGGCATCGGGCTGCGGTGCTCGCCCTGCAGGATCCTGACGCCGCAGTTCTTCCGCGAAACGGCGCGCCCCCCCGAATCGTAGCTCTGCACCCGGCAGGAGCCGGTCCACTCCCAGACATTGTCGCGGGTGCCGAACACGCCGAACCGGTTGCCCTCGCCGGAACCGACCGGCTTCGTCCGCTTGGTCCGGCGCGGCACGAGCGCATAGGTCGAAGCCCAGGCGAGGCGCGGGTCGGTAAACAGCGGCGGCTTCCCGGCCGGGGCGCCGGCGCCCGCGCGCGCGGCGTATTCCCATTCCTCCTCGCTCGGCAGGCGGTAGCGCTCGCCGGTGGCATCCGACAGCCATTCGAGATACTCGGCCGCGTCGTCCCAGCTCACGTCGATGACCGGACGGCCGCCGCGCCCCCACCCCCTGTCCTTCGGCCTGTGGGTGCAGCCCCCGGCGCGGTGGCAGTAATCCCACTGCGCGAAGGTGACCTCGAACTTGCCGATCAGGAAGGGGCGTTCGAAGGCAACGCGGCGCGAGCCGTCGAGCGCCATCTCGCCGGCGGGAACGAGGACCAGCTCGGGCAGGTATTGGTCGGGAACCGGCGCGCCGAACAGGCGGGGGAAGGCCGACCCCCCGGCGAGGAGCAGTACGCCCGCGATCCCCGCCCCGATACCGGCGGCGAAGAAGGCGCGGCGCCGCGTCGATCTCGACATCGCGTACTCCGTCGGATGCAGCGCCGCCAGGCCGCCCCCGGGGAGAAAGCGGGGGCGGCCCGGACGCCGGCGCAAATCAGGCCGGGATCGGACCCGGCTTGCTCACCTGGGTCATCAGATCGTCGTCCCACTTGCCGTCGACGACGAAATGGGAGAGCGCCCCGAGCTGCACCGCCTCGATCAGGTTGTGCGACAGATAGGCGTAGACCCCGGGCTGGCGGAAGGTGTACAGCGCGGCGCCGGCCGAGCCACCGCGGATGAACCAGGTCTCCAGCCCTTCCTCCGGCGGGTCGGCGAACGACCCCGCCTCCCAGACATAGTCGCCGTGACCGCCGATCAGATGCGGCCTGGAATCGCGGTTTGCCTGGGAGTGGACGATCATCACGCTCTCGCCCACCTTGGCCTTCATCGCCCCGTCGCCGGTGAGCGCGCCGACCTTGCCGTTGAACACGACATGGCTCGGGGTCAGCGTGCGCATCACCTCGAAGACTTCTTCCATGGCCGCCGCGTGGGTCTCGAACTTCTTGTAGTTCCCCTCGGCGTCGCGCGGCACGTAGAAATCCTGCTCGCCGACATAGTAGATCCGGTCGTAGCGCAGCCGCTTGCCGGCGCGGTCCCTGAGCCCGTCCTTGGGCAGCACCACCACCGCCCCGTTCATGCCGGAGACGACGTGGTAGGGGATCATCACCCCGCCCGGCGCGCAGTGATAGATGTAGGTGCCGGGCTTGGTCGCCTTCCAGCGCAGCACCACCTGCTGGCCCGGCTCGACCAAAGTGAGGCCGCCGCCGCCGAGCGCGCCGGTCGAGGCGTGGAAGTCGATATTGTGGTCCATCACGTTGTCGGGCGCATTCTTCAGCGTGAGCTCGATATAGTCGCCCTCGTGGCAGATCATCAGCGGTCCCGGGACCGACCCGTTGAAGGTCGAGGCGTTGATCTCGGTGCCGTCGTCGTCGACCACCCACTTCATCTCCGTGGCGACCAGCTCGACCTCGACGATCTTCGGACTGCCCGAGTAGTTCTGGTCGTAGTCGGGCGCGAAGGGCGGGGCGACGAGCGTCTGCTTGACCCGCTTCATGCCGCTCATCTCGGGCTTTACCGCGGCTTCGCTCTTGGCCGCCATCACGATCGGACTCATGGCCGAGACGGCGCCCAGCGTGCCGCCGGCCTGCAAGACCTGGCGCCTGTTCAGCTTCTGCATGACTCGTTCCTCCTGTCTTCTGTTACGCGCCACCGGAACCGCGGCGTGCGTCCTCCGCCAGCACATGCGACGCCCCGCGGAATCGGGGAATCCAAAGATGCATTCTGAATAAAGGTTTTCGGGCGTCAAGCGGGATTCGGCGTGCGCGGAGATATAAGCCGTTCTCCGACCCGGCGGAGCGGGCCTGCCCAGGATGGGGATGCGAGAGCAGCGACCCCGACCGACCGCCCCCAAATTTCGGGGATATGCCTCCCGTTTGGGAGGGGCCGCTGAACCTGCGCCTCTTTATGATCCATTCGATGCGAAGCCATCATGGGCATAGGGGCACGCGGCCAGAGCCAAACTGTTGCGACCGCCATTCGCCGGTCGGTCTTTCAGCGAGTCCGTCGTGAACGGGCAGGCATTGTTCGAGCGTATTCTGGGGTCGTTGCACGAAGCCGTGCTCGACGATTCTCTCTGGCCGGCGACCTCCGGCCTGATCGATGAGGCCTGTGCTTCCAAGGGCAATTTCGTGATCTTCGCCGACGAGGCTCTCCGGGACGACATCGAGATCTTCTTCGCGCGGTTCTGCCTCCGGGGTCAGCGTCGCGAAGACCTGGAGCGGTGGTGGTTCCGGGACTACCACGACCGGGACGAGCGCGTACCGCGGGTCAGGCAACTGCCGGACGGCCGTGTGGTGCTCAACCGCGCGCTTTACACCGATGAGGAGCAGAAGACGTCGGCGGCCTTCAACGAGATGCTGCCGCGCGGGCACTGCCAGGACGGCCTCGTCGCGCGTCTCGACGGGCCGGGCGGCTCGCGCATCTCCTGGAGCGTCGGCGACCCCGTCGACGGCGGCGGCTGGTCCACCGCCCGGGTGGAGACGGTGGCGCGTCTCCTGCCCCACATCCGCCAATACGTGCGGGTCAGGCAGGCGCTGGTCGATGCGCGCGCCTTGGGATCGCCAGTGGCCGGGCTGCTCGAGAACACGCGCTGCGGGATCATCCAGCTCGATTCCCGCGGCCGCATCGTCGCGGCGAACGATCTTGCCCGCGACCTGCTCCGCAGGGGCGACGGGCTGACGGATCGCCGCGGCCTGCTGTCGGCCGCGTCTGCTGACGACGACGACGCCCTCCAGGCGCTGCTTGCCCGCGCCCTGCCGCGCTTCGGGGGACCGGGAGAAAGCGTCTCGATGACCGTGCGGCGCCGGGGCGTTTCACCCCGGCTGATGCTGCACGCGAGCCCCTTGGGCGCTGCCGGCATGGATGCGCGGCCTCGCCGCGTCGCCGCGCTCCTCCTGGTGGTCGACCCGGCGATGCGCGGCATCGTCGATCCGCGCCTGGTCGGCGCGATGCTCGGCCTCACCCCGGCGGAAAGCCGGATCGCCGCGCTGCTGGCCGGCAACCGCACCATCCGCGACATCGCCACCGAGACCGGCCGCAGCGAGGGCACCGTCCGCTGGCACGTCAAGCGGGTTCTCGGCAAGCTCGGCCTCTCCCGCCAGGTGGAGCTGGTGCAGCTGGTCATGTCGCTGTCCGACGTCCCGCGGCCGCGGTCCTGACTCGCCGGTGGCGTAGCCTGCGCCGGCCCCGCCTTCCGACAATTTTCGGTTGAACACCCCCCGTTTGGGAGGCGCGGGCAAGATCACGGTCCTGTTACCGTTCCTCCGACACACACAAGCGTCGCGTGCTTCGCAAAGCGCGGTTCGGCATGCGGAAGCCGGGACGACACGGAGCGTCGCCACCGCGGCTCGAACAGCTGTCGGGAAAGCCACCAAACGGGACAGTCGCCATGAGAACGAACGATTTTCGAACCTGGTCAATCGCAATGTCGGTGGTCGCTCTTGCCGGACTGTCCGCTTGCGGAGGTGGCGGCGGCGACACCGCCGGGGCGCCGCATATGCCGGACGAGCGTCCGCCCGCGATGATGCCTCCCGACATGGAAGTTCCCGGGGGCACTCCCGACCAACAGATCGATATTTCTCAGCTTCTGCAACCGGCGCTTGACCAAAGCGGCGCGCCCGGGATGATCGCCGCGATAGTCGATGAGGACGGTGTGAGGGCCATCGGAGCCGCAGGCGTGCGCCGGCAAGGCTTTCCCGACGAGATCACGGTCGACGATCTCGTTCATATCGGCTCCGACACCAAGGCCATGACGTCGACAATGCTGGCGACGCTGGTCGAGGACGGTACGTTCGCCAACGGTTGGAATACGACCGTCGCGGAGGTCTTTCCCGAGCTTGTGGGCTCGATCCATCAGGACTACCACGCCGTCACGGTGGCGCAACTCGTGAGGATGCGCGGCGGTCTGGTGCCCAACGCCGCCGACTGGAGCGCGTATTCGAACAATCCCGATATTGTGGAAAGAAGATACGATATCTTGGCGGACAACTTAGCCAGCGCTCCCGCAGGGGCCGTGGGTGCCGACCTCTACTCCAATCTCTCCTATATGGTTGCCGGCGCCATGGCCGAACGTCTTACCGGGAAGAGCTGGGAAACATTGATGCAGGAGCGCTTGTTCACGCCTTTGGGAATTACTACCGCTGGATTCGGCGCGCCAGGCACGCCAGGCGGGGCCGACCAACCGTGGGGCCACAGGCCCGACGGGAATGGCGGTTGGGTGCCTAACCAGTATGACAACGATCCGGCTCTTGGCCCCGCAGGGACGGTTCACATTTCGATCCAGGACTGGGCCAAGTTCATTTCACTCTGGTTCACCGACAAGGAACCGGCGATCCTTGATCGAAGCTCTTTGACACAACTGAGGACACCGGAATCAGGGGATTACGCAGCCGGGTGGGGAGTGTCTCAGCAACGTTGGGCGGGTGGAACAACGATCGGTCATACCGGTAGCAACGCATATTGGTTCGCGACTTTATGGATCGCGCCGGAGCGGGGCCTGGCATACCTGGTCGTTGCCAACGCGGCGGATGCCCAGGTAAGGAATACGCTTGACGCGACAATCGGCAGTTTCGTCACCAACGAAGACCTGCCCGGCGGCCGCGGACCGGACACGCCCCCGGACCATGTGGTTCAGCTTCCCCGGGACGATGGTATCTCGGTAGCGGCTCTTCGCAACGAAGACGGCGACCTCACTGGGCTCAGCGTCGGAAGCACGGCGGTGTCGCTCGATTTTCACCAGTTGGGAGGAGTTGCAGGAAACCCCCAGCGACCTTCGGTTGTCTCGATCCTGCAAAACGACGACATCCGCATTCGTCATATCGACCGGCACTGGAACATGACGACCGATGTTGTTTCGCGGTTCGAGCACCTGTCCTACGGGGCATGGGCGACGGTGGCGCCGGAGACCGGGGGCAATGCCGATTTCGGCTATCGCTACGAGAGCGTCGGCGGCGGCTATCTGGTCGCCCTCGACGATGAGAGGACGTCTGCCGCCGATATGCCGGTGACTGGAACGGCCTCCTACCTGGGGCAGTACACAGGCTTCGTCCAGGGCCACGGAGGCGGGGGGCCAATTGGCGCGTTCAACGGCGACGTCGAGATGACGGCGGATTTCGCGAACGCCGCGATGACGGTGGATATGCTGTCTCCGGGAAACCGCAGGTTGGTCCTTAGCGGGGCGATCAATGGCAATGAGTTCGGGGGAACCACCATCGATCAGATGTCGCCCAGCTCGTCGATCGAGTCCCAGGGCGCCACGGCGCGCTTCAGCGGCGGATTCTACGGGAACGCGGCCGACGAGGCCGGCGGCGTGTTCGAAGTCGTCGGCGGCCGCGCGCAGGATCCCGGCCGCCTGGTCGGCGCGTTCGGCGGACGCAAGGACCAGTGATTTCCGCATGAAATTGTAGCGCGGCGTCGACGGAGTCGGTGCCGCGCCCTCTCCTCCCCGCCCGTCGTATCGACTGGAGCGGAACGGAGATATCTTCCGCCTTCCGGCGCGAGATTTCTCCGCAACGCTCCGGTCGAAGTGACACGCACCCCCGCCCCATTTGCCCGAGCCCGCCCGTTCCGGCACATTCCGCCTCCCGCCGGGCGGAGCGTCCGGCGTGCCGCGAGCGGAGGGGGACGATGGGCGAAGCGCGCAACGTGTTGTGGATCATGGCCGACCAGCTGCGCTGGGACTACCTGTCGTGCTACGGCCATCCGCATCTTCACACCCCCCATCTCGACCGGCTGGCCGAGCGCGGGGTGCGGTTCACCAACGCCTATGTGCAGTCGCCGTTCTGCGGCCCGTCGCGCATGTCGTCCTATACCGGGCGCTACTGCCGCTCGCACGGGGTGACCTGGAACGGCTTTCCGCTGCGCGTCGGCGAGCCCACGCTGGGCGACCATCTGCGCGACATCGGGGTGACGCCGGCGATCGTCGGCAAGACCCACATGATCGCCGACACGCGGGGCATGGAGTGGCTCGGCATCGACCCGGGGTCTGCCATCGGCATCCACATCGCCGAATGCGGCTTCGAGCCGTTCGAGCGCGACGACGGGCTGCACCCCTACGGCCCGATCGACCCCGACCCGGACTACAACGACTGGCTCAGGGAGCACGGGGTCAATGCCGCCAACCCTTGGGAGGAGCACGCCAACGCGGGCATCGACGAGGACGGCGAGACGCGCTCGGGCTGGCTGCTCAAATATGCCAACCTGGCGGCGAATATCGACGAGGAGCTGTCCGAGACGCCCTACATGACCGGCCGGGCGATCGACTTCATGGACCAGGCGGGGGACAGGCCCTGGCTCTGCCACCTCTCCTACATCAAGCCGCACTGGCCCTATATCGTGCCGGCGCCCTATCACGCCATGTACGGGGCCGAGCATGTCCTGCCCGCGGTGCGCTCGGACGAGGAGCGCGCGACCGACCACCCGGTGTTCCGCGCCTATATCGAATCGCGGGTCTGCCGGACGTTCTCGCGCGACGAGGTGCGCGAGCGCGTGATCCCGGCCTATATGGGGCTGGTCAAGCAGATCGACGACCAGATGGGACGGCTGTTCGCCTGGATGGAGGAAAAGGGGCTGATGGAGAACACGATGATCGCGTTCACCTCGGACCATGGCGACTACCTAGGCGACCACTGGATGGGCGAGAAGGACCTGTTCCACGACGCCTCGGTCAAGGTGCCGCTGATCGTCTACGACCCGCGCGAGGAGGCCGACGCGACGCGGGGCCGGGTGCGCGACGAGCTCGTCGAGTGCATCGACCTCGCGCCCACCTTCCTGCGCTATTTCGGCGGGCGCGACCTGCCGCACATCATCGAGGGCCGGGCGCTCGACCCGCTGCTGCATGCGGCGGAGGCGCCCGGGTCCTGGCGGCGCTACGCGATCGCGGAATACGACTACGCCACCCGGCCGGCGCGCGCGGCCATCGGCAACCCGCAGGAGGATGCGAGGCTGCTGATGATCCGCGACGAGCGCTGGAAATACATCCACGCCGAGGGGTTCCGCCCGATGCTGTTCGACCTGCGGGAGGACCCGGACGAGCTGCGCGATCTCGGCGCGAGCGCGGCGCGGGAGCATGTCGAAATCCGCGCCCGACTGCACGAGGCGCTGTTCGCCTGGGCGCGCCAACACCACTGCCGGATCACGCTGGAACCGGAGACCATCGAGCGCATCACCGGCAAGGAGCCGCCCGGCATCCTGATCGGCTACTGGGACGAGGCCGAGTACGAGGCCGATTTCGGCAAGCCCTTCGCCGAGCGGCCCTGACCGTGCCGGTCCGCACCGCGGCCCAATTCCTCGACGCCCTCAGGGACGAGCGCGACATCTCGATCGAGGGCGAACGGGTCCGCGACATCGCGGGCGATCCGCGCTTCGCCGGCGCGGCCCGCGCGATGGCCCGGCTGATGGAGATGCAGCACGAGCCCGCTCTCCACGAGATCATGACCTACGAATCGCCCGATACCGGCGACCGCGTCGGCATGACCCATATCCAGCCGCGCTCGCGCGAGGACGTGGTCGCGCGCAACGACGCGATCAAGCTGTGGATGGACTCCTCCTGCGGCATGCTGGGGCGCTCGCCCGACTTCAAGAACGTGATGATCTCGGCCTACGCCGCGGCCGGGGAGCGCTTCGACCGGGACGCCTTCAAGGGCGGCGACAACATCCGCGCCTTCCACCGCCACGTGCGCGAGAACGACCTGATCACCACCCACGTGCTGGTCAACCCGCAGGTCGACCGCTCGCGCCCGGCCCATCTCGAGACCTCGGACGTGGTGGCGCGGATCGTGGGCGAGACCGATGCGGGGGTGGTGATCCGCGGCGCCCGCATGGTGGCGACGCTGTGCGCGCTGGCCGACGAGCTCCTGGTGATGCCGGCCGCGTCGCGCTGGTCGGACGAGATGCGCGACACCACCGCCTATTCCTTCGGCTTCGCCATCCCGGTGTCGACGCCGGGGCTCCGCTTCATCTGCCGCCCGCCGGTGGCGCAGACCAACGCGCCCTCGATCCTGGACCATCCGCTGTCGCTGCAATACGACGAATCCGACGGGCTGGTGATCTTCGACGACGTGACCGTGCCGTGGGAGCGCGTCTTCATCTACCGCGACCCCGAGTTCGACCAGCTGGTCAACCCGCAATCCCACACCTTGCAGGCCACGCTGATGCAGTCGGTGGTCCGCGCCACGTCGAAATCGGAGTTCATGATGGCGCTGACGCTCGCCGTCGCGCGGGCATCCAGGATCGACGTCCACAACCCGGTGCAGGTGCAGCTCGCCGAGACCATCGCGATCGCCGAGTTCGCCCGCACCTGCCGCGTGGCGGCCGAGGCCGAGTCGCGCGAGACCGAGTTCGGCACCTGGGTCGCCGGCCACCGCCCGCTGCAGACCTGGCAGAGCCTGTACTGGAAGATGTACAACCGCCAGTGCGAGATCCTGAACACGCTGGGCGCCGGCGGGATGGTCGCGGTGCCGTCCTACGCCGAGGTGGCGGGCGAGCTGCGCGGCAGCGTGGAAACCTATTTCCAGTCGGCCAATGCGAGCGCGCCCGAGCGCATCCGGCTGCTGCGCCTCGCCTTCGACGCCTCGCTGTCGAGCTTCGCCGGGCGCCAGCGGCTGTACGAGCAGTTCTATACCGGCGACCCGATGCGCACCCAGGCGCTGTTCTACCGGATGTTCGACACCGACACCCACATCGCCCGCATCCACGCCATGCTGGACGAGCTGGAGGCGCGCGACGGCTAATCCTGCTTCGAGGCGGCCGCCATCGTCTTGCCGTCGAAGGCCGGCATGCTCTGGAACGAGCCGAAGCCCTGGCTCGCGTACCACACCGAGAAGTTGAGCATCGCCTCCGGCGACGGGGCTTCGACCACGTCGACGAAATCGTACCGGCCCTGGGTGTAGAGCACCGAGACGATCTTGATCCCGAGCGCCTTGGCCTTGGCGCGCGCCAGCCGGTTGCGCTGTTCGTGCTTGCCGAGCCATTCGGCGCTCTGCTGGCCGAGCAGGACGTATTTCATGCGACCCTCCCCTGTCGACGGGCGCCTTGCGCCCGCCCGCCATTCCTACCCCCGCGCGGGCCCGGCCGCAACGGCGGTCCCGGGAGCGCTTGACCGCCGCCGCGCACTTGCCGGAGAGTGTGGGCAGGAGGATTCCCCGCCCCATGCTCCAGCGACCCTCTGCCGGAGACGAGACGGTAGCGATACCGCGAGCCGGGACGGACGAGTCCTTCATCGAGATCGCGGCGCTCAACAAGACCTTCGTCGGGCAGGACGGCGAGGCGGTGGTGGCGCTCGAGGGCCTGGACCTCAACGTCAGGCGGGGCGAGTTCGTCACCATCGTCGGCCCGAGCGGCTGCGGCAAGTCGACGCTGCTCTCCCTGGTCGCCGGTCTGCTGGAGGCGACGAAGGGCGGGATCCGCATCGGCGGCACCCCGGTCGTCGAGCCCTATACCGATCTCGGCTTCGTCTTCCAGAGCGACCTTCTGCTCGACTGGCGCACGGTGACCGGCAACGTGCTGCTGCCCTGCGTGATGCGCGGGCTCGACCAGGCCGCCCATCTCGGCCGCGCGCGCGAGCTGCTCGCCTCGGTCGGGCTCGAAGGGTTCGAGGGCAAGCGGCCGTTCGAGCTCTCCGGCGGCATGCGCCAGCGGGTGGCGCTCTGCCGGGCATTGCTGCTCGACCCGCCGATGCTGCTGATGGACGAGCCCTTCGGTGCGCTCGACGCGCTGACCCGCGAGCAGATGCAGGTCGACCTCCAGACCATCTGGCACCGCACGCAGAAGACCGTGCTGTTCGTCACCCATTCGATCTCGGAGGCGGTGTTCCTGTCCGACCGGGTGATCGTGATGACGCCGCGGCCGGGCGCCATCCGCGCGATCCTCGACATCGACATCGAGCGGCCGCGCGACCTCAACGTCCACGACACGCCCCGCTTCACCGGCATCGTCCACGAGATCCGGCTGATGTTCCAGGAGATGGGCGTGATCCACCGCTGACCGGGCGAGGAGGCAGGATGAGCTTGTGGAACCGCAAATGGACCCGCGACGCGTTCTGGATGGTGGTCTCGTTCGGCGCCCTGATCGGGCTGTGGGCGGGCATCGTCTGGCTGTTCGAGACGCCGGGCTACCTGCTGCCGGGCCCGGGCGAGGTGCTGGGATCGGGGCGCGACAACTGGCTGCTGATGATCCCCCATTCGGGCTGGACGATCCTGTCGGTGCTGGCGGGCTACCTGCTCGCCGTCGTGGTCGGCATCCCGCTCGCCATCCTGGTGGTGTCGTCGTCCACGCTGGAACGCATCCTGTATCCGCCGATGGTCGCCACGCAGAGCATCCCCAAGATCGCGCTCGCGCCGCTCTTCGTCGTCTGGTTCGGCTTCGGCATGTTCCCCAAGGTCGCGGTGGCGTTCCTGATCTGCTTTTTCCCGATCGTGGTCGACACCATCGTCGGGCTGCGCAGCATCGACCCCGCGCTGGTGCAGCTCGCCCGCTCGATGGGCGCGCCGCCGACCCGCATCTTTCTCCGCCTCCGCCTGCCGGGCGCGCTGCCCAGCATGTTCGGCGGGCTCAAGGTGGGCTCGGCGCTCGCCGTGGTGGGGGCGCTGACCGGCGAGTTCATCGGCTCGGATAACGGGCTCGGCTATCTGCTGCTGAGCGCGGCGGGCGAGCTCGACACCGCGCTCTTGTTCGCCATCCTGTTCGTGCTTTCGCTGCTCGCGATGGCGTTCTTCTACGCCATCGAGCTATTGGAGCGGCTGATGATCCCGTGGCACGTGTCGCAGCGCGCGCATGCGGGATGAAGGCGTAGTCGCACAAGAACCCGAAGGAGGAAACCATGAGAACCGCAATCGCCGGCGTCGTCGCAACCGCGATGCTCGCCCTCGCCATCCCGGCCCAGGCGGCCGACGAGGTCTCGCTCCGGACCGACTGGATCAAGAGCGCCTATCACGCGGTCTGGTACCACGCGAAGGACAAGGGAATCTTCGCGAAAAACGGCATCGACATCGACATCCGCGACGGTCGCGGCTCGGTGATCACCGCCCAGACCGTCGGCAACAAGACCGTCACCTTCGGGACGGCCGACGGCGGCGCGGTGATGGTGCTGGTCTCCAAGGGGCTGCCGGTCAAGATCGTCGCCTCCTATCTCCGCACCAACCCGGTCGCCATCATCTTCCCCGAGAAGAACGGCTGGAAGAGCTGGAAGGACCTCGCGGGGTCGCGGATCGGCTTCTCCGCGGGCGGCGCGACGGCGGCCTATTTCAAGGCGCTGGCGAAGAAGAACGGGATCGAGGGCAAGGTCAAGCTGGTCTTCATGGAGCCCGCCGCCAAGCTCGCCGCGTTGTTGACGGCCAAGGTCGACGGGATCGATTCCTTCGGCTTCCTGCAGGCGCCCAAGGCGACCGCGGCCGGCATCCCGTCGACCTATTTCAGCTACGCCTCGGGCGGGATCGTGGTGCCCGGGCTCTCGCTGATCGCCCATAACGACACCATCGAGGAGAACCCGGACCTGGTGCGCCGCATGGTGGCGAGCGTGCGCGAGGCGCTGGCGCTCGGCCAGAAGGAGCCGGAGGCGGCGATCGCCTCGCTGCTCAAGGTCGCGCCCAACCTCAAGCCCGACATCTCGCTCGACATCCTCAAGGCGTCCTTCGACCTGTTCGAGAACGACGCCAGCAAGGGCAAGCCGTCGGGCTGGACGTCGCCCGACGACATCGCGAAGGCGCAGAAAACGCTGATCGAGTTCAAGCGGATCAAGAAGGAACAGCCGATCGACGCCTATTTCACCAACGCGTTCGTCCCCAAGTCATGACCGCGAAGACCGCGCGCCATCCCCGCCCGCCAGAGGTCGAGGGCCTCGGGCTGGAGGAGATCGCGGAGCGCTACGTCGCCCGGTTCGGCGATCGCAAGCCGGACTGGGCGGCCTTCGCGGATGCGCTGGTCGACGGCTACCGCCGCGCGCAGCACCGCTTCATCGGCAACACCTCGGGCAAGCCCGACGGCGGCGTCATCCCGGCGCGCGCCTTCACGCTCAGCGTGATGTACGTCCCGCCGGGCGAGGGCAACGCACCCCACACCCATGAGGTGGAAGAAGTGTTCTTCGTCCTCCAGGGGCACCTGACGGTGTTCTTCGAGGAGGAGGACGGCAGGCGGCTCGAGGTCGCGCTCGGCCCCTGGGACTGCGTCTCCTGCCCCGCCGGAGTCATCCACGGCTATGCCAACGACACCGTCGAGCCGGTCTACCTCCAGGTCATGGCCGGCAAGGCCAACCCCGAGTTCATGGGATATGCCGACCAGACGCTGTTCGAGGAGCGCGACCGGCACGTGCGCGAGGCAGGCGGGTGACGGGGCGGGGGGCGACAGAACGGGAGGCGAGTCTTGCCAAAGTTTGACAATGGCGCGAGCCAATACAACCGCGATCCGATCCGAAGGGAACTGGACCGCCAGAACCTGCGCGAACTCCTGCTCGAAGGCGCAGCGTCGCCGCGGGCGGAAATTGCCGATGCCGCGTATTTCGATAGGCTCCGTAGCCGGGTGCGCGACGCCGGCGAGCGGTGAGCGCCAAGCCGGTCGTCATGCGCGAGCGCGCGGGGGCCGTCCGCCGACCTCGCGCTACCCGATCCGGAGCACCCGCTCCCCGAGCGGCTGGACGGGGCGGCAGTTGTTCGGGTAGAGGGCGGCGAAGGCGGCGATCTGCCCGGCCGACATCGCGAGCGGCTCGGCGAGGACCGCCCAGGCGACGCCTTCGGTGCAGGGCGGGGTGGTGAGAGAGCCCCGGTAGCGCCACGCGGTGCCGCGGGCGGGCAGCAGGGCGGCGATGTCGAATTCGCCCGGCAGTGCGCGCGACGCTCCGGGTTCGGCCGGGAGGTGCGCCCAGAGCGGCGCCAGCGCGGCGTGCATCGTGCCTTCCTCGAACAGGATTCCGACCACCGCGAGGGCGCCGTCGCCGGTCGCGTGCACCAAATGAAGATCGAGCGCCAGGCGGACGCCGTCGAACAGGTGCTCGCTGCGGTGGTGGAAGTGGAACTGCCGCAGGTCGTAGCGCGTCCCGTCGAGCACGACGAAGCTGCCGGGGTCTGGATTCGCCTGGACGGTGTGGCCGGTGTTTTCGAGGACGATGCGGGTCTTCCGGTAGGCGAATTCGAGCGGCCGGAGATCCGCGCCGCGGCCGCCGGTCAGGTCGACGGGCGACTGCTCCCCGCCCAGCGCGCAGGCGGCGAAGCCGGGGTCGAGCGAGGCCCACGCGGCCGGGCCGTTATCCGCATCGTAGCCCCAGCGCACCGGGCGGCGGTTTCCGGCGTCGGTTCCCATTTCCCGCATGATACCGCACCCGCTTCGGGCTGGCGCGGCGTGCCGCAGGGTGTAATCTGGGCGCGACCGGGGGAGGGCGGGATGGCGCTCGAGATCGTGGCTACGGAGGCGACGCTGGGCGCCGTGGTGCGGGGGGTCCGGCTCGCCGCCCTCGACGACGCGGAGTTCGCCGCGATCGAGCGCGCCTGGGACGACCATGCCGTGCTGGTGTTCCCCGGCCAGAACCTGTCCGAGGCCGAGCAGGTCGCCTTCAGCCGCCGCCTCGGCCCGCTGGAGCGCAGCCTGACGGCCAACAACGTGGGCGCCGATCCGGAAGTCATCGTGCTCTCCAACATGCGCGACGACGGCACGCTGTGGCCGGCGAGGAGCGCGCACGGGCTGTTCCTGCAGGGCAACAACTACTGGCACACCGACTCGTCCTACAAGCGCGTCCCCTCGAAGGGCTCGGCGCTCGCCGCCCGCGTGGTGCCGCAGACCGGCGGCGAGACCGCCTTCGCCGACATGCGCGCGGCCTGGGACGCGCTGGACGCGGAGATGCGGGGCTGGCTGGAGGACAAGCGCGCCGTGCACAGCTACGCCTACAGCCAGGGCAAGGTCGGCGGCACCGAGAAGCTGAGCAAGGACGAGTGGGACGCGCTGCCGCCGGTCGAGCATCCGATCGCCCGCCGCCACCCGGCCACCGGGCGGCGCTCGCTCTATATCGGGCGCCACGCGAGCCACATCGCCGGCGAGGACGAGGAGCGGAGCCGGGCGCTGCTGGAGCGGCTGTGCGCCGAGGCGTGCCGGGCGCCCAGGGTGTTCACCCATCGCTGGCGGGCCGGCGACCTCGTGCTGTGGGACAACCGCTGCGTGCTGCATCGCGGCCTCGGCCACCCGGCCGACCAGAAGCGCCACATGACCCGCACCACGCTCGCCGGCGACGGCGCGTCGAACGAGTGGTCGCTGTCGGCGCCCTAGGGCGTACCCGTCCCGGAAGGGACCGCCAAGCCTCGTTGAACGGACAGGCTCTAGCGCGCCCGGATGCGGCGGCCCAGGGCTCTGGACAGGCGCTGCGCCCGCACGATGTTGGCGGCGCGCAGGCGGCTGCCGACGGCGGCGCGCAGCTTCGCGGCCTCGCGGTTGCCCCGGTCGGCGGCCAGGTTGTACCAGGCATAGGCGCGGACATCGTCTTCGGCCACGCCTCGCCCGGAATCGTACATCGCGGCCAGGTTGGACTGCGCCCGCATGTCGCCCTGCTCGGCGGCGGCGCGGTACCACCGGACCGCCTCGCGGTCGTCCTCGGGCAGGCCGCCCGCGCCGGTGTCGTACATGATGCCCAGCGCGTTCTGCGCGCCGCGATGGCCCTGAGCGGCGGCCGCCCGGTACAGCCGCACGGCCTCGGCGTCGCTCTCCGCCACGCCCTCGCCGTTGTCGTACATCGAGCCGAGATTGAACTGGGCGTGCGGGTTGCCCCGTTCGGCGGCCTGCCGGAACCACTTGGCGGCCTCGGCGTCGTCCTCCGCCACGCCGATACCCCGGTCGTAGTTGAGCCCCAGATTGACCTGGGCGGGCGCGTAGCCCTGCACGGCGGCCTTGCGGAGCCACCTGACGGCTTCGGCGTCGTCGCGCTGCACCCCCTCGCCGCCGCCATACAGCGCCGCCAGACGGAACTGCGCCCGCGCCGACCCGCGCTCGGCCGCGAGCCGGTACCACTGGGCGGCCTGGGCGCGATCCACCGCCACGCCGACGCCCCGGTCATAGGCGGCGCCGAGGGCGTGCAGCGCCGGCACGAATTCCTGCCGGGCGGATCTGCGGAACCACTCGACCGCCTCGGCGTCGTCGCGCGGCACGCCGTGTCCGCCGCCATGGACGATGCCGAGATTGAACTGGGCGACCGGGTTTCCCCGTTCGGCCGCCCGGCGGAACCATTCCGCGGCGTCGACGCGGTTCCTCCGGACGCCCACGCCGGTGAAGTACATGACCCCCAGATTGACCCGCGCAGGGAGGCTGCCGCGCATCGCGGCCCTGCGGAACCACCGCGCGGCTTCGGCGTCGTCCCGCAGCGCGCCTCCGGGCGCGCCGTGCAGGAGCGCGAGGTTGAACTGCGCCTCGACCGCTCCCTGCTCCGCCGCCAGGCGGTACCACCTCGCGGCCTCGGTCGGGCTGCGCGGCACGCCCTGGGCATTGTCGTACATGTAGCCGACATGGAACTGCGCCGCCGCGTCGCCCCGACGCGCCGCGAGCAGGAGCCATTCGAACGCCTTGACGTAGTCCTTGACCGCGCCGCGGCCGGTGTAGTGCCGGTCGCCGATCAGGCGCTGGGCCCGGGGGTCGAGCGGGTCGCTCGCGAGTGCGGCGCGGTGGGGCGCGCAAAGCGCCGCGAGCAGGACCGGCACGAGGACGGCCGCGCCGGCGCACCGCCCCGCATGCTCCAGACCCGACCGCACCACGCACCCGCGCCACATGCGGGCATTGTAGTAAGGACGGTGCCACAACTCCAGATTGTATTTGTCCTCCCCGGACGTCCCGCTCAGCCGCCCGCCGCCCGGGCGAGGGCGACGACGTTGCGGATCAGCGCCCGGCCCCGCCCCGCCTCCAGGCCCAGGATGGATTCCGGGTGGAACTGCACCGCCCAGACCGGGAGCGAGCGGTGCTGCAACGCCATCGCCACCCCGTCCGCGGTTCGGGCGACGACCTCCAGCGCCTCCGGCGCCCGGTCCCCGGCGACGTAGATCGAATGGTAGCGCCCCACCGAATAGCGGGCGGGCAGGCCGCGGAACAGGGGCACCGGGTCGGCCTCGATCTCCGACGGCTTGCCGTGAACCGGATAGTCGAGGATCTCGAGCCGCGCGCCGAAATGCTCGGCGATCCCCTGCAGGCCGAGGCAGACGCCGAACACCGGGATGGCGCGCGCCACGCAGGCGCCGACCGTCTCCGCCACGCCGAAATCGGCCGGCTCTCCCGGACCCGGCGAGAGCACCACCAGGCCGGGCCGGCGCTGGTCCATCAGCCCGGGGTCGAAGCCGAAGCGCAGCGTCTCCACCGCCGCCCCGGTCTGGCGGAAGTAATCCGCCAGCGTGTGGACGAAGGAATCCTCGTGGTCCACCAGCAGCACGTCGAGCCCGGCGCCGACCGCCGCATCGCCGTTCTCCGCCGCCTGCGATGCCGCCGGCGGCTTGAGGACGTCGAGAAAGGCGGACGCCTTGACGCGGATCTCGTCCTCCTCCTCGGCCGGGTCGGAATCGAACAGCAGCGTCGCCCCCGCCCGGACCGAGGCGACGCCGTCGCGGATCTGGATCGTGCGCAGCGCCAGCCCGGTATTCATGTTGCCGTTGGCGAAGGCGGCCCCGACCGCGCCGCCATACCAGCGCCGGGGCGAGCGCTCGCGGTCCTCGACGAACTGCATCGCCCATTTCTTGGGAGCGCCGGTGACCGTCACCGCCCAGGTGTGGGAGAGGAATCCGTCCAGCGCGTCGAAGCCGTCGCGCAATATCCCCTCGACATGGTCGACGGTGTGGATCAGCCTGGAATACATCTCGATCTGGCGCCGCCCGATCACCTTCACCGATCCCGGCTCGCAGATCCGCGACTTGTCGTTGCGGTCGACGTCGGTGCACATCGTGAGCTCGGATTCGTCCTTCTCCGAGTTCAGCAGGGCGCGGATCTGGCGGGCATCGGCGATCGGGTCGCCGCCCCGCCGGATGGTGCCGGAGATCGGACAGGTCTCGATGCGCCGCCCCTCGACCCGGACGAACATCTCGGGCGAGGCGCCGACCAGGTATTCCCCCTCGCCGAGATTCATCAGGAAGCCGTAGGGCGCGGGGTTGACCCGCATCAGCCGCCGGAAGATCGCCGACGGAGGCTCGGCCGCCGGCAGCCAGCTCACCATCCCGGGCACGGTCTCGAACAAATCGCCCGCGCGGAACTTCTCCTTCGCCCGCTGCACGGTGGCGGCGTACTCGCCCGGCGCGTGGTCGCACCCGCCCGGGCCCGGCGGGGCGAAGCGGAAGGGCTCGTCCGGCCCGCCGCGCGCGATGCCCGCCGTGGTCTCGCCGTCGATCTCGAACTCGTAGGACCGCCACGTCGCCTCGCCGCGCTGATGGTCGACGACGAGGAGGCGGTCGGGCAGGTAGAGGACCAGGTCGCGGCTTCCGTCCTCGCGGTTGCTCTTGCGGTCGAGCGGCTCGAACTGGAAGGCGAGATTGTAGCCGAACGCGCCGTAGAGGCCGAGGAAGCGCTCGCGCCGGGGGGCGCGGAAAAAGTTCAGGACTTCGCGCAGGAGCGAGAACACCGAGGGCTGGCGGCTCCGCTGCTCCTCGGGGAAACGCCCCGCCGGCTCGCGGATCTGGAGCCGGAAACCGTCCCCGCAAGCCTCCAGGGACTCGACGAAATCCCAGCCCGCCGCGCGCGCCTCGAGCGCGCCCGCGAGGATGCGCCCGCGCGGCGACAGCGCCCGGATTCGCGCCGCGCGTCCCGCCGCCGAGACTTCCAGCGGCGGGTCGACGAAGCCCATGTCCCAGCGCGTGTAACGCCCGGGATACTCGAAATCGGACGACAGCAGCGCGCCGCGCCGCCGGTCGAGCCGGTCCACGAGGATCATCCGGGCGTTCTCGTAGGTCTCCGGCGCGCTCTCGCTGGCGACCCGCACCCCGCCCGCTGTGGTGAAACCGTCCCTTGCCTTCGACATGACGCCTCCGCTTCGCCGGGGCTTCCGGGGGCCATGTCGCCTTGGCAAACGAAAATGGCTGCCCGGGTCCGGCAGCCATACAAGTCACGCGCGAAATGCCGGCCGCCGCTTCAGGCGCGCCGCCACCAGCTCGTCGAGATCGAAACCGCATTCCGCATGACCGGGGTGAGGATACGCAGGGAGCGCGCGGGGTCAACCGGCACCGACCGACCCTAGCCTCCCGGGCTGTCACCGACATGCACCAGCCGGGTCTTCATCGTCGACCTCGGGATAGTGCCGGGCGCCACAAGCTCGACGCGGGCGGTAAAGATCAGCTTCTCGCGGAGCGCCGTCTCCAGCGCCCTTGCCAGCGCGGGGAGGTCTCCGGCCGCCTCGCCGTGCTCGACCCGGACATGCAGCGGCGGGTCCACCGCGGGGCCCGGTCCGGGCAACACGATCCGCACCGCCCCGGTGGTCCGGGGGCGGAAGCCGGTAACCACGTCCTGGACCGCGGAAGGCCAGACATTGACGCCGCGCAGGATCAGCAGGTCGTCGGTCCGCCCGACCACCCGGATACGCGGACCGGTTCTCCCGCTGGGGCACGGGCGGTTCCTGACGACGACCCGGTCGTGGCTGCGGAACCGCAGCAGCGGCGCCGCCTCGCGGTCGATATGGGTGAATACCATCTCGCCTTCGATCCCGTCGGCGTCCGCCGGCAGCACCTTCCCCGAGACCGGGTCGACGATTTCCATGATCGCCATGTCGGGCGCCAGGAAGTGCGCGCCGTCCTGCATGTCGCTCTCGGCGGCATAGACCGGGACGACGTCGGCGTTGCCGACCGACTCGGTCACCCTGGCCTGCCAGGTTTCCTCGATATGGCGGCGGATTTCGGGAACCCCGCCGCCGGGCTCGGCGCCGACCGCCAGCCGCTCGACGCCGAGCTCCGCCACGTCGATGCCGCGCGCACGGGCCGCCTCCGCCAGATAGAGCGCATAGGACGGCGTGCAGGTGAGCGTGTCGGCCGCCATGCGGGCGATGGCGTCGAGCAGCCGGTCGGTCGCGCCCGCGCCGATCGGCAGGAAGGTCGCGCCGAGATCCTCTATCCCCTGCGCGAGCGGGATGCCACCGACGAAGAACCCGATGCTGAAGCCCATCGCGACGGTCGATGTCGCGCGCACGCCCTGGCACCAGAACACGCGCCGGACCGCCTCCCGCCACAGCGCGGAGTCGTGCGCCGTCACCGGGACGTAGGACGGCGCGCCGGTGGTGCCGGACGATGCGTGGACCCGCACGATACGATCCCGGTCGGCCGCCGCGTGACTGCCGAACGGGGGGTGCGAATGCTGGCTTTCGCGCAGCTCCTGCTTGGTGGTGAAGGGCAGGCCGGCGAGATCTTCGACCGTTCGGATATCCTCGAACGAAGCGCCCGCCTGCGACAGCTTGCCGGCGACGAAGGGGGAGCGCGCCTTCAGATAGGCCATCTGGGCGCGGAGTTTCCGGTCCTGGAGCGCGCGGACCTCGTCCGGGCTGGCGGTCTCGACCGGGCTCAGCGCGACAGGGTCCATTCCATCCGTTCTCCCGATATGCCGCGCGCGACCGGATCGACCCGTCCGCGCCGGTCGAACCGAAGGGTTCGGGGCGTGGCGGAGGGACCGGCCTCAGTGGATCGCGGCATCGGCCCGCCCATCCTACACATGCATGTGCGCAGCCAGCGTGTCCTCCGTGATGTCCGCGGCCGCGCCCGCGAGCACCACCGCGCCGTGGTCCATGACCATCACCCGGTCGGCGATCTCGCGGGCGAAGGCGAGGTTCTGCTCGACCACCAGCAACGCCCGCCCCGCGGCCTTGGCCTCGTGCAGAAACCCCGCCATGCGCTCGACATTCTCCTGCTGCACGCCTTCGCTGGGCTCGTCCAGCAACAGCAATTGTCCGGTCTCGGCGACGCCGCGCACGAAGGAGAGGATCTTGCGCTCGCCGCCGCTCAGCGTCCCGGCCGACTGGTCCATGCGCGCTTCGAGGATCGGGAAAGCGGCGAGCAGCGGGGCGTGGCGATGCGCGTCGAACGGTTCCATCAGGCCAAGATTGTCGCGCACCGAGAGGTTGTCGAACACTGGCCGTTCCTGGGGGCAGTAGACCAGGCCGAGCCGGTGCCGCCGGTCGGGGGCGAGCCCGTCGAGCGATCGCCCGGCGAAGTCCACCGTGCCCGATTGCAGCGGCAGATGGCCGGTCAGGAGGCGCATCAGCGTCGTCTTGCCGACCCCGTTGCGGCCGAGCACGCAGCAGGCCTCGCCGGCCGCGACCGCGCCCCCCACGCCGCGCACGACGGTGGTCGCGCCGTAGCCGCCGGTCACGCCGGCGAAGGAAAGCAGCGATCCGCTCACGCCGAGGCTCCGACATAGACGGCGCGGACCCGCTCGTCCGCCTGGATCTCCGCGACCGTGCCCGAGGCCAGCAGCCGGCCCTGGTGCAGCACGAAGACGCGGTCGGCCAGTTCGCGGACGAAGGTCATGTCGTGCTCGACGATCACCGTGCAGGCGTCGAGCCGGCCGCCGACCCAGCGAATCGCCTCGATGACTTCGCGGGTCTCGGCCTGCGACAGGCCGGCGGACGGTTCGTCGAGCAGGATCAGCCGCGGCTCGGCGATCAGCACCATGACGAGCTCGAGGATCTGGCGCTGGCCGTGCGACAAGTCGCCCGCCCTGCGGTCCTCGTCGGCCAGGAAGGGGAAGCGGGTTTGCGCCTCGCGCAGGATCGCGCTCGACCAGGAATGGCTCCGCATGCGGAGGAGATCGGGCAGGCGGGCGCGGCCGCCCCACAGGCCGATGTTGAAATTCTCCGCGACGGTGAACTCGGGGAACAGGCTGGGCGCCTGGAACTTGCGGCCGACGCCGATGCGGCTCAACGAATCGGCGGTGGCGCCGGCGCGGTCCCGGCCGAAGATCCGTATCTGCCCGCCGCGCACCGGCATCTCCCCGGTCATCGCGTTGAAGCAGGAGGTCTTGCCGGCGCCGTTCGGCCCGATCAGGCAGTAGATGCCGGGCCGGTCGACCGCCAGGTCGAGACCTTCGAGGATGCTCACCGATCCCATGCGGACGCGAATGTCGTCGAGCGCGAAGCCCGCCTCGGACGGTGCCACCGGCCGGTCCGGGCCGTCGCGGCCGCGCCCCGCGGGGCGGCGCCACAAGCGCTCGAACCAGGGCTCGACGAAGCCCATCAGCCCCTGGCGGAAATACAGCACGACGACGATGAAAATCGCCGCGAGGATGACCTCCCAGTAGGAAATCTCGTCCCGCAGATCGGCGGTCAGGATGCCGATCAGGACGGCGCCCGCGACCGGGCCGTACAGCGTCGACCGCCCGCCGACGGCGGCCCAGATAACCAGATCGGCGGACAGGATGAAGCCGCAGAGCTGCGGCGTGACGAGACTCTGCTGGGGTGCGTAGAGCGCCCCGCCGATCCCGGCGAGCGCGCCGCTGATGCCGAACACGGCGGCCTTCGCGTTCTGCACCGCGAAGCCGCAGAACCGCACCCGCTGCTCGTTCTGCGCGACCGCCCGCCACAGAATGCCCGCCGGCGCGCGGCGCAGCCAGGCGATGCCGAGCACGCAGGCGGCGAGAGCCGCGGCGGAGACGTAGTAGAGGTCGATGAAATCGCCGAGACCCGGCAGGCCGGGAATGTTCTTGAGGCCGTTGAAGCCGCCGGTGACGTCGTTCCAGCTGTTGGCGATCTGGAAGGCGAGCAGGGTCAGCGCCAGGGTGATCATGGCGAAGAACGGCCCGGTCAGGGTGCGCCCGCGAAACACCAGGAGGCCGATGCCCCAGGCCAGCAGGCCCGGCGCCAGCGCCGCCCCCGGCAGCAGGAGCAGGAGCAGCCAGCTGTCCCTGAAGTGGATCAGCGACAGGCCGGACAGATACGCGGCCAGCCCGAAGAACATCGCCTGTCCCAGCGGCAGCAGCCCCGCCTGGCCCCAGCACAGGCCGACGCCGAGCGCCGCGATGGCGTAGAGGAAATAGAGCGCCAGCGTATAGGCCCAGAACTCGCCCACCAGATGCGGCAGGACGGCGAGCGCCGCGACCAGGGCGGCGCTATGTGCGAGGAAAGAGGCCATTGGGGCGCAGCCAGAGAAACAGGATCGCGATGACCAGCACCGTGGTGTAGCCCCAGGTCCGGTCCGAAACCGCGCTGACGACGCTCTCGACGCCGCCGATGACGCCGGAACCCGAGATCAGCCCGACGAGGCTGCCGAGCCCGCCGACCACCAGGACGAAGAAGGATTTGAGGATGAAATCGAGCCCCAGCGTCGGATTGACCGGCAGCAGCGGCGCCAGCATGACGCCGGACAGCGCCGCCAGTCCGCAGCCGAAGACGAAGGTGTTGCGGGCCAGCGCGGTCACCGGAATGCCGACCGACGCGGCGAGCTCCGGGTTGTTGACCACGGCGCGGATCCGCCGCCCGGTGGCGCTGCGGACGAACCACCACACCAGCCCCGCGACCAGCGCGACCGAGACCAGCGTCAGCAGCAGCCGATAGGCCGGATAGTCGGCGCCGAGCACCTCGACGCTCCCGGTGAGCGGCGTCGCCACGCTGCGGAAGCCCCTGCCATACACCGCCTCGACCGCCTCGCGCAGCAGCATGCCGAGCCCCCAGGTCGCGAGCAGCGTATCGAACGGCCGGGCATAGAGCGGCCGCACCAGCACCCGCTCCACGACCAGGCCGAGAAAGCCGCAGACCAGCAAGGCCAGCGGCACGGCGGCGAGGAAGGGCAGGTCGTGCGCCTGGACGAAGAAGGCGCAATAGGCGCCGATCATGACGAACTCGCCATGCGCGAGATTCATCACGCCCAGCAGCCCGAACACGACGGCGAGGCCGAGGACGACGACCGCGAGCGTCGAGACCTCATACACCACGTTGAGGACGTTGGTGGTCAGGATCGGGTCCATCGCGCTCGCCGTTTCCCGCGGGGTTCGCTCGCGAGACTATCAGACGCGCCCGGTATCCGGATGAGGCGCGGCGGCCAGATTCCGCGTTCGATCCCCGGGGGCTTCCCCCGCGTCGTGCCCGAAGACGCGGGGGCCTGGGACCGGCGCGATCCTGGCGGCGGCGGCGCTGCCGGCCGCCGCCGCCCGGGCCGGGTCAGGCGCAGGTCTGGCCGTGCGCCACCGCCTTGAAGGTCTGGACGATGTCGAAGCTGGTTCCCTTGCACTCGGCAAGGTACATGTCCTTGACGACATGGCGGTTGGTCATGACGGCGGTGCCGGTCGGTGTCCTGTATTTCAGGTTGTCGGCCGCCGCCATCAGCCTGGCGGCATCCGTCCCGCCGGCCTTCTCGATCAGCGCCTTGGCGCAGTAGACCCCGCCATAGGTGTCCACGCCGATCATGCCGAGCTGCGGCGCCTTGGCCCCGGCGGCTTTCCTGTACCCCGCCTTGAACTTCGCGTTGGCCTCGCCCTTCTCGTTCTCGAAATAGGACATCGCGCTGTACAGGCCGCTCGAGCTCTTGTCGCCGATCCCGAGCAGGGTCTGCTCTTCCAGCAGATAGGAGATCCGCTTGATCGACTTGTCGAGGCCGAACCCGGCGAAGGTGCGGTTGAAGTTGATGTTGTCGCCGCCGACCAGGGTGATCACCACCAGATCGGGATTCCTGGCCTTGATGCGGGTTACCGCGTCCTCGAACTTGTTGGGCGCGCCGAGCGGCACGTATTCCTCGCCGACCACGTTGCCGCCGGCGGCGCCGATGTATTTCTTCGCCTGCTCGTTGGTCTTGCGCGGCCATACATAGTCGTTGCCGATGAGATAGTAGCTCTTGGTGCCGAGCGTCTTGGCCAGCCAGGTGATCGACGGCTGCACCTGCTGCTGGGGCGTATCGGCGGTCACATAGACGTTGGGGTTGCATTCCCCGCCTTCGTAGAGCGGCGTGTAGACATAGGGGATGCGGCCCTTCAGCGCCGCGACGATGGCTTCCCGCACCGCGCTGTCGTGAGAGCCGACCACACAATCGACCTTGTCGCGCAGCATCAGGCGGATCGCCGCCTTGGCGGCCTCGGCCGGAGGCGCGCCGCCGTCGGACGGCACGACCGTCACCTTGCGGCCGCCGATGCCGCCGCCGGCGTTGATCTCGTCGACGGCGAGCCTGGTGACCGCCGTCTGCGTCGGGCCGAACAGCGAGCCTGGACCGCTGAGCGCGTAGAAGGTGGCTATTTTCAGCTCTTCCGCGGCGCGCGCGCCGGTCAGGACGGAGGGCGCGACGACCGCCGCGCCCGAACCCAGCGCACCCGCGATGAAGCGGCGGCGCGACACCTGTCCAGTGGAATTCGGCATGGTTTTTTCTCCCTGTTTCCGGTTCCCATCGTCAGCCCTGCCGACGGATGGGTCAATTCCGGGGTTCCTCGGAACGCGGGGCCGGGGTGGCGGGCAGCGCCGCTTCCACGGCCGCGCTCCAGGCCAGCAAGGCGCGGTCGCTCCCTGCCGGACCGTCGAGCTCCATGCCGATCGGCAGACCGTCGGAGGAGAGCCCGGCCGGCAGGGTGACGCCGGGAATGCCGGCAAGGCTGGACGGACCGGTATTGCGGATGAAGGTGAGGAAGGTCGGCACCGGTTCGCCGTTCAGCTCGACCGTTTCGTCCTCCCCGATGAGCGAGGCGGGGAGCGGCGTGGTCGGGAAAATCGCCGCGACTACGTCGTTCGACGCGAAATACCTGGCATAGGCCGCCTGGAGCGCCGGACGCGTCCGCGTCAGCGCTTCGCGGTAGACCGGCTCCGGGATGGCGCCTTCGGGCGTCAGGACGCCTTGCAGCAGCCCCGCCACGTCCGGGCTGGCCACGGCGGCCGCGAGGCTCGCCAGGTCGAGCGGCAGGCCGCTTTCCGACAAATAGCGGTTCAACTCCACCACCGTCTCGAACAGGGCGACGGGGAACCCGGCGGCCCCGTCCAGCTTCGGAACATCCGGCATGTCCGCTTCGACAAGCACGGCGCCCGCCTCGCCGAGCGCGGTCAGCGCCGCTTCCGCGACACGGGAGGTTTCCGGATGCAGGTTCTCGTAAAAATGCCCGCGGGGGACACCGATCCGGACCCCCTTGAGGGACACGTCCGGCAAATCGCCGGGCACCCCGGCGATGACCCCGTCGAACAAGGCGAGGTCCTCGACCGACCGGGCGAGGGGGCCGGCGGTGTCCCGGGTGCTGGAGATCGGGACGATGCCCGCCTGGCTGTATCGGCCGGTGGTCGGGCGGAACCCGGCCACGCCGCACAGCGCGGCCGGGACGCGCACCGAACCGCCGGTGTCGGTGCCCATCGCGACCGGCGCCATCCGCGCCGCGACGGCGGCGCCGGAGCCCCCGCTGCTGCCGCCCGGGATGCGCGCGGGGTCGTAGGGGTTGCGCGCCGGCCCGAACGCGCCGTTGTTCGAGGTGATGCCGAAGGCGAGCTCGTGCATGTTGAGCTTGCCCATGACACAGGCGCCCTCGTCGACGAGCCGTTGGAGGACGGGCGCGTTGCGGGCCGGGCGGTGATCGCGCAAGCCGGGCGTGCCGCCGGTCGTCGGCATGTCGGCGGTATCGAAATTGTCCTTCACCGGCACCGGCAGCCCGGCGAGACGGCCGCCGCCGGGCAGCGCGCGCGAAGCGGCGTCGAGCACCCGTTCCGGATCGAGATGGATGAAGGCGTTCAGCCCGCCCGAGCGCTCGCATTGCGCCAGCAGGGCTTCGGCGTATTCGCGGGCGGAAATGCGCCCCGCGCCGATTTGGCGAAGCGCCTCCGATGCCGTCCATCCGGTAATCTCGCTCACGATCCCGTCCTCGCGATGTGGCCGCCGCGGCAGCGTGTCAGGATCCCGGTGTCATCCCGGAGTGTCGCGCGGAATCCCGGGCGCCGCCATCCTCGGAATTGAGGATTTTCAGCTGTCCTCCGCGGGAAAGGCGAAATGCGTGGCGAGCCGGGTCCTGTTCGAAACGCCGAGCTTGGCGAAGATGTGCTTGAGGTGGGTCCGCACGGTGGCGACGGAAATCCCGAGCGCCCGGGCGGTTTCCATGTCGGTCCTGCCGAGCACGGCCGACATCGCGATCTCCTGCTCGCGCGCGGTCAGCCGGGCCTCGCTCGCGATGCGGTCCATCAGCGCGCCGGGCGACGCGCCCGACCGGCCCCCTCCCTCGCGCGCCAGCGCGCGGCGCATCGCGTTGGTGAAGGCCGGGCCGATCGCATCCACGATCTCGATTTCCCGGCGCGAGAAATCTTCCTTGCCGCGGCCGCGCCAGATCCTCAGATCGCCGATATTCGTGCCCCCGGCATAGGCGTAGTAGTTGATGCCGTAGTAGAGCCCGTCGCGGGCGAGAAAGTCGTTGAAGAACTCGCTCCGCTCCAGCGCCGGGCGGGAGATGACGTCGTTCACCGACGTGGTGCGCCGGCGGCGTTGCAGCGCCGGGGTGATCGGGTCGCGGAACTGGTAATAGGATTCGTAGGACGACAGGTTGTCGTCCGACATGTTGAGCGCCACCCGGTCGGCGAACCTCCCCTGCCCTTCGCACCACACATAGGATGCGAGGTACTCGGCGTTCAGCAGGTCCCGCAGCAGGGGGCAGAGGCAGACGCGCAGATCGCGCGACGAGTGCCCGGCGGACAACTCGCCCATGATGCGAAAGACGACTTCCGACTCCCTGGAGGTCAGGTCCATCCTGATGCTCCCCGGCGGCACAGGCTAGACCATGACCGGTCCGGATGGAACCGATGCGGCGCGGCGTCCCTCGATACGCCCCCTGCGAGGGGTACTCGGGATGAGTGGTTTTCCTGCGGCCTGCCGACACCTCCTCTTCCTGAGCAGCCCGCCGGAGGCGGGCGTATCGAAGGACGGCCCGGACCGCGTGCCAAGGCGTTTCGCGGTTCGGGCGAATTGTGGCACAAACCGTCCGGGCCGGCGGCCGGAGGGAAGGACGACATGTTTGTTGCGATGAACCGGTTCCGTATCGCGCGCGGTCGCGAGGCGGAGTTCGAGCAGGTCTGGCGGGACCGCGACTCCTATCTCGACGGCGTGCCGGGCTTCGTCGAGTTCCGCCTGCTGCGCGGGCCGGAGGCCGAGGATCACACGCTATACGCCTCCCATGCGCTGTGGCGCGACCGCGAGTCCTTCGAGGCCTGGACCCGTTCGGAGGCGTTCCGCAAGGCCCATGCGGGCGCCGGGGCGCGGCGCGGGCTCTATCTCGGCCACCCGCATTTCGAGGGCTTCGATTCCGTGCTGGAGCGGTGAAGCAAGGGCCGTGATCGCCGGTCTCGGCAACGCCTTCACCCGCCTGCCGCCGTCCTGGCAGGGGGCGGCCTGGATGACCATGAGCGCGCTGCTCTTCGCCGCGCAGGCCGCCATGGTGCGCTATCTCTCGCAGGACATGCATTTCCTCGAGATCTCGCTGTTCCGCGCGCTGTTCGGCGTGGTGGCGATGCTGCCCTGGCTGATGCGCGCGGGGCTGGGCGTCATGCGGACCCGGCACACCGGGCTCTACGCCGGCCGCGGGCTCCTCAGCACGATCGCCATGTATGGCTGGTTCGGCAGCCTCGCCCTGATACCGATCGCCGACGCGACGGCGATTTCGTTCACCTTCCCGCTCTTCATCGCGCTGTTCGGGGTGATCTTCCTCCGCGAATCGGCGCATGCGATGCGCTGGGCGGCGCTGATCATCGGCTTCGCCGGCACGCTGGTGATCGTCCGCCCCGGCTTCGAGGAGGTCAATATCGGCATGGTCATGGTGATCGGCGCCGGGCTCTGCATCGCGACCTCGGCGATGATGCTCAAGGTCGCGATCCGCACCGACCATCCCGACACGGCGGTGCTCTACCAGTCGGTCTTCATGCTGCCCTTCGCGGTGGCGGGCGCCGCGCTGGTCTGGCAATGGCCGAGCGCCGAGCAGTGGCTCTGGGGGCTGGCGCTCGGCGCGGCGTCGGCCACCGCGCAGCGCTTCTACACCCGCGCCTTCGCGGTCGGCGAGACGGGCGCGGTGGCGCCGTTCGACTTCGCCCGGCTGCCCTTCGCGGTCGTGCTCGGCTTCGTCGCGTTCTCCGAACTGCCGGATCTCTGGACCGTGCTGGGCGCCGCGATCATCTTCGCGGCCTGGATCGTCGCCGAGCGCAGCGAGTCGAGGCGGGCACGCGGGTAAGGCCTCCAGCCGTGCCGCCCTCCGGGGGCTACTCCGCCGCCGGGCCCTTGGTCAGGGTGGTGACGTTGCGGCCGTCCTCGCGACGGTAATCCACGCTGTCCATCATCGTGCTGACCAGGAGCAGGCCCAGCCCGCCCGGGTCGCGCTCGTGCAGCGGCGCGTCGGTATCGGTATCCGGCACCTGCCTCGGGTCGAACTCGATGCTGTCGTCGACGATGGTGACGACCAGCGTCCCGCCGTCGCGCCGCACCGCGAGCTCTATTCGGTGCGCTTCCTCGTCCTGGTAGCCGTAGGAGATGATGTTGGACAGCAGCTCGTCGAGCGCCAGGTTGACCGCGTAGGCGACCGACGGCTCCACTCCGCCGGCGGCGCAGAACCCGTCGATCCGCTCGGCGACGCGGGCGATCTCGGCCGCGTCGTTGGCGAGCGACATGTCCAACCGATCCTCGTCCATCGTTCCACCTCTCGGCCTCGCCGCTCAGAATAACATGGTGCGCCCCGGGCCGGAATCGAGGCGGGGAGAGCCGTTTCCGCTCGCCCGTGCCGCAGGGATACGAGTCTGCGCGGCGCGGGCCGGTCCATGCCGGGTGGGGGTCTGGGGGCTACTCCGAGAATTCGAACTTCAGGCCGGAAACGCCGCCGCCCAGCCTGTTCCGGAAACCGGCTCTGACGGCTTCGCGATACTTGGCTCCGAAAGCCCTTGCGGCTTCAACGAATTTCTTCCTTTGGGGCGACTCGTCGATCACCTCAGCATGCCAGTCGCTCTCGGGCCATCTTTGAAAGCTTTCGCGGGGCAACCCGTACGCCGCCGGATTCGCATAGTACGCCACGCGAAAATAGTCGCTGGCGTCATTCCGCCAGTACCAGTTCAGGATCAGCGTCGAGGTGCCGGCGGTTTTCAAGACGTATTTCCTGACTTTGTCGAAGAAGGCCCAGCGCGCCTTCCTCCTGCCGAACGGGTTGTGATTGACGATCCAGCAATCGGCGTCGTCCCTGTTGTAGTTGCTGTCCGAATCGTTGTGGAGGACGTTGTCGCGGTCGCAGAGCGCGGGGCGCCTCCACCCCTTTCCTCCGACATCGACGTTCGTCCCGACAACGATATACGCCTTGGCAGTGCCGCCCGCATTCTGCACGAGTGCTGCGTTCGCCCTTGCCATCGGGAGTCCGGCGTAGCTCCCTTGCCTGTTGGTCTCCGCGAACACCAGCTCCCACTCGCCTTCGGGCAGCGGAAGCTGCTTGTTTCCCACCGTAACCACCCCTTTCACCTTGGTGCCGGGCGAAGCGTCCAGGATGTTCTGGGCTTGCGGCGCGGACAAGGTCGCAGCGACGAGCGCAACTGCTCCCAAGAAGACGTGAAACCGTGCCATGGCGTCATTCCCGTCGTAGGTTGGGCCAGTGTCAGCGGAACAAATATCATGACAACCTATGCGTGCGAAGAGTTCCCCTCGCTTCGACGACGGGCGTTGCGAGACGGCGGTGGAAGGAAGCGTGGCAGGCCGGGCCCAAACGGCGCTACCGGAGAAGGCGAGGGCTCCGGCGACTTACCTTGCGACCGGGGATGGCTTATCATTGCCGGCGCGAGCGAACAGGAACACCGCCATGGGCGCGACCCCGGTCGTCTTCCATTCCGAAGGGTGCAGGCTGGCCGGCGACTACTACCCGCCCGCCGACGGCGGCGGCGGGGCGCGGGCGGGCGTCGTGCTGTGCCACGGCTATACCGGGGTCAAGGATCTGTATCTGCCCGACAACGCGCGGGCGCTCGCGGAAGCGGGCTACGCGGCGCTCGCCTTCGACTACAAGGGCTGGGGGGAGAGCGAGGGGCCGCGCACAAGGCTCGCCCCGCACAGCCGGGTGGCGGACGTGCAGGCGGCGCTCACCTTCCTCGGCACCCGCGAGGAGGTGGATCCGGGCCGGCTCGCGCTCTACGGCACCAGCTATGGCGGGGCGACGGCGGTGTGGACGGCGGCGATCGACCGCCGGGTGCAATGCACGGTGAGCGTGGTCGGGATCGGCCATGGCGAGCGCTGGATGCGGAGCGTCAGGCGGCCCGACGAATGGTTCGACCTGCTCGAACGGTCCGCCGCCGACCGGGTGCGGCGCGCGACGGGGGGCGAATCGGAGCTCGTCGCCCGCACCGAGGTGCTGCTGCCCGACCGCCAGTCGGCCGCGCTCGCCGCCGCCGCGCGGCGCGGCGTCAAGGGCGCGGTGGACACGCTGCCGCTCGAATTCGTCGACGAGACGCTCGGCTTCCACCCCGAATGGGTGGTCGACAGGATCGCACCCCGTCCCGTCCTGTTCATCGCCGCGGGCGACGACCGGCTGGTGCCGCCCGAGGAGTCGCGCGCGCTCTACGACAAGGCGGGCGAGCCCAAAAGGCTGGTGGTGCTCGATGGGTGCGGCCATTACGAGGTCTACGCCGAGCCCGCCTTCACCCGGGTGATGGACGAGACCCTGGCCTGGTTCGGCGAGCATCTGGCGGCGGGAGATGAACCGTGAGACGGACCCTGCTCGCCGGCTTCCTGATCCTCCTGGCCGCCGCCGCGCTGGCCCATTCGAAGCTTGGCACGACGGTCCCGCCCGACGGCGCCGTGCTGGCGGCGATGCCGTCCGAGATCGTGCTCAGCTTCACCAAGCGGCTGCGCCTGACCCGGGTGCGGATGACCCGCGACGGCGAAGGCGCCGATCTCGACATCGGCGGGCTGAAGGGCTTCGCCTCCCGCTTCGCGGTCCCGGTGCGGGGCCGGGGGCCGGGGACCTACCGGATCGAGTGGCGCGGGCTCGCCGCGGACGGGCACGCGATGCGGGGCGGCTTCTCCTTCCGGGTCGAGTGAGCCTTGCCCGATAGCTGGCAACTCGCCTCCGCCCTCGCCAGGTTCCTGCTCTATCTCGGCGTGCTGGGAAGCGCCGGGCTGGTCTTCGCGCAGATCGTCTTTCGCCACGAGACCGGGCGGATGCAGGGCCTGCTCGGACGCCGGGCCGCCGCCTTCGCCGCCCTGGCACTGGCCGCCGCCGGGCTCGGCTTCCTGCTCACCGGCGCGGCGATGACGGGCGATGCCTCGGGCATGGCGGACGCGGAGATGCTGGGCCTGCTGTGGCGGACGCCGGCCGGCACCGCGCTCGCCATGCAGGCCGCCGGCCTCGCCCTGCTGCTCGGCGGGACCCTCCTGCCGGGGCGCGGGGTGTGGGTCTCGGGCGCGGGCGGGGTGATCGCCCTCTGGTCGTTCTCCCTGGTCGGCCACGTGGCGGATGCCGGCGCGGCGTGGCTGCAGGCGGTGCTGCTGGTGCATCTCGCCGCCGCCGCCCTCTGGATCGGCATCCTCGCGCCGCTGCGCCGGCTGGCCGGTGAGGATCTGCCGGCGGCCGCGGCGCTCGGAACCCGCTTCGGCCGCATCGCGGTCTACACGGTGCCGCTGCTGATCGCCGCCGGGATCGCCATGGCCTGGCGCCTGCTCGGGGATCTTTCGGCCCTGGCGACGACCGCCTACGGCTTCACCCTGCTCGCCAAGATCGCCGGCGTCGGCGTGCTGCTCGCCGCGGCGGCGGCCAACAAGCTCCGCTTCGTGCCGGCGATGCGGCGCGGCGAGCCGGCGGCGGCGGCGGGGCTGCGCGGTTCGATCGCGCTCGAATGGCTCGCGGTCGCCGCCGTGCTGCTGCTCACCGCGGCGCTGACCGGCCTCGCCGGCCTGCCCGGCTGATCGCCCCTCCTGTAGAATGGGCGCCCCCGGGACCTCCAGAGCCTGCCTCCCATGACGCCCGACGACGACGCGCTGATCGCTCGCATCCGCCCGCTGCTGGCCGGCCGCGCGGGCTGTTCCGAGCGCAGGATGTTCGGCGGCGTCTGCTTCATGATCGGCGGCAATATGTGCCTCGGCACCTGGAAGGGCGCGCTGATCGTGCGCATCGACCGCAAGGACCACGAGGCGACGCTCGCCGAGCCGCACACCGGGCCCGCCGACATGAACGGAAGGACGATGAAGGGATGGGCGCTGGTCGAGCCCGCCGGCATCGCGACGGAGTGCGACCTGAAAGCCTGGGTCGACCGCGCCGCCGCCTACGCGGCAAGCCTGCCGGCGAAGTGAGGGGCGTGTAGAGGCCTCACAGCGACTGGACGATTTCCTCGGTCATCTTCTTGGCGTCGTCGAACAGCATCATCGTGTTGTCGCGGTAGAACAGTTCGTTGTCGACGCCGGCATAGCCCGAGGCGAGCGAGCGCTTGACGAACAGCACGGTGCTCGCCTTCTCGACCTCGAGGATGGGCATGCCGAAGATCGGGCTCTCGGGATCGGTCTTGGCGGCCGGGTTGGTCACGTCGTTGGCGCCGATCACGTAGGCCACGTCGGCGGCGGCGAATTCGTTGTTGATGTCCTCCAGCTCGAACACCTCGTCATAAGGCACGCTCGCCTCGGCCAGCAGCACGTTCATGTGTCCCGGCATGCGACCGGCGACCGGGTGGATGGCGTAGGCGATGTCGATCCCCTGCCCCTTCAGCGTGTCACACATCTCGCGCAGCGCGTGCTGCGCCTGGGCGACCGCCATGCCGTAGCCCGGCACCACGATGACCTTGGAGGCGTTCTTGAGCACGAAGGCCGCATCCTCGGCGCTGCCCGCCTTGGCGTGGCGGTCGCCGTTGGCGGCCGCCGTCTGGCCGCCCTCGACCCCGAACCCGCCGAGGATGACGCTGAAGAACGAGCGGTTCATGCCGCGGCACATGATGTAGCTGAGGATCGCGCCGGACGAGCCGACCAGCGCGCCGGTGATGATCAGCAGCGTGTTCGAGAGCGTGAACCCGATGCCGCAGGCGGCCCAGCCGGAATAGGAGTTGAGCATCGAGATCACCACCGGCATGTCGGCGCCGCCGATCGGCACGATGATCAGGAAGCCCAGCGCCAGCGACAGGATCACGATCAGCCAGTAGGCCGCCGGCGCCTCGGCGAGGCAGAGCCAGACCACCAGCGCCACCAGCACGACCCCGAGCCCGGCGTTGAGCGGGTGCTGGCCCCTGAAGACCAGCGGCGCGCCGCTGACCAGCCCCTGCAGCTTGGCGAAGGCCACCACCGAGCCGGTGAAGGTCACCGCGCCGACCGCGGTGCCGATCGCCATCTCGACCAGGCTCGCGGTCTTGATGTCGCCGACCACGCCGATGCCGTAGGCCTCGGGCGCGTAGAAGGCGGCCGTCGCCACCGCCACCGCGGCGAGCCCGACCAGGCTGTGGAAGGCGGCGACGAGCTGGGGCAGCGCGGTCATCTGGATGCGCAGCGCGATCAGCGTCCCGACCGCGCCGCCGATCAGCACCCCGGCGGCGATCAGCTCGAACGAGACCACGCCGGGATCCGCCAGCGTGGTGGCGATGGCGATCACCATGCCGGCGATGCCGATCGCGTTGCCGCGCCGCGCGGTCTCCGGCGAGGACAGCCCGCGCAGCGCCATGATGAAGCAGATCGCCGCGACCAGATAGGCGATTCCGGTGAAGTCCGCGTGCATGGCGGCGGCCCTCAGCGCCGCTTGCGGTACATGCGCAGCATGCGCTGCGAGACGATGAAGCCGCCGAAGATGTTGACCGAGGCCAGCGTCACCGCGACGAAACCCATCGCCTTGGAGAAGTCGAGCCCGGCCGGGCCGGCGGCGATCAGCGCGCCGACGATGATCACCGAGGAGATCGCGTTGGTGACGCTCATCAGCGGCGAGTGCAGCGCCGGGGTCACGTTCCAGACCACGTAGTAGCCGACGAATATGGCGAGGACGAACACGGTGAACAGGAAGATGAAGGGATCGGAGGAGGCGGCGTCCGCCGCCGCTTGGGCCGCGTTTTCGGGTTTCACGCTACATCCTTGTCGGCGGGCCGGGCGGTCAGCGAGGGGTGGACGACCGCGCCGTCGCGGGTGATCAGGCAGGCCGCGACGATCTCGTCGTCCCGGTCGATCGCCAGCGTCCCGTCCTCGCGATCGACCAGGGGGGTGAGGAAGTTGAGCAGGTTGCGGGCATACATCGAGGACGCGTTCTCGGCCAGCCGGCTCGGCATGTTGGCGTGGCCGACGATGGTGACGCCGTGGCGGACCGCCACCGCGCCGGGCTCGCTGAGCTCGCAATTGCCGCCTTGCTCGACCGCGAGGTCGACGATCACCGAGCCAGGACGCATCGCGCGCACCATGTCGGCGGCGATCAGCACCGGGGCGGTCCGGCCGGGGATCAGCGCGGTGCAGACGACGATGTCGCTCCTCTCCAGCGCCGCGCGCAGGACCTCCGCCTCGCGTTCCCTGTAGGAGGCGCCCATCTCCCTGGCGTAGCCGCCGGCGGTCTCGGCGTCGGCGGCGGCGTCCTGGTCGACGGCGAGGAACTTGGCGCCGAGGCTCTCGACCTGCTCCTTGACCGCCGGGCGCACGTCATAGCCGGTGACGATGGCGCCGAGCCGCCTGGCGGTGGCGATGGCCTGGAGCCCGGCGACGCCGGCGCCGAGCACCAGCACCCGCGCCGGGGGGATGGTGCCGGCCGCGGTCATCATCATGGGCATCGCGCGCCCGAACGCGCCGGCGCCGTCGAGCACCGCCTTGTAGCCCGCGATGTTGGACTGCGAGGACAGGATGTCCATCGATTGCGCCCGGGTGATGCGCGGCAGCAATTCGAGAGAGAAGGTGGTGAGCCCGGCCCTGGCGTAGGCCGCGGCATGGTCGGCATGCTGGAGCCCGGCGAGCGCGCCGATCAACACCGCGCCCGGCTTCATCAGCGCCAGCTCGTCGTCGCCCTCCTCGCCGCCGATCAGCGGGCGCTGGACCTTGAGCACCACGTCGCCGTCCGACAGCGTCGCCGCCCCGGCGGCGGCGATCGCCGCGCCGGCCTCCTCATAGGCCGCGTCGAGGAAGCCGGACTCGACCCCGGCGCCGGTCTCGACCACCACCTCGAAGCCGAGCCCGACCAGCTTTTTCGCCGTGTCGGGAGATGCGGCGACGCGCCGCTCATCGCGCCGCCGTTCCTTCGGTACCGAGAGTTTCATGACAACGCTGTGTCCGGGTGCGGAAATTGCACGCTTGGGAGCCCCCTCGCTTGGTATGAACCAACAGGCATCAATGTCAACCGGTTTGATTCGACTAAACTTATTCCAGTTGCCCGAAGGCCCCGGCGAGCGCGGAATCGAAGGCCTCCGGGCGCTCGAGCGCGGCATAATGCCCCGCCCCTTCGATGACCGTGAAGCCCGCGCCGGGCAGGCTTTCGGCGAGGCAACGGCACCGTTCGGGCGGCGCCAGCGGGTCCTCGGCGCCGGCGATCGCATGGACCGGCGCGGCGATCCCGGCCGCCTCGACGGCGAGGTCCGCCCCGCCCATCATCGCGACGGCGGGAAGATAGCCCTCCGGCCGGGCGGCGGCCATGGCGGCGACGACTTCCGCGACCAGCGCCGCCGGCGCGCCGGGCGCCAGCAGGCGCGGCCCCCGGTCCTCGGCGAAGCCGCGCGGGCCGAGCCGCAGGAAGGCGCCAGTCCGTTCGGCCACCGCCGCTTCGCGCTCCCCCGGCGCCAGCGCGCCGAAGCCGAACAGCGGGTGGGCGAGCACGACCCCGCTTGCCCGTCCGGGCCGGGCGCGGGCGAAGGCGGCGGCGATCAGCGCCGCGGCCGACTGGCCCACCAGGAGGGCCCGGGCGACGCCGAGCGCATCGAGCAGCGCCGCCAGCGCGTCCGCGTAATCCCCCGGCCCGGGGGTCCCGGGCAGCGGGTCGGAGCCGCCATAGCCCGGCATGTCCCAGCCGATGACCCGGTACCGGCCGGCGAGCGACGCGTATTGCCGCCGCCACATCGCCGCGGCGCCGCCGAGCCCGTGCAGCAGCGCCAGCGCCGGCAGCGCCTCGTCGCCCGACTCCCGGTAGGCGATGCGGCCTCCACCGGCCGCGGCGGTGCCCGCTCTCACCACGCGTTCCAGCCGCCGTCCACAACCAGCGCCGTGCCGGTGATCAGCGCCGCGGCGGGCGAGGCGAGGAACACCACCGCCCCCATCACGTCCTCCAGATTGCCGAGCCGGCCGAGCGGGATCCGCGAGAGCGTGTCTTCGCGGAAATCCGGGTTCTCGAAGAACGGCGCGGTCATCGGCGTGACGATGAAGGTGGGGCCGATCGAATTGACCCGGATGCGGTGCCGCGCGAGGTCGAGAGCCATCGACCGGGTCAGCCCCTCGACGGCGTGCTTGGAGGCGGCATAGACGGTCCGGTTGGGGGCGCCGACATGGCCGAGCTGGGACGAGATGTTGACGATCGCCCCGCCCTCCCCGGCCTCGGCCATCCTGCGCGCCGCGGCCTGGCCCACCATGAAGGTCGCCTTGAGGTTGAGGTTCATGATGGTGTCGTAATGCGCCTCGCTCACCTCGAGGAAGGGCTCGGGGAAGTTGCAGCCGGCGTTGTTGACCAGGATGTCGAGGCGCTCCAGCCCGGCGATCGCGGCGGCGGCGGCGGCGCTGTCGGTCACGTCGCAGACCACCGGCTCGGCGCTGCCCCCGTCGTCGCGGATCAGCGCCGCCACCGCGTCGAGGTCGGCGCGGGTGCGGCTGATCAGGGCGACATGGGCGCCCGCCTGGGCGAGCGCGATCGCCGCCGCCCGGCCGATGCCGCGCCCGGCACCGGTGACCGCGGCGGCCAGGCCGTCGAGCCGCATCGACGGCGTCCTCAGCCTGTCGGACGGGATTTCCGCCATCTCCCTGCCCCCAGTGTTGACTCGATCATTGCCATCAAACCTAATCGCTCCGCCATCACCAAGGGGAGTCCGATGCCGCGACGATACACCGAGGGCAAGCTCGACATGGCGATCCTCCGCGAGACCGCGGAGCGCTGCAAGAACTGGGGCAAGTGGGGGCCGGACGACGAGATCGGCACGCTCAACTACATCGCGCCGGAGACGGTGGTGGAAGCGGCCGGGCTGATCCGCAAGGGAAAGAGCTTCTCGCTCGCCCTCAATTTCGACCGCAACGGGCCGCAGAAGGGGCTGTGGGGCAACCGCTTCAACCCGATCCACACCATGCTGGCGACCGGCACCGATGCGATCTCGGGCACCCAGGACTCGGGCGGCATCCGCTACGCCGACGACATGGTCTCGCTGCCGCTGCAATGCGGCACCCAGTGGGACGCGCTCGGCCACATCTTCTACGACGACAAGATGTGGAACGGCTACGACGCCAGGCTGGTCGATTCGGACGGCGCCCAGAAGAACGGCATCGAGAAGGTCAAGGACAAGATGGCCGGGCGGGGCGTGCTGCTCGACGTGGCCCGCCATTGCGGGGTCGATTTCTTCGAGGACGGCACCGCGATCACCAACGACGACCTCGACCGGACGGCCGAGGCGCAGGGGGTCGAAATCCGGCGCGGCGATTTCGTGATCGTGCGCACCGGACAGATGGAACAGCGCCTCGCCGCGGGCGAATGGGGCGGCTATGCGGGCGGCGACGCGCCGGGCCTCGCCTTCGAGACCGCGGACTGGATCCACCGCAAGGAAATCGCCGCGATCTGCACCGATACCTGGGGCTGCGAAGTCCGCCCCAACGAGACCACGGAGGCGCAGCAGCCCTGGCACTGGGTGGTGATCCCGATGATCGGCATCACCATGGGCGAGATCTTCTACCTCAAGGACCTCGCCGAGGACTGCGCCGGGGACGGGGTCTACGAGTTCTTCTTCTGCGCCCCGCCGCTGCCGATCACCAAGGCGGTCGGCTCGCCGCTCAACCCGATGGCGATCAAGTAGCCATGGCCAGGATCCTGAAGGAGGCGAAGAACGCCGAGGACCGGCGCGCCGAGGACGGCGCGGTGCGCCGGACGGTCGAGGACATCCTGGCCGATATCGAGGCGCGCGGCGACGCGGCGGTGCGCGCGCTGTCGGAAAAATTCGACTCCTGGTCGCCCGACAGCTTCCGCCTGACGGCGGAGCAGATCGACGCGCTGATCGCGGCGGTGCCGGACGCGGCGATCGCGGACATCGAATTCGCCCAGACCCAGATCCGCAATTTCGCGCGGATCCAGCGCGACTCGATGGCGGATGTGGAGGTCGAAACGATCCCGGGCGTCGTCCTCGGCCATCGCAACCTGCCCGTCGGCAGCGTCGGCTGCTACGTGCCGGGCGGGCGCTACCCGATGGTGGCATCGGCGCATATGAGCATCATCACCGCCAAGGTGGCGGGGGTGGAACGGATCGCCGCATGCACCCCGCCGACGGGCGGCGCCCCGCACGCCGAGACGGTCGCCGCCATGGCGCTGGCGGGCGCGGACGAGATCTACATCCTGGGCGGCGTGCAGGCGGTCGGCGCGATGGGTCTCGGGACCGCGAGCATCGCCCCGGTCGACATGCTGGTCGGACCCGGCAACGCCTATGTCGCCGAGGCCAAGCGCCAGCTCTACGGAAGGGTGGGGATCGATTTGTTCGCCGGGCCGACCGAGATCCTGGTGATCGCCGACGAGACGGCGGATGCCGAGATGGTGGTCACCGACCTGCTTGGCCAGGCCGAGCACGGACCCACCTCGCCGGCCACCCTGATCACCACCTCGGAAGCGCTCGCGCATGCGGTCCCGGCCGAGATCGAGCGTCAGCTCGCGGTGCTGCCGACCGCCGAGGTGGCGGGCGCGGCGTGGCGCGATTACGGCCGCATCGTGGTCGTCGATTCCGACGAGGAGGCGGCCGGGGAGGCCGACCGGGTGGCCTGCGAGCATGTCGAGATCCTGACCCGCGAGCCGCGCTGGTTCCTCGAGCGGATGCGCAACTACGGCTCGATGTTCCTCGGCCCGGAAACCAACGTGTCATACGGGGACAAGGTGATCGGCACCAACCACACCCTGCCGACCAGGGGGGCGGCGCGGTATACGGGCGGGCTCTGGGTGGGCAAGTTCCTCAAGACCGTGACCTATCAGAGCTGCACCGAGGAGGCGAGCGTCGCGGTCGGCGAGTACTGCTCGCGGCTCTGCGCGATCGAGAAGTTCTGGGGCCACAAGGAGCAGGCGGATCTCAGGCTGCGCCGCTATGGCGGGCGCAATATCGGGCTCGGCGCCGAGCGCTGAGGGGCGCGCCGCCCTACCAGGTAATCGTTCCGACGCGCCAGACCGTGTTCTCGACACAGACCGTGATGCGGCGCCCGCGGCGCGGCACCAGGAACAGGAGCCAGACCGGCAGGCCGATCGCCGCGGCCACCCCCGCCTGACCGGCCGGTCCGGCCGCTGCCGCCAGCAGGCAGCCGACGACCCCGAGCAGCGCCAGTACCGGGAATGCCGTCAGTGCCGCGGGCGACCGCGGCGCCCCCAGCGCCACCCAGGCCAGCGCCAGCGGCAGGCCGCCCAGCGCGAGATACGCCCAGCCTTCGGGTTGCCCGGGCAGCGCCGCGCCGCCCAGAGCGGTCCCGAAGACCGCGACGCCGGCCGGCAGCCAGAGGAGCCCGGCCAGCACCGCGGCGAGCTGCCCGGCGGCCGAACGCCGCGGCCCGCCCGACGCAGGCTGCGCGGAGCTGTCGGTCGAAAACATATGAACCGGCAAGTTCGTCAACATGTGCGCCCCGCAACGATGTAACGGTCCGCTGCGGCCCCCTTCTTCTTCTCGGTCGGAGACTAAGCGGTTCCGGGCGGCTTCTCCAATATCCTTCATTCGCCGGCCGGGAACGCAGTTGCACTAATTTTTTTGTTGTGGCCGAAATGCAACAGACACCGATGCAAGACGGCAATTGGTTCCCCGGGGGAACCGCCGCTCACGCCGGCGACCGGAACAGGCGGTCGAGCTCGCGGTAGTCCGGCGGCGCGGTGTCGACCTCCTCGCCGCCGCGCAGCACCGCCCGTCCGCTCTCGGCGCGCGACAGGAGTTCGCTGTAGCCGCGCCCCCGGAACAGCACGAGATCCGCCGTCCCGCCCACCCCGATGAGGCCGGGACCGTCGAGCCCCATGACCTCGATCGGCGTCGCGGTGACGCTCCGCGGCCAGTCGTCCATCGGCAGGTCGATATGGGCGAGGCGCGCCGCCTGGCCGAACACCTCGAGCATGTCGTGGTCGCCATAGCCGTAGAACGGGTCGCGGCAATTGTCGCTCGCGAAGGACACCGGGATGCCGCGCGCGGCCATCTCGCGGACCAGGGTGACCCCGCGCCGGCGCGGGGTCCGGCCGGCCTCGCGATCCATCAGGAAGGCGTTGCACATCGGCAGGCTGACCACCGCGATGCCGGCCTCGGCCACGAGGTCGAGGGTGCGGTCGGCCTCGTCGGCGGATTGCACCGCCAGGCTGCAGCAATGGCCGCACTGGATGCGCCCGGCGAACCGGTTGCGCCGCGCCGCCTCGGCCACGTGGCGAAGCGTCTTGTCGCGCACTTCCAGGCTCTCGTCGACATGCAGGTCGAGGTCGAGCGAACGCTCAGAGGCGAGCCGGAAGATCCGGTCGAGGATTTCGTCGATATCGGGGATCATGAAGATGACCGCGCCGACGATACCGCCCGACCGGGCGACCAGATCGACGATGGCGTCGCTCTTGCCGTCGCGGAACTCCTCGACCATCAGCAAATTGACCCCCTGGAGGTCGATCCGGCCCCGCCAGTCCTCGCGCAGCTCGCGGAACACGCCCCAGGTCGCCTCCGCCTGGCCGGGCGGGGATTGCAGATGGGTGCGGATGGCCCTGGTGCCGTGCGCGTGGGAGCACCGCAGCCCGAACTCCATGCGGGCGCGCAGATCGTCGGCCGACCAGTTGGCGGCGCGGTCGCCCGCCACCGTCCTCGCGGCGGTCCCGAACGTGCCGTCGGCGTTGGCCGCGCGGGTCCAGATATGGCCGATGTCGAGATGGGTGTGGATGTCGGCGAAGCAGGGCCATGCCTGCCCGCCGTCGAGGTCGCGGTCGCCGGGTTCGAGGCGGCCGGCGGGGCTTCGGATCGCGGCGATGCGGCCGGCCTCGATCGCGATATCGACGAGCGCGAGCCCCTCGCCGTCGGCGGCGATGCCGTGCGGCGGGCCGGCGAGCAGGCAGAGCGGAACGCGCGCGTTGCGGAGCGCGAAGGCTGTCATGGCGGGCCCCTCTCCGGGTTTCGTCGTCGACCGCCGGGCGCCGCCCGCCACCCGGTCAGGTGAAGTCCTCCTCGATGTGCTTCCAGTAGGTGTCCTTCACGATCACCTTGCCGTCGCGGAAGCGCCACAGGTCGCAGCCCAGCACTTCGAGCTTCTCGCCCTTCGCGGTGGTCCCGGTCAGCGTCCATTCCGACACGCCGAACCCGCCCGACACCCAGCTCCCCCGGTCCTGCCAATGCGCGTCGGGGATGGACCGGAAGCGCTCGGCCAGGGCCTCGCGCACCGCCCGGGCGCCCTCGAACCTGCGGCCCCAGGCGTCGGGCCCCCGCGCCATCAGCCAGACGACATCGTCGGCGCAGTAGCCCATGATCGCGTCCACGTCGTGCCGGTTGAACGCATCGACGATGGCGCCGACGGTCGCCACCGTTACTCCCCCGCCATCGGCCATGTCCGCCTCCCCGCTGCCCATCGGTCCCGCTCATGGCGCGGGCGCCGCCGCGCTGTCGATTTGGCGGCGGCCTCGCCGGGGAGTGGTGGAGCCGAGGGGAGTCGAACCCCTGACCTCGACATTGCGAACGTCGCGCTCTCCCAACTGAGCTACGGCCCCGTCCACCGAAGGCGCGGATAATGTCGAGCCGCGCGCGGCGCTGTCAAGCGCCCGTGGCGCCGCGCTTGCGCGGCGTATCCGCCGGGGCTAGTTTCGCTCCGCCTTGCGGCGGGAGGGAGACCGCGCGACCATGAACGTCATCCTCGGCCCGATCCTCGGCATCGTCAGCACGATTCTCTGGCTCTACATGTGGGTGCTGATCCTGTCGGTGGTGATGAGCTGGCTCTACGCGTTCAACATCGTCAACGCGAGCAACCGCCTGGTCTACGGGGTGGGCTATTTCACTCACCGGCTCACCGAGCCCGCGCTGGCGCCGATCCGCCGCTTCATCCCCAATTTGGGCGCGATCGACCTCTCGCCGCTGCTTCTGCTGCTGGCGGTCGTCTTCCTGCGCGACGTGATCGACAACCTCGCCTTCGAGCTCGGCGGATGAGCCGGCTGATCGACGGCAAGGCGGTCGCCGCGGAGCTGCGCGCGCGCGTCGCCGAGGCGGTGGCCGTGCTCGCCGACCGCGACATCTCCCCCGGCCTCGCCACCGTGCTGGTGGGCGAGGACCCGGCCAGCCGGGTCTATGTGCGCAACAAGATCCGCATGTGCGCGGAGGTCGGGATCCGCTCCATCGAGCACGCGCCCGACGCCGGTATTTCGCAAGCCGCCCTGCTCGACCTCGTCGGCCGGCTCAACGCCGACCCCGAGGTCGACGGCATCCTGGTGCAGCTGCCCCTCCCGGCGGGCATCGACGCGTCCCGGATCACCGAGGCGATCGACCCGCTCAAGGACGTCGACGGCTTCCACACCACCAACGCCGGCAGGCTGTCCGCCGGGCTGGAGGCGATGGTGCCGTGCACCCCGGCGGGCTGCATGATCCTGCTCCGCAGCGTCTGCCCGGACCCCAAGGGGCTCCGCGCCGTGGTGGTCGGCCGGTCCAACATCGTCGGCAAGCCGGTCGCCCAGCTGCTGCTGGCCGCCCATTGCACGGTGACGATCGCCCATTCGCGCACCGTCGACCTGGATGCGCGCTGCCGCGAGGCCGACATCCTGATCGCCGCCGTCGGCCGGGCGGAGATGATCAGGGGCGGCTGGATCGGGCCGGGCGCGACGGTCATCGATGTCGGCATCAACCGGATCGAGGGGAAGGACGGCAAGGGCGTGCTGGTGGGCGACGTGGAGTTCGAGGCCGCGAAGGAGGTCGCCGGCGCGATCACCCCGGTGCCCGGCGGCGTCGGGCCGATGACCATCGCCTGTCTGTTGCGCAACACGGTGATCGCCGCCTGCCGGCGGCGCGGCATGGACGTACCGGAGGCTATCCCGCCGGCCTAGCCGCCGCGCCCCCGGGACTCGCGCAGCGTGATGACATAGGTGCTGGCGAAGATCACCCCGGCGCCGATCCAGGTCCAGGCGTCCATGACTTCGCCGAACAGCAGCCAGCCGAGCCCGGCGGTGAAGGGCAGCCGGAGGAAGTCGAACGGCATCACCGCGCTCGCATCCGCCGCGGCGAAGGCGCGCGCCTGGCAGAAATGGGCGGCCCAGCCCGACAGCCCCATGACCAGCAGCGCCGGCACGTCCTGCCAGCCCGGCGCCACCCATACGAACAGCGACGGGATCAGGGTGAGCGGCAGCATGATCAGGTTCATGTAGAAGACGATCACCGAGGCCGGCTCGGTCGCGGTCAGCAGCTTCACCGAGGTCCAGGCGCCGGCGTAGAAGGCGCACGAGAGCAGCACCGCCAGCATCGGCAGGCTGACCGATTCCATGCCCGGGCGCACGATGACCAGAGCGCCGAGGAAGCCGACGACGGTGGCGGCCCAGCGCGCCGCGTCGACCCGTTCGCGCAGCACCAGCCCGGCGGCCAGCGTGCAGAACACCGGGATCAGGAAGGAGAGCGCGGTCACGTCGCCGACCGCGATGTGGATCAGCCCGTAATACATGCTCAGCATCGCCCCGAAGGCGAAGGCGGTGCGCGCGAAATGCATCGCCAGGCGCCGCGTCCGGAGCCGCGCGAGCCCACCTCGGGCGACCATCGGCAGGATCAGGAAGATGCCGACCAGGGCGCGCACGAAGACGATCTCGATGGTCGGGAAGGTGTCGGACAGCGCGCGCACGCTGGCCAGCAGAACGGCGAAGGAGAGCGCGGCGGCCACCATCCAGAACGCGCCGCGCCAGATCGCGGCCATGCGGCGTCAGCGGCGCCGGTTGAGCAGCTTCAGCCTGAGCGCGTTGAGCCGGATGAACCCCTCGGCGTCGCGCTGGTCGTAGACCGAGTCCTCCTCGAAGGTCACATGCGCCTCCGAGTACAGGCTGTGCGGCGAGCGCCTCCCGGTGACCCGCACGCCGCCCTTGTAGAGCTTGAGGCGGGCCGTGCCCGAGACCCGCTCCTGGCTCGCATCGACCATCGCCTGGAGCATCTCGCGCTCGGGCGCGAACCAGTAGCCGTTATAGACCAGCGAGGCGTAGCGCGGCATCGCCTCGTCCTTGAGATGCGCCGCCTCGCGGTCGAGGGTGAGGCTCTCGACGGCGCGGTGCGCGGCCTGCAGGATGGTGCCGCCGGGGGTCTCGTAGACGCCGCGCGACTTCATCCCGACATAGCGGTTCTCGACCAGGTCGACGCGCCCGATTCCGTGCGCCCCGCCGAGCTCGTTGAGGCGCTGCAACAGCGCAGCCGGCGAGAGCCCCTCGCCGTCCACCGCGACCGGGTCGCCGCGCTCGAAATCGATCTCGACGGTCCGCGGCTCGTCCGGCGCGGCCTCGGGCGGGACGGTGCGGACGAACATCGCCTCGTCGGGCTCGATCCAGGGGTCCTCCAGCGCGCGGCCCTCGAAGGAGGTGTGCAGCAGGTTGGCGTCGATCGAGTAGGGCGGCTCGCCGCGCTTGTCGCGCTCGATCGGGATCTGGTGCTTTTCGGCGAAGTCGAGCAGGGTGGTGCGCGAGCCGAGCTCCCATTCGCGCCACGGCGCGATCACCGCGATGCCGGGCTCGAAGGCGTAATAGGCGAGCTCGAAGCGGACCTGGTCGTTGCCCTTGCCGGTCGCCCCGTGGCTCACCGCGTCGGCCCCGGTCTCGCGCGCGATCTCGATCTGGCGCTTGGCGATCAGCGGCCGCGCGATCGAGGTGCCGAGCAGGTAGCAGCCCTCGTAGAGCGCGTTGGCGCGGAACATCGGGAACACGAAGTCGCGCACGAACTCCTCGCGCAGATCGTCGACATAGATCTCGCGCACGCCGGCCTGCTCGGCCTTGCGCCGGGCGGGCTCGAGCTCCTCGCCCTGGCCGAGATCGGCGGTGAAGGTGACCACCTCGCAGCGATAGGTCTCCTGGAGCCATCTGAGGATGACCGAGGTATCGAGCCCGCCCGAATAGGCGAGCACAACCTTCTTCACGTCCCGGGCCATACGCCCTCCCCTCGAAAAAGCGCCGGAGTGTAGGAACGCCGGACGGTGGGGACAAGCTCGGCCCCCCACTCGTCATTTCGACCGGAGCCGTGCGTCAGCACGGCGGAGTGGAGAAACCTCCCTGCCCCACGGGCAACGCCCCCCTCCGTCATTTCGACCGGAGCCGTGCGTCAGCACGGCGGAGTGGAGAAACCTCGTCCCCATTGGCAGGGAGGTTTCTCCACTCCGCTGCGCTCCGGTCGAAATGACGAGTGAGGCGTTGCCCGTGGGGCAGGGAGGTTTCTCCACTCCGCTGCGCTCCGGTCGAAATGACGAGCGGGGACCGGCTCAGCCCGCGCGCGCCCTTGCCGGCACGCGGAGGCTCGCCGATTTGAGCTGGCCGCAGGCCGCCAGGATGTCGCGGCCGCGCGGGGTGCGCACCGGCGAGGCGTAGCCGGCGCGGTTGACGATCGCGGCGAAACGCTCGATCGCGCGCGGCGTCGAGCATTCGAAGGGCGCGCCCGGCCACGGGTTGAACGGGATCAGGTTCATCTTGGCCGGGATGCCGCGCACCAGCCGGACCAGCGCGCGCGCGTCGGCCTCCGAATCGTTCACGCCCCTCAGCATGACGTATTCGAAGGTGATTCGCCTGGCGTTGCGCCCGCCCGGATAGTCGCGGCAGGCGGCCAGCAGCTGGGCGATCGGGTAGCGCCGGTTGAGCGGCACCAGCACGTCGCGCAGCGCGTCGGTCACCGCGTGCAGCGAGATCGCGAGCCTGACCCCGAGATCGCGCCCGGCATCGGCGATGCGCGGCACCACGCCCGCGGTCGACAGCGTGATGCGCCGCCGGCTGATCGCGATCCCCTCCATGTCCATGACGATGTTCATCGCCTTGACCACGTTGTCGTAGTTGTAGAGCGGCTCGCCCATCCCCATCAGCACGATGTTCGACAGCAGCCGCTGGCCGCCCTCCGCCGCCGGCCACTCGCCGAGCGCGTCGCGCGCCAGCATCACCTGGCCCACGATCTCGCCCGCCGTCAGGTTGCGCACCCAGGGCTGGGTGCCGGTATGGCAGAACGAGCAGTTGAGGGTGCAGCCGACCTGCGAGGAGACGCAGAGCGCGCCCCGGTCGTCTTCGGGGATGAACACGGTCTCGGCCTCGCTGCCGTCCGGGAACGCGACCAGCCACTTGCGCGTCCGGTCCCCGGCGGTCTGCGCCTTCGACACGGCGGGCCGCGAGATGGTGAAGTGTTCGGCGAGCCGGCGGCGCAGCGGCTTCGCCAGCGTGGTCATCGCGTCGAATTCCGTGGCGCCCCGGCAGTAGATCCAGTGCCACACCTGCTTGGTGCGGAAGGCCGGCAGGTCGAGCCCGGCGAGCGCCGCGCCCAGCTCCGCGCGCGACAGCCCGACGAGGTCGCGCCGCGCCCCGGCCTCGATATCGGCTTCCAGCGTCGCCATCGCGGCACTATACCCCGCTTTGACAACCAGCGGCCGGGTGGCCTATTCGGAACCGGGACAACGGGGGCAGGTGGCATGACCGACCGTGAAGCGGCGCTGATCGCGGCCGCCAGGCCGTTCTGGGACGCCGAAGCCGAGATCACGCGGCGCTTCTTCGCCGGACCGCCGAGCCGGGACGACTACATCCACTATCTGCGCTCGGCGGTCTACAAGGAGCTCAACCCGGTGATCGGCTACGGCCCGACCGACGGCTTCGCCAACGGGCTGCACATGGAGTTTTGCGACATCGTCGAGCGCTTCCGCGGGCTCGACGGGGAGGTCGACCGGCGCGACATGCTGGCCGCGCTGAAGATGATGACCGAGGAGTTCGAGCACTACGTGGTGCTCGCCGAGGTGCTCGAATTCGTGCTCGGCCGCAGGCTCGCGCCCGGCGACGCGAGGCAGCTCCCCGAAGACGTGACGCTGAACGCGATGCGCCGGCATTACGTCGAATCGGGCGATCCCTGCCTGGTCGCGGCGATGGGGCTGACGGAGGGCGGCGGGGCGAGCACGTTCCGCGAGGCATCCAGGCTCGCGGGCGGGGCGCTGGAAGAAAAGCTCGCCGCCGCGATGACCATCATCCACGACGACGAGAAGGACCACTACGAGGACGCCGCCGCCGACGCCGCCCGGGCGGTCCGGACCGACGACGACCTCGCGCGGATGAAGTCCGCCATCCGCGAGGTCTCGATCCAGCGCGTCAGGATGCGCAACGAACAGTTCCGCTTCCAGATGTCGGACGCGGAGATCGAGGCCCTGATCGCGGCGAACCCGCCATAGCGGCCGCCGCCGAGCCCGTCGCACCCCGTCATTTCGACGGACCCCGGACTCGATCCGGGGCGGAGCGCGCAGTGGAGAAACCTCCCTGCCCCATGGGGACGAGGTTTCTCCACTCCGCCGTGCTGCGCACGGCTCCGGTCG